>QWBY01002290.1_pt1 | contig 13007 bp, 9 predicted proteins | sample 1972471 | NCBI WGS metagenome assembly QWBY01 (sample SAMN09866722, study PRJNA288562) | Human gut metagenome isolate term6_stool, whole genome shotgun sequencing... | reverse complement strand
TAACCTCGGCTTCAAGAACGAGATCGTAGACGTGAAGCCCGGATATGGTCGCAACTTTCTAATCCCTAAGGGTATGGCTGTGCTCGCTACCGAGAGCGCACTCCGTATACACGAGGAGAACCTCCGCCAGCAGGCTGGCAAGCTCGAGGCCTTCAAGGCTGAGGCGCAAAAGCATGCCGACAAGCTGAGCGGTGCCAAGGTGGAGCTCTCCGCCAAGACCTCCTCTACCGGCAGTCTCTACGGCTCCATCACCACCACTATGGTGGCTGACGAGCTGGAGGCTCAGGGCTATGAGATCAATCGCAAGATGATCGAGATGCCCGGCATCAAGGAGATCGGTCAGTACGTCGCCAAGATCCGCTTCCACAAGGATATCGCTGTCGAGGTACCTGTCATCGTCACCAGCGAAAATCCTGAGGATCTTGAGCTCCCGAAGGAGGAGGAGAAGCCGGCTGAGGAGCCTGTCGCTGCCTCCCAGGAGGAGCAGGAGGGCGAGGATGCTGCTGCTGAGAGCAACGAGGCAGAGTCTGCTGAGTAATCCCTTAGCACTTTCCCTTTAGCACAAAGGGGCGTGTCGGTTAGCCGGCACGCCCCTTTTTTTATTCTCATGGGAAGAGTATAGGCTCTTCTCCATTAGGGTCAGACAGGTATTCCTCAATGGGAAAGTCTGAGAGACGCATCCCAGTGTCGGCATCAACCATAAAGATGCTGTTTCCGTCGGAGACCAGGGTAAATTCCTTATCAGGACATCCTATCGTTAGAACTCTGTACTCCGGATAATCTCTCTCAAAAGACTCGAGCAAGTCAAAGCACTCCTTGAATGAGTCGTGGTACTTGGAAGCATAGTCATTGTACTCGCCCAACTCATCTCCGAAGATACTCATGGAATACTCATGGACTATCGCATCCTCCTCATCCTTACCGTATCTTAGCCAAGTCTCAAAGTCACTATCTACATCTCCCACCAGACATCTCCAGGTGTGGTAATCATCACTAATCCATCCCTCCGAGAAGCCCAGTATTCTTGCTGCATTGAAACAATTGTAGCGTGCCCCTATATAGGGGTTTCCATTCCTATCCACATCTCCGGGGTATGGCCAAAAATAGAAGCTGTATCTATCTCCGGTAGAAACCTCCCAATACCCCCTTTTCAGGTAATAGGTCGCAGAGATTAGGGGAATGGTAAAGCTGTACTCCGGTCCTTCAAACTCATCCCATCCTGTAGAGTCAGAGTTGTAGATAGTTATTTCAGTCACAAACTCTCTCCTACCCCCAAAGAATGCCGTAACTCTATTAAGAGCATCCTTGAAGAAGGCAAGGGCATACTCATTATCCATTATGTCCTTGCAGTCGTTGGGTAGGATAAGGCTAAGGTCGACTCCCATAGTTCTGATACGCTTGACTATTTTTTGATCTCTAAATCGTCCGGATAGTCTCTGAGTGACGGCTGTATGTCAAACTCTACCCTATAATCCCCTCTTATGGAGTGAGGCATCATTTTTTGATCATCCATTTCTCTATATCTCTCTATGACCATCTCAATCCCGTCAAGAAGACTATTCTTCGCCTCTCTGATGGTCCTCCCGTACCCATAGGCTCCTACATCCTCGGGGCTATACGTGTAAGACCAGAAACCATCTGTCCCTGGCTCAATATAGGCACTGATTACGATGCGGTAGTCTGGTCCGATGGCGTCAGCAATAGCGTCCTCATCGGCTCTAAGAGCGGGTTTTACTGAGCCATCCAGTCCCGCACTCTCCATCAGTTTAACCTCAGTCCCGAGTGGAATCTCAGGGTCAGGTACATCGGGTATAGCTAGTACAATACCCCCTTTTTCAAATAGGCTTATTTCTTGGTGGTCTCGCTCCATAACGTCTAACTTGATAGTGATTCGGTAAATGTACTTATTTTTCTCACCCGAAAGCGCCGGAACACTCAGCCACATACTCACATTTGTTAATAATAGTAGCTACTATGGGTTGTCATCTGCGGGGGTGGAGACTGCAGCAGAGCACATAAGGCTGGAGGTTGATCCGAGAAGCTTGTTATGGCGGCCCACACACTTCTCTATCACAGAGAAAAGGGAAAGGGGCAAAATGGGTATATTTGCGGTAAGAATAACGTTACGGCTATGTGTGCTAAGAAAGACGACTGCTACTCTCTCCTCAGACATATCGACACTCCTGCGGATCTCAAGCGACTTGATCGCTCACAGCTTCCTCAGCTCTGCCGTGAGATCCGTCTCTACTTGACGGAGGTGCTGAGCCAGACTCCGGGACACTTCGGAGCCAGCATGGGAGCCGTGGAGATCGCCGTGGCGGTCCACTACGTCTACGATGCCCCGGAGGACAAGGTGATCTGGGATGTCGGGCACCAAGCCTATGCACACAAGTTACTGACCGGCAGGAGGGAGGCATTCCCCACTCTACGTCAGTGGGGCGGTATCAGTGGCTTCCTCCACCCGGGGGAGAGTATCTACGATGCCTTTATCTCCGGCCATGCGTCCAACTCCATCTCCGCCGCCGTCGGCTATGCTGCCGGCAGCAAGTTGGACCACAAGGACAATCACATCATCGCCGTGATCGGGGATGGGGCTCTCTCGGGAGGACTCGCTTTTGAGGGACTGAACAACGTCTCCGAGCGACACAATAACGTCTTAGTCATCCTCAATGACAACCACATCTCCATTGACCCGGCGACGGGTGGACTGAGCCGCTACTTAGTCAAGTTCATCACCAGTCCGGAGTATAATAAGCTCCGCAATATGGGAGCGAAGGGGCTCTCAAAGCTCAATCTGCTCACCGACTCGAGGAAGCGAAACCTTCAGCGCTTTAATAACAGCATCAAGGCACTGATGACCGACGAAGGAAATTTCTTCGAGGACTTCAGCATGCGCTACTTCGGTCCCATTGATGGCAATGACATCGAGACCTTTGTCTCTGTGCTGGAAGCGATCAAGGACTTTGAGGGGCCTAAGCTACTCCATGTCAAGACGGTCAAGGGGAAGGGCTACAAGCCAGCAGAGGATAGCTCCGTCCTCTGGCACGCCCCGGGACGCTTTGACCTCCGCACCGGAGAGCTGGCAAAGAAGGATAAGAAAAATGGAGCACCGGAGAAGTTTCAGGAGGTCTTTGGAAAAACCCTGGTCGACCTTGCCGACCTCGATGACCGGGTCGTGGGCATCACTCCCGCTATGATCTCGGGTAGCTCAATGGGCTATATGCTCAGTAAGTACCCCGACAGAGTTTTCGATGTCGGTATCGCTGAGGGGCACGCAGTCACATTCTCCGCCGGCCTGGCACTGGAGGGACAGATCCCTTTCTGCAACATCTACTCCACCTTCCTCCAGCGGGCAGTGGACGAAGTTATCCACGATGTGGCTGAGCAGAGAGCCCCCATGATCCTCTGCGTCGATCGGGCCGGGCTTGTCGGCAATGACGGCATGACCCATCAGGGTCTCTATGATCTCGCCTACCTGCGCGCCATCCCCGGTCTGACACTGATGTCCCCCCTCGATGAGTGGGAGCTGCGCATGATGATGTACACCGCCTATAAGCACAGGGATGAGGGCCCCTTCGTCATCCGCTACCCCCGCGGGGAGGGGAGCAATGGCAACTGGCGCACACAGCTGGAGGAGCTGCCGATCGGCAAGAGTGACGAGCTGGCTGTGGGGGAGGATCTGGTGATCGTCACCTATGGCCCCGTGGGTGCTGTGGCTCAGCGTGTCGTAGAGCGTCTGAGGGAGGAGAAGGAGCAATCGGTGGGACTGATCAACCTACGCTTTCTCAAGCCCCTTGACACCGAGATGCTGGATGAGCTCCCCAAGCGGTATCGTCAGATCCTCACCATTGAGGACGCAGCTCTCGCCGGAGGAATGGGGAGTACCCTCCTTGAGTACTATGCCGACCATGGGGTGACGATCCCGATCCACCGTCTCGGAGTCGGAGATGAGTACATCCGCCATGGCGATGTATCAATACAGCGTGCCTATGTAGGCATTGACGAGGAGGGGATAAGGGCTGAGGTGGAGAGCCTCCTGGATAGAGTATAAGCGATGAGAGTATTTATAGTTGGAGCCGGAGAGACCGGCACCCACCTGGCCAAGCTGATCAGTCAGCAGGAGCATCACGACGTGATCTTGATGGATGAGGATCCGGAGAAGGTAGACTTTGCCTACGACAACTCGCTCGAGATCATGCCCATCGTGGGTAACCCCACCTCCATCCGCCAGCTCAAGCATGCCGGCGTGGAGGGGGCTGACCTCTTCGTTGCGGTGACTCCCTCCGAGAGCGCCAATATCCTCACCTGCATGATCGCTCATCGGATGGGGGTCAAGAAGACCCTCGCCCGAGTAAGCAACTACGACTACTTTCTCCCCGAGTACCTTCCCTACATCAATGGCCTCGGCGTCGACGAGATGGTATACCCGGAGGCACTGGCAGCCCAGGAGATCTACAATGGCCTCCGCCTGCCTTGGACACGACAGTACTGGCGACTTTTTGGCGGCCGGCTCCACCTATGCGCCTCTCGCATCACCAAGCACTCCCCTATGCTGGGGAAGCGGCTCATGGAGCTGTCGGACCTTGATGAGAAGCACTTCCACATCATCTCGATTGTCCGCGGTCGGGAGAGCTTTGTCCCGAGAGGAAATGACACTCTGGAGGCCAATGACATCGTCTACGTCGCCTGCAATACTCAGAATCTGGACACTGTGCGCGAGTATTGCGGTCAGCCTAAGGTGGATGTCCGTAAGGTGATCATTATGGGGGGCAGTCACATTGCGCTCCGCACGTCAGAGCTGTTGCCGCACGATATGAGCGTGAAGATCATCGAGCGGGACCTGGATAAGTGCCGAGAGATCTCCGAGCTAACCAACGACAACACCCTCGTCATCCATGGTGACGCCGCCGACTCCGACCTCCTGATCTCGGAGGGGATCCGAAATACACAGGCATTCCTTGCGCTCACCGGCAGCTCCGAGATCAATATGATCGCAACGATGAACGCCAAGCACCTCGGCATCCCCCGCACCGTAGCAGAGATCGAGAATGTCGACTACCTTGATATCGCCAGCCAACTCGGCATCGGCAACATCGTGAATAAGAAGATCATCGCTGCCAGCAAGATCATCCGCCACCTCCACCGCATAGACATATCGGATGCCAAGACGATGGCGATAGGCCATGGCGACGTGCTGGAGATCGTCATCACAGAGGGTAGCAGCATCACCAAGGCGCCCATCAAGGACCTAAAGATCCCCCGCAGCATCACTCTCGGAGGCTTCCTCAGAGATGGGGAGGTCTATCTCGTGGAGGGGCACACAATCCTGAAGCCGGGAGATACCGTCCTCGTCTTCAATATCAATGCCAGCGACACTGAGCTGGATGATCTCTTTAAGTAATGTGCCGAGCTGAGCCATGCTAAGGGAAGACTTTTTCATAGATGACTACCGGCCGACGAAGCGGCTCCTCAACTTCCGCTTTGTCCTCCGGACGATGGGCGAGCTCTGTATGGTGCTCTTCCCCTTCCTCGTCATCGCCCTCTTTATCTCCCTCTACTATCCGCACGATACCGGGACAAAACCTCTTGCCATCACTGCCGGTGTCGATGCGGCTGTGGGAGCACTGCTAATCCTTCTTGGCAGAGATCAGGGGAATACCAACATAGGCTCTCGTGAGGGAGTCATGACGGTAACGATCAGCTGGTTCTTAGTCTCTCTCATCGGTATGCTTCCATATCTGCTGGGTAGCTACATCACCTCTGCGTCGGCGGCATTCTTTGAGGCTATGTCCGGCTTTACCACCACGGGAGCTACAGTCATCAGCCGGGTGGAGGACGTCCCGAGGAGCATCCTCTTCTGGCGCGCATCGACGCAGTGGCTCGGCGGACTGGGTATCATCGCCTTCCTCGTGGCACTCATACCGATGTCAGGGCAGCGGGCTACGACGATCTTCAATAGCGAAGCGACCGGGGTAACGCACCAGAAGTTTGACCCCCATATCGGGACTATGGCGAAGTGGCTCATCGTCATCTATGTGAGCTTCACGATCCTCTGCATCCTGCTCTTCGGCATCGGTCCCATGAGCTGGTACGATGCGGTCTGCCACACCTTCTCGTGCGTATCGACGGGGGGCTTCAGTACCCACTCCGAGTCGATCGGCTTCTTCCACTCCACCTATATTGAGCTGGTGGCGATCACCTTTATGCTACTCGGAGCAACGCAGTTCTCGCTGATCTACTTTGCGATCGTAAAGCGACAGCCGAAGCGCCTCTTTCAGGACAGCGAGCTCCGCTGGTTCCTCTCCTTGGTGCTCATTATGACAACTATTGGTGCCATATGGCTTTGGTACTCGGGTTATTTTGACGTGGGAGATGCATTCCTCAAGAGTCTCTTTGCCGTTACCACCCTCGGGACGACCACTGGTTTTTTCTCCGGCGACTACTCCGTCTGGGGGAGCTTCTTTGCCCTAATCGTGATAGCTTCCATGTTTGTCGCCGGCTGCTCAGGGTCCACTTCGGGTGGTTTGAAAGTGGTCCGCTTCGAGGTGTTGGCAAAGAACCTCAGTAAGGAGCTGGTCCGGCGCGTCCACCCCAATGTCGTCTCCACGATACGAATGGGCAACACCCCCATCACAGACAAGGTGGTGGTGCAGGTCACCTCATTCTTCTTCGCCTATTCAGCCCTCGCCATCATTGCGACCGGTGTGATCACCGCTGAGGGATACAATCTGACCGACTCCTTCTCCAGCGCTGTCTCCTGCATCTCCAATTCCGGGGGCGGACTGGGTGTCTTCGGGCCGCATGGCGGCTTCTCATCGCTAAGCGGCGTGACGCAGGTATTCCTCTCGTTGCTTATGGTGATGGGTCGTCTGGAGATCTTCACCGTACTCTCACTCTTTCACCCCAGCTACTGGCGGAGTTAAGAGCCTATCCCAATCTTACATAATATCCTAATACAATGACAGATACCTATCATAAGAGCGAAGAGATGAATCTCGAGGACATCCGGCGCGACTACAGCGTTGGCTCACTCTCTCACAGCGACATGACGGAGGACCCACTTGACAAGTGTCGCGAGTGGCTTGAGGATGCCCTTAGGCTCAATGTGATCGAGCCGACAGCCCTGATCGTCAGCACGGCTACTCTCGACGGTCAGCCCTGTACCCGCACGGTGCTGCTGAAGGAGATCTCCGAGGAGGGCAAGTTTATCTTCTACTCCAATTACGAGAGCCGCAAGGGGCACCAGATCGACCTCAACCCCAAGGTGAGCCTCACCCTCCTCTGGCACCAGCTTCAGCGCCAGATCCACATCGAGGGCATCTGTCAGCATGTCGCCCCGGAGGTGTCGGACGCCTACTTTGCCAAGCGTCCCTACAAGAGTCAGGTCGGTGCTCGGATCTCGCCTCAGAGCCACCCGATCCCCAATCGGATGTTCATCGTGACAGAGTTTGCCAAGGAGGCGCTCAAGGTGGGAGTAAAGGTGCCTCGCCCCGAGAGCTGGGGAGGCTTTGAGGTGACGCCTCACCGGATCGAGTTTTGGCAGGGACGTCCCAGCCGTCTGCATGACCGCTTCCTCTACCTCCTACAGGAGGATGGCAACTGGTCCCTTACGCGAATTGCTCCGTAAGGATTGAGACAATAAAAAAATAACTTGCGAATCAAGCAAAATAGGCTTACATTTGCAGTGTGTTTTTCATAGTATTAGATTTTAGGTTAATATTAGGACGCAGAGCTGTCGAGAGACAGTTTTCTCCTAAGCCCCTTTAGGGCGACAACACAAGCCCCCTTGCAGACCTATGTCTGCGAGGGGGTTTTTGATGTCAGAAGGGCAGCGGAAGTGAGCGAAAAAAATCGTACCTTTGCGCTAATATCGGGGGTCTCACGGATCTGACACAGCGATATTGGTCCTATAGCTCAGTTGGTTAGAGCACCTGACTCATAATCAGGGAGTCCACGGTTCAAGCCCGTGTGGGACCACAGAGAGGAGAATGGTTGTAAGTTGCTATACATCAGCGGTTACAGACCATTCTCCTCTTTTTTTTCGCAGATATAGGATCTCCATAGACCGCAAGAAAGGCATCAAGAGTGTAGCCTACTCGATCAACATTACCACATTACCCCGCAAATATCGCGCAAAATCCGCCTACTGTGATAAGAGCATGTTGCACTTAACATTTTATCAAAAAAAACTATGCAGATCTTGCGAGATTTCCTATCTTTACTTGTGAGTTTTAAGGACTTTAGGTGATGAGATTAGTCTCGACCCAATAACAACAACCAGTGATATGGTCGTACAAAATGGAAGCTATTTCCATATTAGAGATCCTCACTGATGACGGACAACGTATGACGAAGCAACTTACTTACGTCTCCACGGATGAGGACGGAGATAAGCACTACAATTGCATCTTGGCCAACTCGGATCTGGAAGGAAAGGCAACTAGTAAAGTGCTTGGGGACCCTATCCGACAGCTCTCCATTGCCAAGGCAATACGTACTGACTAAAGTAACATATGATAAAGAGAATACTTACAGCCACATCCATCCTACTGCTCGTATGCAGTTGTTCAAGTGGCAATGCTGACACCTTATCTGATAGCTGGAGAGATCAGCAGAGACTGCCTGCAGACGTAACCGAGGTATGTGAGCAGACCTTGATCAGCCTACCCGACACTGACCTTGACGGCCAACACTATGATGTATGCTTTACGCTGGATGACATCGGTCGGGTGGTGGATGAGATAAGCATTGACACCGATTTTAGTATGTCCTCTAAGACCTACATATATCAGGGCGACAACGTAATGCCTGATAGCTGTGTTGTTGAGGATGGTAATGGCGTGGAGGAGCGTTGTGCGGTCCCGAGAGGGCAACAGATACAGCAGGACGCTGATGACTACTCTATAGCGTGGACATATGACGATAAGGGCAGGGTAACGCAGTCCCGCTATACGTATAAGGCGACCGGTAAGGTGACGATACAGCTCGACAGCGAGTATAACGACCGAGGGGAGGTGATCCGAGAGACCGAGACCTCATACGGAGAGACTACCATCTGGACGTATGTATACAGCTACGCACCTGACGGGGACTACTGGATCACCCGCCAAAAGTATGAGAGCCGTCAAGATGGCCCGAGGGAGCTCCGAGAGACCACCACACGCACCCTAAAGCGCAAGTGACTGCGCAATTTTTGCGCAACGGATATGCTGAAAACATCGTAAACACCACTTATTCAGCGGCTTATAAGCTCTCTTTTCCTGACTCATAATCGGGAGTCCACGGTTCAAGCCCGTGTGGGACCACAGAGAGGAGAATGGTTGTAAATTGCTATACATCAGCGGTTACAGACCATTCTCCTCTTTTTTTGCAGATATAGGATCTCTATAGACCGCAAGAGATGCATCAAAAGGGTAGCCTACTTGATCAATATTACCACATTACCCCGCAAATATCGCGCAAAATCCGCCTACTGTGATAAGAGCATGTAGCACTTAACATTTCATCAAAAAGCTATGCAGATCAAGCGAGATTATATATCTTTACTTGTGAGTTTTAAGGACTTTAGGTGCTGAAATTAGTCCCGACCCAATAACAACAACCGGTGATATGGTCGTACAAAACGGAAGCTGTTTCCATAGTAGAGATCCTCACTGATGACGGACAACGTATGACTAAGCAACTTACTTAGGTCTCCACGGATGAGGACGGGGACAAACACTACAATTGCAGCTCAGCCAACTCAGATCTGGAAGAAAAGGCAACTTATAAAGTGCTCGGGGACTCCATACGACAGCTCTCCATTGTCAAGGCAATACGTATTGACTAAAGTAACATATGATAAAGAGAATACTTACAGCCACATCCATCCTCCTGCTCGCATGCAGTTGTAACTCATCCTCAAGCATAAGAAGCTGGAGGGACGATAATAGACTACCTGATGATGTCTATATGGTCGAGGATGTATCTACTGTCGTCGACACATCTAGGTATGACTTCAATCAGAAATCAAAGACGGTCTACCTTATTGACGACCTCGGTCGCCTGGCCCTTGTCGCATATGATACATATTGGCAAGAATACTATTATACCGGTAATAGCCTACTCGTAGATAGTTTTGTCTACTCAGATTACGCCAGACGTATTTTCAAATACCTTGGTAACAAGTGTATTGAGGAACTATCTGAATGGGACACTGGGGAGATCCGTTCTTATATACATAATGTCGCTCATAACCTCAGAGACCTACCGACAGAAATATCTTCTGGAGGATGGAACACGTATATTAAGTACGACGATTATGGTCGCATAACCTCTGAGCGCAATTTTTCTGACTGGAAAGTCCATTCCAACGTGGTTTACGAGTATAACTCTCACGGAGATATGATAAGAGAGAGGGAGACATATCAGGATGTGCCATGGCTCCCGACCGAATATGACTGCCATGAGTACGATTACGAGTACGAGGGTGATTATTGGATAACACAGCGTGAATACAGGGTCTATGAGAATGGGGAGAGAGAGCTGATGCAACAGACTACCCGGAAGATTTTCCGTAAGTCAGACAGCACCCCGCAGTGACATATCACGCAAGCAGATAAGCAGCCCCAATAGAGCGACTAACAATTGCCTTGGTCTATACTCCCTAACCAGGGAGTCCACGACTCTTCAAGCCCGTGTGGGACCACATTGATCAGCCAGAGAGTGCGAAAGCTTCTTTCGCACTCTCTGGCTTTTTTGGAGGGGCTTATCTAATACCGATATTAGGTGACACTAATACCGATATTAGAGAAGCCTAATATCGGTATTAGATTTCACCCACACAGACACCGGTCAGGAGGGCACTTGAGGAGCAGCTCAGACATACCCCCGAAGGGTCGTGCGAGAGGAGAGCAGGAGGTGTGGAAATTTGGGTAACTTTGTCAGTCACTAATGATACACAGAAGAATCGATGGGTAAGAAATTTAAGTCAAGAAAAGATAAGAGTAGTCAGGCATTTAGGGAGTCGTCCTACAAGCCGAGTAAGAAAGAGCGGGGATTCTCTCGCTACAGGAGGGAGTAAGAAAGAGCGGGGATTCTCTCGCTACAGGAGGGATGTCATCGACTACTTCACCAGCCATGCCAATGTCTGTGTATCTGTCGACGAGATCTGCGAGAAGGTCGGCGCTGATGATGGATCGGAGAGACAGATGGTCAAAGAGGTGCTTGATCAGCTGATGCGCGAGAAGCTCATCCAGGCAGGTGCCGCTAGTGACGAGTACATCTATAGGACAAAGAATACGAAGCTGGTCGGATCCTTCCGCCGCAAGGCAGGCAAGGGACACAATTTCTTCTTCCCCGAGGATGGGAGCGACCCGATCCGCGTGGCGGAGCGAAACTCTGCCCACGCCTTTGATGGCGACAAGGTAATGGTGCAGCTGCTGGCCCTTCGCCCGGGACAGGAGATCGAGGGTGAGGTGATCGAGATACTAGAGCGGGTGGTGACCAATTTCGTCGGCGTCATGTCGATCAGCCACGGCTACAACTTCCTCATCACGGACAGCCGTAAGCTGGACAACGACATCCTGATCCCGGATCGCAACCTCAATGGCGCTCAGGATGGCGAGAAGGTACTGGTCCATGTGCTGGAGTGGCCGGACCATGCCAAGAATCCGGTCGGTGAGGTGATCTCCCGCCTCGGAGAGCCGGGGAGCAACGACACCGAGATGCATGCGATACTCGCAGAGTATGGTCTGCCCTACTCCTATCCGGAAAATCTGGAGCAGTACGCCAATGACCTCGATGAGCAGATAGCATACGACCCGAAGTATAAGAGAGAGGACTACCGCGACCGACTCACCTTTACCTGCGACCCGGAGTCTGCGAAGGACTACGATGACGCACTCTCCTACAAGGACCTCGGAGATGGCACCTACGAAGTGGGTGTCCACATTGCCGACGTCACCTCTTACGTCACCCCCGGAGACCCTATTGATGAGGAGGCCTCACAGCGTGCGACCAGTGTCTACTTGGTTGACCGCACCGTGCCGATGCTGCCGGAGCGACTCTGCAACGACCTCTGCTCCCTCCGTGCAGGTGTGGATAGACCCGCATTCTCCTGCATCTTCCGGATGAACCCCCTCGGCACCGTGCTAGACTACCATGTCGCCCGCACAGTGATCCACAGTGACTACCGCTTCAAGTACGAGGAGGTGCTGGAGGTAATCAATGGGCAGCCCGGTGTGACACCCGAGGTGGAGGAGGCGGTCCACAGGCTGGACGAAATAGCGAAGGCGCTGAGGAAGAAGCGCTTCGAGCATGGCTCGATTGAGTTTGAGCAGGAGGAGTTGGTATTTGACCTCGATGAGAAGGGTAAGCCGATCTCCGTCCATGTCAAGGAGAATACCGATGCGAATCGACTGATTGAGGACTATATGCTACTCGCCAATCGCACCGTCGCAAAGCACATCGCCAAGCTGGCCAAGGAGAGGGACGAGAAGGTCCCGCCCTTTATCTATCGCGTGCACGATAGACCCGATGAGGAGCGGCTGCAGAACTTTGCCGAGTACGTAGGGCGCTTGGGGTACAAGTTTATCTACACCGGGGATGCGCAGTCCATCTCAGACAATCTCAATAAGCTCCTCGAGGAGATCAAGGGGAAGCCGGAGGAGAATGTGATCCAGATCTTGGCGATCCGCACGATGTCCAAGGCTGTGTACCAGACAGAGAATATTGGCCACTTCGGGCTTGGATTTGAGTTTTACACCCACTTTACCAGCCCTATACGCCGCCATCCTGATATGATGGTCCACAGACTCCTGTGGCAGTATATGACCACCGGGAAGAGTGCCGACAGGAGCGATCTCGATGCCATCTGTGAGCACGACTCTGAGATGGAGAAGACGGCTGCCGATGCGGAGCGCTCCTCGGTCAAGTACAAGCAGATCGAGTACATGCAGGAGCGACTGGGGCAGGAGTTTGAGGGCATGGTCAGTGGTGTCAAGGACTTCGGGATCTTTGTGGAGATC
>QWBY01001893.1_pt1 | contig 13010 bp, 18 predicted proteins | sample 1972471 | NCBI WGS metagenome assembly QWBY01 (sample SAMN09866722, study PRJNA288562) | Human gut metagenome isolate term6_stool, whole genome shotgun sequencing... | reverse complement strand
TTTTTCTCCAGCCTGTTTTGTTATGCCCATTTTCGGTCTCGTAAACTTTGCGGGACTTTTTTCGTTTTTTCTATTGACTTTTGTTTGCAGGACTCCGATATTCAATGGGCTGGGTTAGCTTGACCACTCTGGCAAAAGAGAGAAAGATAGCGGCGGCGCAGACCGCCAGCACCGCTTTGCCGGGAACAGTGGTCATCAAGGTTGCATACCAGTCCTTGTTGAGAAAGTACAGCAGTGGGATATTCAGCACCACCAGTGCCGCCATGGAGATGAATTCCTTGCGAGGAGCGAACACGAGATTCTCCAGTTCCCCATTGATGATGCGCATATCTGAGAGCTTTCCCACAATGGGGTTGAGGGTACTTTTTAGGCTGTGGTCGTACTGACAAGCAGCGAGAGCCTCACACCATTCTTGCCACACCTCATTATCAATAGCAGACTTCAGTTCCGCCAACGCCGCATTCATATCCGGGTCAATGTGCTTGATGCGGGTGAGGAAGCTGCGGAACACGCCGTGCACGGGCGGGTTCAGATAATTGATGTTCTCCTCCACGGCGGTCTGCAGATCCTCACTGCGGAGGTAGGCCGTGGTGATGATGGAAAGTGCTGTTTCCAGCTCGGCGGCGATGTCTTTCTTGTAATGTCCGGCCGTGAGCTTGATGTACCAGAACGGTAAAAACATCATACCCGTTGCTAAAACCGGAATGAGCAGAAAGTTATTCAGTACGATAGCTATGCCTGCCCCCATTGCAAAGAACAGCAGCGATGCCGCGCACAGCATAGGAAATCGATCCTCCTTGCCGGTGGCTTTCAGGATCGTCTGCACTTCTAATATCTCACGACGCATAAAGTTCGGTTTCTTGCGCTGGGTGGCTTCGTTGATTTCATCACGGATGCTCCTAGGACCGACGGTCAACCGGTGAAATACACCCAGCGTGAAATTCATGGGCGAGATGCGAAAGATAAGAAATGCGCCGGCAATCATGCCAACGCACGCAGTCAGCAGCAGGGCTGTCAAGTGGCGTTCACCTCCTTCTTGGGGTTCAAAAGTGCCTGTAGTTCCTCGTTGGGCATACCGTTTTCCAGCAGGCGTTTGCGTAGACTCACGGAGATCTCATTCACCTGCGTGTGATGTCCTTCGATGACGAATTTGCCGTCTTCCATGTGGTTTTCCGTGATAACATAGCGGAACAGCGTGTTGTAGCGGCGATCCCCATTGGGCAGGATCTCGCACTCCATGATCTCCATCATGCGGCGCTGCTTGTTCTCCAGCTGCTTGCAGAAGACCACGATGGGGTATGCCTCCGTCACATAGCTGAGAAGCGTTTCATCGGACATATCCACGGCTCGTTTGCACAGGGACACCATGCGGCGGTAGGTCGCCTCGCAGGAGTTGGAGTGGATGGTAGTCAACACCGCCACACCCACGCGGGCGGCCTCCTGCGCGGCATTGGCCTCGGCGCCGCGCATCTCGCCCACCACCAGGATATCTGGGTTGAAGCGCAGGCAGATATCCACCAGTGCAATCTGATCGATCCGCTGACGCTCATTTTCACTGTCGCGGGTCAGGGTGTGGACCACCGAGTTGACTACCTTACCGTTTTCCTCCCGCACCAGCTCCAGCTCACGGGAGCCGTTCTCGATGGTGAAGATACGTTTACTGTCGGGTATGGTGGTCAGCAGCCAGCCTGCCGCCGTGGTCTTGCCGGAAGAGGTGGCACCAGCCACACAAATGGAGATCCCGTAGCGCAAAAATACGGAAAGCCAGTCCAGCATTTCCTCTGTGGCTGTGCCGCTGCGGAGCAGATCCTCACGGCTGAGATTGTGGCGGTTGACAATTCGGATGGAGGCGGCAACGCCCACATCCTCATCCACCACGGGGGACTTCATAGCCGCAATACGGGTGTTGCGGGTCAGGTGTCCCGTGACCAGAGGACTGGCGTTGTCCAGTACCATGCCGGAAGCGTGGAGCATACGACGGATGACGGCGAGCGCATGTTCCGGCGAATCGAAATGCTCTTCCAATTTCTCATTTCTGCCATCCGAATACTGCACTTCGATATCCCGCCACGAGTTGATGTTGATTTCCTCAATGCCGTCTCCATAGATGTAGCTGGTCAAAAAGCCATACTCCGCCATCTCAGAATAGATGGCGTCCGCCAGTTCCGTCTGCGTCATGCCTGCTACGGCGATACGTTGATCCTGCAGGTACTTGGTGATATAGCGCTGAAGCTGCTCTTTTGCATCTTCGCCACCCTGAGAGATTAGGGAGGAATAGGAGCCAGAGATGTATTCCTGTACTTCCTGTAGCACGGAGCTAAAGTCTTTGCCTTCAGTTTCCGGTGTAAAGAACAGGTTGTGCGCCCGTCCGAGGGTGCCAATGTCGGTGTTCAGAGTCCGCTGCGGCGTGTCGTCCACCACAACCGGAACGACATCTAACTCTGAGCTGTCATGGAACTCTAAAGCATCTCTTTTTTCTGCGTTTGCCGCAAAGAGCGAAGCACTTCTCTTTGTTCCAAGGGCCATGTCAAAACACCTCCTCAATGATCTTTTCCAGCTCTTTGCGGAAGGCGCGACTGTCCTTGAGAGAAAGGTCAGAAAACAGATTGCCGGCGAGATACTGCTCCTCCAATTCCTGCGAATAAGGCAATTTGAAGGTCACACTGCCGAGCACTTTGCCAATATGGTCCGCCGCTTGAAAAGGCTTAACATTTGCCGCCACTTTATACTGTTTGTCTGCATCCCACTTGGCATCCTTCAACAATGGAAGTTGACTGGAAAAGTAGCTGATGCTTTTGAGATCGCAGTTAGCAAGACGCAAAACACTGTCAGCCTCCATCAACGCTACAGCGGAGAGAATATCGTTTGCAATATAGCTGCCACAGTCCACAATGACATAGGGTGCGATCTGTCGCAGCCCATCCAGCAGCTCTATTGCCTGCTTTTCGGTAAAAGGCGGAATGCTGTACTCATTTTCACCCTTGAGTAATCCCAACACAGTGAGATAGTTGCTGCGCTTGAGGGTGACAAGGTTATGCTTGATGAGATTTTCTCCAATGCGGGCAGCAGCAAGGATATTGCCGAGGGATCTCTCACATTCCAGTTCATCTGGAGAACAGATGCAGGGAAGCATAGGGGCAGTCATGTCGCAGAGAAGAAGAATAACATTCTTCTTTTTGGCGGAAAGCATTTTTGCGATTTTCACCGCCGTCACCGTCTTGCCACTGCCGGGACTGCCCCAAACCGCCAGCATGCCGCCGCTGTCGTTCTGTACTTCTGGCTGTTCCGATCCCTCGGAGCTGCGTCGAAAGATACCGGCTTTCTTGAAATTCATTCCATCACCTCGTTATCGGGCTTAGCAGCAACAGAATCAGCATTTTCGCTCTCTGAGGAAGACTCCTCCGGCTCGGCGTACAGCTCCTCAATGAGTTCGTCCTGCGTTTCGATAAACTGCTTTGCGCCGTCCACCGTACCGCGATAGACGAGAGACAAATGGAGCTTGGCGTCCTGCTCTAACTCTGCCAGCACTTTGGCCTGCTCCGGCAGGACAAGGAAAGTTACAGTAGAGGGCAGTTCCTTCTCGTCACTCTTCGCTTCACCGGTATTGGCGTCATAGCCGGTGCTGGCGGTGACAGAGATGATCTCCACGTACTGCAGTTCAGCGGGGATGCAGGTTTCACCATCCTCTGGGTAGTCTGCCACGATAACCGATACGATGTCGCCGCTCTGGAGCTTACCGGAGAGTCCGGTGGCGAAGCTCTTGATGGTGACGGAGATGGCCTGCTTCGTGCCGTCCAGATTATAGAGATAAGCATTTTCGGCGGCGGGCGCTTCCGAGAGCTTGGCAGCGAGAATATAATCGCCAACGGCAAGATCCGCCTTGGCGTATTTGCCCACTACATTGTTTTTTGTGGTCATAAGGCCGGATGGGAGATTGTAGGAACCGACCTCGGCCGTGGTGACCATATCCTTGGTGATAAGTTCACCGGCGTGAATGTCCTTTGTGACGCGGACGATCTCTGCCTTCTGACTGATCCCCCGATTGAACAGCGGCGTGATGCCGAAGCAGATCACCAGTGCCAGCAGAATGCAAATGACGCCGATGACCGTGCGGTTTTTGAAAATACTCATGGAGCAAGTCCTCCTTCGTTTTAGATGATATATGCGGTGATAAAACCAACTGCGAGAAATGGTGCAAGCGGATAACTCTCCGGTGGGCGCTCCGCTCCGCGCAGTGTCCGCTCAATGGCTACCGCAAGATAAAAAAGGCAGTACAGCAGGAGCGCCAGCACCAGTCCAGCGCCGCCGCGCAGGACACCCAGCAGGAAGCCGGAAGCGGCGATAAGCAGCGCATCTCCCATGCCGCCACGCCCTCTGTTACTTGCCAGTAGGAACGGAACGGACAGCAGTAGACCCAAAAGGTGGGCGGGGCTGAAGGAAATCAGCCCCGCCCCTGCGATAATGATACTGGAAAGGTCATAGATCTGCCTGTGCCGGAGATCCGTCCATGCTGCGCTCATAAGTCCGGTGAGGAACAGTGTCCCCTGTAGGACAGACATCACGATTAACCAGCGTAGTTGAACATCTCCGTGATGCGCTTGTTCAGCGTGGGCATGACCACATCGCCGAACAGAGCATAGAGGCCTGCCAGCAACAGAGCACCCAGCACCACGGCGATGAGGATCTTGACGGCGGTGTCGATGTAGCCCTCGCCAGAGCGATAGGTCGCGGCAAGGCGGATGGCGTTGGCGCGGATGGAATTGACGGTGTTCTTGATAAACTTCTTCATGTGATAATTTCCTCCAAGTTATATGTTTTGTGTTGTGGGTGATTACATGGTCTGTTCCGCAGCGGGAGCGTGGTTCGTCTGCTGGGGCTGTCGGAACGACTGCTCATAGGCATCCAGCACCGCATCGTTGAACTGCTGGCGAGCCTCCTTCGTGCAGGGGAAGCAGATGTCGTGATAGTCGCCGCGGCTGTCCTTGTACTGAGGCATGGCGACAAAGGGCCCTTTCTCGCCGCGGATGACCTTCACGCCGCGAATGGCAAATACGCCGTTGATGTCCACATTGGCGTTGGCGAGGGTGTACTTGCTGTCCTTCACGGGATAGATGCGCACGGCGTACTCCACGGGGAGCGGGGTATCCGGTGCAGGGGTGGGAGCTGTTGCCTTGGTTTGGGCTTTGGGCATTGGGATTCCTCCTTTTCTGATTTGGATATGAAAAAAGCACCCGGTCAGGTGCTCATTTCACAGGCTCATATCCATTTCCTGCTGGGGTGCAAACTCGATCTGCTGGAAGCCGATGCGGTCGCAGTAATAGAACTCACTGCCGCCTTCATCGTATAGTTCCAGCACATCCGAGATGCCGATGGGGCGGCTGTCATAGCCGGGAACGGGGTTGCGGAAGATGGTGTAGATCTCCTCTAGGTCGTTGGTACCGACTTGACCCTCATAGACCATCTCATAGTTCTTTCGACTCGGATGACCGAATCGCTGTACCATCGTCTCATAGGAAACGAAACGGATATTGATGGGGCTGTCCCGCGAGAGCTGCCATACACGGCAGTTCTTCAGGGGCAGAGCCTCTGGGTCGAAGCGGCCGCTGCGCTGCCCCAGCAGGAGACGGTCATAGACGCCGTCCTCCCAGCGGATGGTGAGAGCCTGCTTTTGCAGAAAACTCTCCAGTTCCTGCGTTTGGAACATGGTATCCACCACCGCCTCCTTTTCTGCGATGTATCCGGCAGGATTGCTGTAATAGAAGATGCGGTTGTGGTTATCAATGCAGATGCGCTGCACTTGGTTCACCTCCGATCATTCCAGCTTCATCTCACCTGTGGCCGGTGCCTCCTGCTGTGGCGCAGTCAGCTCCATGAGCTTCTCACGCGCCCAGTCGGGAAGATACTTTTCATCCAGCACACCGATGAACTCATGTCGATTCCAGCGGGTCATCTCACCGTCACCCAGGCAGGTGCAGCGCACCGAGCGGCCAATGGTGTGAGGCGAACAGCCAAAGCCGTCATGGGCATACCAGAGCTGGTTTTCCTGACTCCAGCAGGATTCCTTGAGGGTATCCGGTGACAGCACCAACACCTTGCCGGTATAGTCCTGCTCGGCGCGGTCACCGACGCAGTGCTCCGCGCCGAAGAGATTCAGAGCCTGCACCGCCTTGCGGTAGAAACTGACGAAGCCATCCAGCACAGCCGGATGGCTTCGGACAACAAAATCGCTGTTGTGGATGAGATCTGTGGGAATATATATCTTCTCTGCCCAATGCTTGTTGGCATAGCTGAAACGCCCGTCCCACTTGAGCTCATGCAAGGTATTGGCAAGCACCCACGCGGTGCGCTTGAAGCCATATTCGTCCAGCACGGTCTTTAAACAATCTGTCTGAAGGTTCATGCCATCAAAGTTCTGGCGAATGGCGTCCTCGATAGCATTTCGGCAGGCGATGTTTGCCTTATGGCTCTCCCACCAAAGGGAAAGCTCATTCCGCTTACGGGCTTCAGTAGCGGAATACGGGTAGGGATAGGTTTCATTCATTTTGGATATCTCACCTCGCTTCTTCTTTGAATGCCTACGGTATCACTTATCGTAGATAATATCATTCTCCATCAGAGCATCTTCCAGAGCGGACAAACAACAGCTGGACTTGCGCAGAGCGTACAGGATTACGGGCGATACATCGGAGAGGTCGAAGTCATTGTCTGCCTCGCAGACGGTAATCACGCCGGAGTCCTCATCCACATAGCAGTCCAGCTTGGCGTCGGGCGCGATGTCCGCCTCCTCTCGGGCCCAATCGGGAACGGTGACAGAAGGTCGGCAAAGTTCTTCGATTGACAGATTACTGTAAACACAACCGTCTTCATCGCACTCGTCACAGTGGCCACAGGTGTCCCGCAAGGACAGGAGGATCTGACCAACATGGGCGGTCAACGCCGTGAGCAACTTGACATATTCCATTGTGGTCATTTTGGATTTCGTCAGGATCACAGCTCCGTCCAGCGTGGTCAGCTCCAGCTTTGCGTTGTCGGGGATGCCACTCAGCTTCATTGCCACAGGCGGGATGGTGGTGGCCTTGTCTCTGGTAAGAATAAAGTTCATAGTATGGTTCCTCCTCATTTTTCTTTGATTGGTGTTTTGATGGCATGGGTAGGTTCGTGCATCAGCTCGTATCGGGTATCGCTGCTGCCATCCAGCAAGCAGTCTAAAGTCAGCTGCCAGCAGGCTTTACGGGGATCGTAGTTGGTGATGATGGCTTCCTCATATTCGCTGCCTGCCGTCTGCGACATACTGTTGGGACGGACAGTGCGAAAGATGAAGAACTCTTTATAAAGTTCTGAAATGTACGGGCAGTAGTTGTAGGACACCATAACATACCCGCGGCAATTCAGAAGCGTGTCATGGAGCCGCTGGTGATTCGCTTTTGGGAAGCCTACCTCATAGCACTCCGCCTCAAAGTAGGGCGGGTCGCAGTAGATCCAGGCATCCTCCCGGTCATACTGGCGGATGACATCCTCAAAGTCCTTATTTTCCACGATGACATTTGCCAATCGGCGAGAGCATTCCCATATCAGGTGAAAGAAGCGGCGGATATCACAAGGTTTGCCGCCGAAGGATTTGGCGCTGCCGCTGAAACTGTAGCGAACTAGTTTGAAGTAATCTGCGGCACGGCGGATATCTCCGCGCGGAGCGCGTTCCAGCATAAGAGCGCGGATGGCTTCAGCATCGGGAGGCTTCAAGTAGACCTCTGTCAGATTCATTTCCTCCTGCAGGTAATCATCCGTGAACTCACCTCTGGAGAAGAACTTGTAAAGAACATTGAAGTCATCCCGCGTATTCAACGGCAAGAAACCCAATTCTGAAAGCAGCGCAAGCGTGCGGCTTTTCACACAGCAAAACAGGTTGGTAAGGTTCCCGTTGAAGTCGTTGTAGACCTCCATGCACCCATGCCGAGTAGGGCGGTTCATGGTCACTGTGCCGCTGCCCCCAAACACATCGATGAAGCGGCTATATCGCTCCGGTGCCATCTTGTTAATGATCCACAGCAGCTTACCTTTGCCGCCCACCCAAGGGATAAAGCTGTTCAAGATGCACCTTCTCTCAAGGGAAAAGCATCCAGTGACCGCTCTAATCCGCGTCTTGCTGCCGCAAGTCCATTTTCCATGCTCTGAAGCTGCTGAATCGTGGAGAAGACTTCGCCGGCAGTCGCAGCGTAAAAATATCCGCATCGATCACTCCCAATGGGAATACCTTTGCGTCTCATACGGTTTACCAGTTTACGAAGATCTGTTCCGCTAATCCCAAGAGCCGCTTCCAGTTCAGCACCGCTCGCTCTGTATTTTCGCCCAGTACATGCTCCTTTCAGATAATTCAATAATTTTTCTTCTCGCATTTCTGTTCCTTTCCGAGACCGTTATCCCGGATTAGGGAGCGAAATGAGAAAAAAGGAGGGGCCGCTTTCCCCATCCGGGAATACGGCCCCTTGCTGTTTATTATTTCTGTTCCGTCCGCACAGAACGGTTACCGTTCTTCTTGCTCCTGTGAATTGAATAACATCTCCAATATACTTTAAGAACGGATTCCGTTCAAAAGGAGATTGCTGTATGGATCAGGTCGCATTGGGAAAACGAATCAAAGCTGCCCGTGAGCGTGCCGGTATGACGCAGGAGGATCTTGCTGCTGCCGTGGACTACAGCGTGGACCACGTGAGTGTGGTCGAGCGCGGAGTCAAAGCACCAAAGCTGGATAAGTTGGTTACCATCGCCAATGTACTCAAGGTTGGAACGGACGAGCTGCTTCAGGATAATTTGGATGCGGCAACACTGCTTCACGCCACAGAGCTCTCCGAGCGATTGAAAGCACTGTCCCCAGAAGGGCAGCGCAAGGTGATGAATGTGCTGGACACTTTGGTCGACGAATTGCGGTAACACCGGTGCAGAGGTTTGCTTTTTTGCAGACCTCTGTTTTTTTCGACTGCGTTCGACGCTTTTCCCCTAACCCCCTGTGCTATTGTAGTTCTATAAGAACGACAACCGTTCAATATAGCAAGGAGTGATACCATGAAGAGAAAGAACATAAGCGCCGATACCGCGCTGTTAGAAGTTGCCCGTAGACACAACACCACCGTAGATGAGGTACGAAAAGAAATCTGGATTGCAATGGCGGTGGCAATGTGTAGCTCTGATCCTGATGTACAGAAAAGATGGCGTGAGATTCCACATGGTGCCGAAGTCCTCACGCCGGAAGACTTTATCGCCTATGCTGCGCGGAAATGCCTGGAGAGGTTGTAAGCTGCTTTACTCATCTCATCGTCATGTTCGCTTCTGATGCTTTCTGTACTGGCGTCAGCATGGGCTGGTAGTCCGCGCGGTGCAGCAGACCGTAGGGTGAGAGCACTGCGTTGTCCTCCCTGATGAGGTCGCAGCCGTAGGCGTAGAGGTTTACATGGGAGAGCAGCAGCTCCGCAGAATGATCATCCGTCATGAAGTGAAGCTGGTCGATGGCCGTTTCCTGGGGCGAGCTGATCTCCGGTGTGAGGACGTAGTCATCCAGATGCTCTGTCAAGCCCATGGCGGTTTCGATGTCCTGCACCTCAAACTGCTTCAGCAGAGCCTTCAACTTTGAAAGCTGCTGTTCAGGAAAAGGCATATCCTGCACTGCTTTGGTGAACTCGTTGAACGCCTCCAGTTCAGCGGGGAGGTCTGTGAAAAAGGTAGCGTTGGGAAGAATGCCGTCATAGTTGAGGACAACGGTATTCTCCCAATTCAGGGTGCCGAGCTGCTCCTGTGCCGCAGCCAGCGCTTCTTCTGACGCAGGCAGATCCAGCACCGCCGTGCGGTTACCACCGAATAGGCCGAGGGTCAGCCGGAAGAGGTATCCCGGCTTTTCCGGCAGCGTCTTTTGGACGGGCGGCGCAGTGGTCAGTTCTCCATCCCGCAGCACATACAGGCTGCCCACAAAAACACCGTTTTCACTGCATCGCATCATTCTTCCAATGCCGGCGAAGTCCAGCATCTCGAATACCTTGTCGGATATACCATCCAGTTCGGGGATAAAATCGTTTTCTGCGTAAAACCGGCCGAGGGCAGCATCGTCTGCGGCATCCACTACATGATAACAGTTGGTCTTTGCGCTGACCGCCAGATTCCGCAGATCCTGCAGCGTGATGACGCCGCCGTTGGTATCGACTTTATTCTGTACCTCCATGCGCAGGAAACCGTCAAAGGCAACCTCCTGCACCTCGTCCAGCTCCGACAGAAGTGCGGCGAGATCGTTAAGCTCGTTGAGACTGATCTCTAACCCGTCCAAATGGGGAGCGAGATACTCAAAGGCATAGTAGTCTTCGATCTCCATGTACAGGATATCGTCTGTCTGAAGCCGCACCTTTTCCATGGCGTCCCACAGTTCCCACGGTGAGGCAGGCAAGTCCAGCTTTGCGTATGCATCGCTGTTAGGATTGCCCTCCTTTGCCAGATACATGGCAAACACTTTTTTAGCCAAACTTCATCCCTCCCATTTTCATCCCGTTCTGCTCATAGGTCTTCGGGTCCGCGCCGGGGACATCCCAGCCGTGCATGCTGCCGCACTCCATTGCCAGCCGCTGCTCCCGCGTCACCCCAAGCCGCTCGTTGTTATAGTCCGCTATCTCACGGTTATGCGCGGGATCGTCCGTGGACCAGTTGCTGGGGTAGTAACCGCTTTCACCGCGCTTGATGCAGATAAGTTCCCCGGTGCCGGGGAGGGTGGAGAAGCACAGCTCCGGCAACCCCTCTGCGAGCTTGGGGGAGAAAAGCTCCTGCTCCGTCTGGATGCTCCACTCGTCCGAATTCCAAAAGTGGACATACAATTCACCGCCGTCATCCACGGAGATCTCCCGCTGCTCGAAACCCTCGCACCAGCCGTCCGAAGCCTGTCCGGTGATAAACTCTTTCAAAGTATCCATTTCGGTGTCCGACAATTCCCCGGCAACACGGCACTCCGCAACGCCCCAAAGCTCTCCGCCTCGGCTGTCTACCGTGAACACAGCGGAGTGGACCTTTGTGTTGATGCTGTCAGGCTTATGATACCAGTGCATGATGCCGCGCTCGGTTTCCTCTGGCATCCGGTTTTTCACCAGTGCCGCCGTGATCTGATCCTGGTAGCCGCGCAGCTCACGGCCCTCAAGCAATGTACTGCTGTCGTCGAAATCACCGTACTCGTTTCGCTCGTAGAGGTCGGCGGTCAGGGGCATATACAGCTTGAGGGTGGTCAGCTTGGGCGGCAGCACCGTGAAGCTGTCCTCGCCGGGGGCGAGCGGCAGCGTGCGGCCATTGTCCCACTTCATAAAAATTTGCCCCTCATCGTCCACGAAGTCCACCTCGCCCTCCATTCCAGCGGGAATGGGATGCCAGGGGTCATCCATAGAATTGAGCCGGATGCGGGTGCCGGGGGGATACTGTTGCCTGATAAAATTCACCATTTTTCTGTCCATACTCACATTCCTCCCATTGTCATGCCCTGTTTGGGCAGTTTTTGATATTCCTCCAACTGACGGGGATTTTCCTCGCCATAGAAGTCAAAGACGATATCATCCACAGCTTTGCGGACGGCAGAATCATCGGTCAGCACCTCATACCGAAAGCCAGTGGTCGGGCGATACGGAAGTTCTTCCCTCACACACTTGAGAAAGGCTTCGGCATCGGTAAACTCCTGTGCATCGCCATTGGCATAGGACACGCGGCCCACCAGGGGCTTGTCCCGCGCCATGTTCTGCCGCTGGACATCCAGATCATAGGCCGTACAGTAGCAGTTATAATCTCCAGGGGACGGATTGCAGCGCAGGCAGTAGCGGTAATGCTCCGTTTCCACAATGTAACCGTAGTTCTGTGTCCAGCCGCCGCTGATTTTCCCGCCGTGTTCATAGCAGAAACGCTCCATCGCGAAGCGGTTTTTCAGCACACTCTCCCGCAGCGTGTCCACGACCTCCTGCAGTTCCGCTTTGAACGCGGGGCTGTTCAGTCCCTCCGGGCCGCGAGGCCACCATGTATGCCAGAACTCGTTGCCGCTGCGTCCGAAGTCCATGCGGACATGTCCAACGGTACCCAGCCGCTTATCTTCTTCAGGGTGTGGGGTATAAAATAAGCCCACCTCCTCTGGGCGGGCAGGTCGGATATGAAATTTCATGTTCTCCGCGGGATACGGGAGCTGATGCGCCTCGCAAAACTCACGGAGCGTCATGTTGCCTTCATCGAGAAAACCGAGCTCATCCCGCACATCCAGCCACCCGGATTTAGGCATCGCCAGCTTTTCCGGCATCAGCACCGAGCCTGCGTGGTTGACCACAACATTTTCTTCCATGTAGCACACACATCCAGCCGCCCGGACTTAGGCATCGCCAGCTTTTCCGGCATCAGCACCGAGCCTGCGTGGTTGACCACAACATTTTCTTCCATGTAACACAGCTCGCCGGGATCATCGTCAGAGCCGCGAATGTCATAGCAGTACCAGCCCTTCGGCACGGTATCACGGGCGATACGCCCGTTGGTGAACAGCGCGGGCTTATCAAATACTTCAATGTGTTGGAATTTCTCTGTTCTTGCGTTGACTTTCAAAATTTCATGCCTCCCATCTGCGGCGTGTACGATTCATCCCGCCAGTTGTTTTTACATCCTTCGAAACGGTTGACCAGTTCTGTGGCAGTAAGGGCTACAGTAGGCGGTTCTATCGTTTCTGAGAAGCAGTCCTCATCCAGCTCGAACCAGCAGTGATCCACCGCAGGATCATACCGGTCGAAGCGGCGTTCCGGCAGTCCTACTTGCCTTGGAATGAAGTATTCGCCCATTTCGCAGCTATCTTTGATGGTACGAGCCTGTTCCGTAGTCAGCGTACCGGCAATGACGCATTTATTGTGCATCTTGTAGTTATCGGCATCTCTGTACAGATATGAGATCTTGGTGTTCATAGGTATCACTCCCTTCTTTTGGGCAACGGCAAACATACTACACATCTGCCGCAAAGTCTACTGAAACAT
>QWBY01001726.1_pt1 | contig 13010 bp, 12 predicted proteins | sample 1972471 | NCBI WGS metagenome assembly QWBY01 (sample SAMN09866722, study PRJNA288562) | Human gut metagenome isolate term6_stool, whole genome shotgun sequencing... | reverse complement strand
ACCCAACTTTATGCCGTTAACCTCTTTTATTAAAGGAGGCGTGTCTTCTATTTGCGTACCCATGACATCGAGGCCGGCTTCTTTTAAATAGTGATAGGTGCTTTCCACTCCGTCCATTACTTTATCGTAACTATGATTGTTGGCGGTGGAGATAATATCAAATCCCACGTCTTTAAAATCGCGGGCCACCTCTTTAGGGGAAGAGAATACAGGATAGGTCGTATAGCCCTTGGAGCCGTCGGTGAGCGTCGTTTCGAGATTAATCATGGCAATATCCGCCTCTTGAATATAGGGCGTTAAATAGCGAAAGATAGGCTTAAAATCATAACCGCCATTTTTTTCTGCCGCACGTAATTGCGGATGATGGAGCATGAAGTCTCCCAGGGCAAGAATATCGACTCGTTGAACCGGTTGCTGTGCCGTTTTTTGTGGAGAGCTTTTCTCCTCCGGTGCACATCCCGATAACATAAAGAGCAGCATAAAAACAAGCAGTATTTTTTTCATCCCACACTCCTTTGAAATATGTACAAAAAAAGCGGAGGATTCTCCGCTCTTGTCGACTACGTCTATAAGCCGTGTTTTGTATTCGTTAACTATCTATCTGGACCTTCCGTCACCGGAGGCTCTAGCGACCTACCTATCCGGAGGCGACGAGTAATCGCCTTTAATCCACTTTGGTCTTGCTTCGGATGGGGTTTACATAGCCGCATAGTCGCCTATGCGCTGGTGAGCTCTTACCTCACCTTTCCACCCTTACCTTTTCAGGCGGTATCTCTCTGTTGCACTAGCCTTAGGGTCGCCCCCACCGGACGTTATCCGGCATCCTTACTCTGTGAAGCACGGACTTTCCTCGCATACGCGCAGTTAACCGACGTACTCGACTTCTTATTTTACCATAGGGCTCTTTAAATATCAAAGACAAAAGGACTGTTCATGACGACGTGAGCCGTCGCGTCTGAAACGTCTTCCGCCCAAGCAGCCATGGCTTCTAAAATTGCTTTTTCGCTGTGAAAATGACCGATGTCCAGGACCATAAGCCCGATTTCGTAGGCTCGTTGGCCGTCGTGATGTTTCACATCACCAGTAATTAAAACATCGGCTCCTTTAAACGCCGCTTCATCTATAAAATCCGCGCCGCTTCCGCCTACAAACGCAACTCTCTGCACGCGCTCTTTTTTCTGCCCGTAACAACGAATGCCGGTAATGGATTCCCTTTCGAAAATATCCTTTAGATCCTTTAAGCTTAAAGATGACGTGCCGAGAATTCCCAGCTCTTCCTCATCACTCAGTACCGTTACGTCTTGAAGGCTCAGCTTTTCGATCCACTGATCGTTCACGCCGCCTTTTGCTTTGTCCATGGATGTATGGGAGGAGTAGACGGAAATGTTGTGGCGAATGAGATCGCACACCATTTTTCCTCTGAGCGTCCTATCCTCTACCATTTCCAGGGGCGAAAAAATAAAAGGATGATGGGTTATGATGAGCTCCGCTCCTTTTTCCATGGCAAGATCGACCACATCGCGGGTAACATCCATGGCCACGACGACATTTTTCACCTCTCGCTCTCCTAATCGCAATTGCCAACCCGTTTTGTCCCAAGGCTCCTGCAATTCTTCCGGCGCCCATGCTCGTAATTTATTGATGAGTTCTACTGTATTCAAGATAATCCTCCCACACCTTTACATCGTCTTGCGCTTTTTCGATGACATCCGCCCGCCCGCTTTTTTCAACGGCGCGTCGCACACCGCGAAGTCTTTCCAGTTCTTTTTCCGCCATAGGAATAAAATCAACTCGTTGAGCAAAACTTTTCCAGCCGATGGTCGAGCCGTCGCCTTTTTTCACGAGAAGAACGGGATAAAATTTTCCGCGCTCTTCCACAAGATCCGATTGTAGTAATGCAAAACCCGATGCGTTCAAATAATCGAATAGATCTTCCGCTCCCTGCATAGGTTGTAAAATCAAATACTCCAAAGCAGCCGCTTTGTCCGGATCACGTTGCAAAATATCGGCAATTAATCGGCCGCCCATGCCCATAATAATGGCCGCATTCATCTCGCCCACTTTCATGGGCTTCAGGCCATCGCCTACTCTTAAACTAAATGATTCTTGAGGAAATCGCGACGACAAAAGACTCCTCGCTTTTTCCAAACTGGGCGCAGAAATATCGCTTGCGATTACTTTTTTCGCGAGATGCTCCTCTAAAAGAGCATAGGAGATATAGCCGTGATCACAGCCGATATCTCCTATGCAGTCCACGGGTTCAACCAGTTCAAGCACCCGCTGAAGGCGTTTTGATTCCGGCATCATTCGAGAAAATCCTTTAGTTTTTTACTGCGACTCGGATGGCGCAATTTACGAAGAGCCTTTGCCTCAATTTGACGAATCCGTTCCCGGGTAACGTCAAATTCCCTGCCTACTTCTTCCAAGGTACGGGCGCGCCCGTCTTCCAAGCCGAAGCGAAGGGTAAGGACCTGTTTTTCTCTTTCCGTAAGCGTCGTCAGCACGTCGCCTAATTGTTCTTTTAAAAGCGTAAATGTCGCCGCTTCTTGAGGAGATAAAATATCGTCGTCGGGAATAAAATCACCTAAGTGAGAATCTTCCTCTTCCCCAATAGGCGTTTCCAAACTGACGGGCTCTTGAGCGATTTTTTGAATTTCACGCACTTTTTCCACGGTAATGCCCATTTCCTCGGCGATTTCTTCCGGCTGAGGATCTCGACCTAAATCTTGCACCAATTGACGTTGCACTCTTACTAATTTATTAATGGTTTCCACCATGTGTACGGGAATACGAATCGTACGTGCCTGATCGGCAATGGCGCGGGTAATGGCTTGACGAATCCACCAGGTCGCATAGGTAGAGAACTTGAAACCTTTTTTATAGTCGAATTTATCTACGGCTTTCATTAATCCGAGATTGCCTTCTTGAATTAAATCTAAAAAGCTCATGCCGCGGCCCACATAGCGTTTGGCGATGCTGACCACAAGACGCAAATTTGCCTCGGCAAGTTCCCGCTTGGCAAGCTCGTCTCCCTCTTCCATGCGCTTGGCGATTTCAACTTCTTCGTCGGCTTCCAAAAGGGGAATCTTCCCGATCTCTTTTAAATACATGCGCACCGGGTCGTCCACATTGCCGCTTCGTACAGGGCTTTCTTTTTTCTTTTTATCCTCGACCTTGATCTTTTTTTCTTCTTGATCCTCGTCTTTTAAAATATTCACGTCAAGATCTTCGAATTCGGCGTAAATGTCGTCCATTTCGTCGCTGGAAAGGTCGATATCTTCCAGGGCGTCGACGACTTCTTTAGTCGTTAAACTCCCCTTTTGAACGCCTTTTTTAAATAATTTTTCAATGGCCGGATCTTTCTCCATAATATGTTCATCAAACTCGTGCATTTGATCATTGCTCTTAGTCATCTAAGCGAAATCCCCCTTCTCCATATCGTGTAGTCGCGTATTTATTTCATTAAGTTCAAGTAATCTTTGATTCAATGTTTCGAGAGCCTGCCCGTCACTTTCGCCGCTTTTCTCGATCGCCTCAATATTTTTAAGAAGCTGATCCCGACGCGTCTTAAGGCCTTCTTCATAAATGCGATCGATAAGTTCGTTGACAATCGCCTCGCCTTGTATTAGATCCATACCCTTTGTAAGCGACGAAAAACCCTCAATTAATTCCGGGTACATGTCAAAAAAACGTTGCTTTCGCTTATCGCCCGTAAGATCTTCTTTATAGAGATCGCCAAGTCGTTGAAAAAGTTCGCCTTCTTCTTCGCTCAAAACATATTTCCACTGTTCTCTTTTAAGTAAAATGGCATAGAAATCTTCTTCCTCCAGGGCATACTGAAGCAATCTCAGCCACAAACCGCCATGAGGATTCTTATTTTTTTGCTCTTTCTCTTTTTTCGGCTTCGGCGTAACTTGTTGTGCTTTGATTTGCGCTCGGAACGATTCCGGACGAATGCCGTAAGCTTCCGCGTATTTCGTCGCAAAGACATCCCGCTCCACGGGACTCTTTATTTTTTCCAATACGACGCTCACCTGATTTAAAAAATCGGAAAGAGACGATGCGTCGTGTAAATTGTATTCTTTTTCGAGCATCGTCACTTCGTAATCGGTGGCGGCGAGCCCTTGAGTGATTTTGCTTTCAAAGGCGATTTTCCCGTAGGTTCTAATGTAATCGTCGGGATCGTGGCCACCATCTAAAACGACGATGCGCGGCCGCATATCTTCCGCCATTAAAATATCGATGGCACGCATGGTGGCTCGTTGCCCTGCGCTGTCGCCGTCGTAGCAAATATAAACCTGCTTGCCGTAGCGCTTCATCATATGGGCCTGTTCCTGTGTAAGAGAGGTGCCGAGGCTTGCCACGGCGTATCCTATGCCCTGAGCGTGGAGGGAAATAACATCCATATAGCCTTCTACCAGTAAAATCCGCTCCCGATTACTTACTTTCATCAGGCGATTTAGGCCGTAAAGCTCTCTGCTTTTTTTGTAGAGAGGCGTATCGGAGGAATTTAAATACTTAGGCAAGGAATCGTCCAACACCCTTCCTCCAAAGCCGACGACCCGCGATTTCGTGTCGATAATGGGAAAAATTATGCGATTGCGAAAGCGATCGTAATAATGATTGCGCTTTTCGTTGTAGGACACGAGATTAGCCTCGACCATTTCCTCTTCCGAATAACCCTTATTCGACAAATGCTTTAAAATCTGGTCGCCTCCGGCCGGTGCGAAACCTAAACCGAAAGCGAGGATCATGTCTCTACCGATGCCGCGATTTTCCAAATAACGCAAGGCGTAGGGATTGCGGCTGAGGATGCCCATGTAATACAGCGCCGCCTCCCTATTCATGGCGGCAATACGCTCACGCTTTTTCGTCACTTCGTCATTTCGGTAAGCCGGCTTTAAATCGATATTCAGCTCTCCGGCCAAACGCTCCACAGCCTCTATAAAGCCCAGGCCTTCTTTTTCCATGAGGAATTTAATGACATCGCCACCGACGCCACAGCCGAAGCAATGGTAATAACCTTTTTCCGGTTGCACAGAAAAAGAGGGCGTCTTTTCTCCATGAAAAGGACACAGCCCCATATAGCTTCGTCCTTTTTTTTGAAGTTTTGTATAACGCCCTATGACCTCGACGATATCCGATTCGCTTTTTACTCGCTCGATAATCTCGTCGTCGATGATCGATGCCATGTCCTCACCCCACTTTTAAAGCGTATGCCAATCTTTTGGTACAAACAATTCTTTCCAAAGATTTATCGCGAAGCGATCGGTCATGCCGGCGATGTAATCTGTTACCGTATCCTCGTCGCTTACACCGTGTTTTTCCGCAAATAAGAGATGCTCTTTGGGAATGGCGTCGCGGTGTTCCATAAAGTAGAAATAAAGATCCTTTATGAGCCGCTCCACTTTTCCGTCTTCGCTCTTCACCTTTTTGTTGAAATAGACATTTTGGAACATAAACTGCCGCAGCGAAATCATCGCGCTGTAAATATCCTCGTCCATTCCCACGACGTCATCGTCAATTCCATAATCGATAATGCTCTTTACAAGGGTGGTTATTCTTTCGGAATGGGTCGTTCCGAGAACCTCTGCCACATCCTTTGGTATATCCTCTAGTTTCAGGACGCCGGCGCGTATGGAATCGTCGATATCGTGATTTAAATATGCGATGCGATCGGCGAATTTAATAATCTGCCCTTCCAGAGTGTGAGCGGGATTGGCGCTCTGCTCCTTAGAGTGGTGTAAAATACCGTCGCGCACTTCCCACGTTAAATTGAGACCTTCTCGCCCGGGTTTAGATTCCAAAAGATCTACGATGCGCAAACTTTGTTTAGCGTGATCGAATCCTTTCGAATTCAGTTGCTCCAATACCGCTTCTCCGGAATGACCGAAAGGCGTATGGCCCAAATCGTGTCCGAGCGCAATGGCCTCAACCAGGTCTTCATTTAAGCGTAAGCCTCTCGCCATCGTTCGCGCAATTTGCGCCACTTCCAACGTATGGGTCAAGCGGGTGCGGTAGTGATCCCCTTCTGGTGCAATAAACACGTGGGTTTTGTGTTTTAAGCGGCGAAAAGCCTTGGAGTGAATAATGCGATCCCGATCGCGCTGATAACATGTTCTGAATTCGCAAGGCGCTTCATCTTGCAAACGTCCTTTTGAATCTGCCGCATGGGCCGCCTTTTCGGAAAGAATTGCGTTTTCGACCTGTTCCCAGTGCTCCCTTAAAAGCATACGATCACCTAAAATCTTTCCATCATGTAGTCGTTAATGATTTCCGCCGTCTCCTCAATGGCCTTGTTGGATACGTCGATAATGGTGCAGCCGATATCGCGCATAATACGCACGGAATAGTCCACTTCCTCTTCGATGCGATCTACATTGGCGTATTTTGCAGAGGAATTAAGCCCGAGGGCGCGGAGGCGTTCTTCGCGAATGGTGTAGAGTTTTTCGGAATTCGCCACGAGACCGAAGAGGCGTCGATTATCTTTTTTATAAACCTCTTTCGGCACCGGCACTTCCGGTACCAAGGGCACATTGGCGACCTTATAAAGCTTGTTGGCGAGATACATGGAAAGGGGCGTCTTCGATGTACGGCTTACGCCTACGAGGACGATGTCCGCCTTTACAATACCTCTCGGGTCTTTACCGTCGTCATATTGTACGGCAAACTCGATAGCTTCTACTTTTTTAAAGTAGTTATCGTCCAGGCGGCGAATAAGTCCGGGCTCACGCATAGGTTCGTATCCTAAAATCGATTCCAGCTCATTCATAGGCGGCCCCATGACATCCACTGTATGGAGATGAAGCTCTTCTTTTTTCCGCTTAATGTAAGCTCTCGTTTCCGCGTCCACATTGGTGTAGACCACCAATGCTTTTTTGTGTTGTGCCGCTTCTTCCAATAAAGGCTTAATTTGATCCACCGTGTTGGTATAGGGGAATCGCTTAATCATAAATTCCGTCGTATCAAACTGTTTTACCGACGCCTTGGCAATGAGTTCGCCCGTCTCGCCGATACTGTCGCTAATGACGTAAACCATTAAAACATTGTCTTGGTCCGGCTGATTACTGTACATCGTCTCCCCCTAAATCTACCATTAAACGGTTAATATTGGTCTTGGTAATGCGCCCTACCACTTTTAAATCTTTCTCTCCGGAAAGCACAGGCAGCGCGTCGATTTCACCTTGCTCGATTTTAATGCAGGCCTCATAAATGGAATCTTCGGGCCCGACACTAATAATATTGGGCATGCGGGTCATAATCATGGAAATCGGCGTCTTCTCGAGATCCGCCGTTCCGATGGCGGAACGCAATAAATCTTTTCGCGAAACACAGCCGACTATTTCCCCGCAACGTGTAATAAAGACCGTGCCGATATTTTCCAAAAAGATCGTGCAGATCACGTCGTAGACGCTGGCTTTTTCGTCTTGCACGACGGGTACGCTCATAATATCTTCCACTTTAATGGAATCGAGCACATCCCGTATGCGCACAAGTTCCGGCTTGCCTTTGTAATAATATCCGACTTTCGGCCGGGCATCTAAATAACCGAGCATGGTCAAAACACTGAGGTCATTTCGAATAGTCCCTCGGGCAAGTTCCAAACTTCCGGCAATATCGTCGCCGATAATCGGGCCGCGATCTTTTACAATGGCGATAATTTGCTCTTGCCGCTCCGTCAGTTTCATTTAGCACCTAACTTTCGACAATTTGCTTCCCGTTAAATTCTCTTTGTACTAAATTATTGATTTTTTGTACGAGTTTCAAGCGATTGATCTTAAGCTCTTCCTCTTCCGCCATAACCATTACATCGTCGAAATAGTTGTGAATGAGTTCGGTTAAAGTAGCCAATAACTCGAGATAATCGTAATCTTTTCGCTTACCGTAAAGTTCGTTAAGATCGTCTTCGATGCTGAGAACGCCGCGATATAGGGCAAATTCCGTTTCCGTCATTAAGGATTCGTCGATAGCGCCTTCGAGGGGTTCCGCTTTTGCCGCCAGGTTTTCTACCCGAGTAACGGCTTCTAGGAAGGATTTGCGATCATCTTCTGTAAAGAATACTTGAAGAGCCTTCGCTTTTTCAAAAATACGTAAACTGTCTTCTCCGTGAATATCGTTTAGGGCTTCGACGATGTCGTAACGAATACCGTCTTCATCAAGCATGGTGGAAATACGGCCGCGGAAGAAATCCAAAATTTGTCCGCTAACTTCTTCCACATCGAAGACGAGACCCATAGAATCTACAAATCCAAATAAGGACGCTTCGATACATTCGCTCAAAGGAAGTTCCCAACGTTTTTCATTGATCATGCGCAAAATACCGATGGCTTTACGACGAAGGGCAAAGGGGTCTTGACTTCCCGTCGGCACTTGACCGATGGCAAACAAGCCGCAGATAGTGTCAAATTTATCTGCCAACGAGACGATGGTACCTGTTGTAGTTTCGGGAAGTTCGGCGCCACTTGCGACGGGCATGTACTGCTCTTTAATGGCTGAGCAGACAATGTCTTCTTCCCCGTCGAGCTTGGCATAAATGCTTCCGATAATCCCTTCAAGTTCCGTAAATTCCTGTACCATGTTGGTGGTAAGATCGGCTTTGGAAAGATAGCATGCCCTTTGTGCCGATTCGACCGTCTTTTCATTAACGGCTAAAATTTCACCGATGCGCACCACGAGATTGGAGATACGTTTGGATTTATCCGCCATGGTACCCAGTTTTTCCTGGAATACGATGCCGTCTAAAGCGGGCACATAGTCTTCCAACGGACGGGAGCGGTCGTTTTCGAAGAAGAAACGTGCGTCTTCTAAACGTGCCTCTAACACTTTTTCGTTACCTTCTGCCACGACTTCCTGATAGTCTTCGTTGCCGTTGCGAATGGTAATAAAGTAAGGTAGAAGATCTCCTTCCGGGCTGTAAACCGGCGTAAAACGCAGATGTTCGCGCATGGGCGTCGTAATAACGACAGCAGGCAGTGCCAGGTATTTTTCCTGAACATTACCGAAAATTGCCGTGGGATATTCCACGATGAAAGTAAGCTCTTCCAACAAATCCTCGTCGGATCGAATGTCGCCGCCGTTTGATTTGGCCATGTGACGAATTTGGTAGAGAATTTTTTCTTTACGCTTTTCGTGATCTAAGATGACGTAATTCTTTTCGAGAAGTTCTTCGTAATGTGCCACGTGATCGATTTCAATAGCACTGCTTCCCAAAAAGCGATGACCTCTGGTCACATTACCCAGTTTAATTCCCTCTAAATCGAAGGGAACGACCTTATCATCGAGCATGGAAACGAGCCAGCGGATAGGACGGGCAAAGCGAATGTTCTTGCCGCCCCAACGCATGTTTTTCGGGAAAGGAATGTGGCGAATGGCTTCGGGAATAATATCCGCAAGAATAGCTTCCGCCGATTGACCTTTTTTATGAATGTGGGCGTAGACATAATCATTACCCTTTAATTCGCGAACTTCCAAATCATCTTCCGTTACGCCTTGGCTCTTCATAAAGCCCAGTAGCGGTTTGTTAACGGAGCCGTCTTCCAGATAGGCGATCTTTTTGGCAGGTCCCTTTACCCATTCTTCTATATCTTCCTGAGATTCGGCAATGCCGTAAATCATCAGACTCAAGCGGCGCGGTGTCACATAAGCTTCGATGTGATCAAAAGCCAATTTGTTTTCATCCAAACGCTTTTCCACATCGTCACGGAAAGCATTTAATGCATTCCGAACGTAGGAAGAAGGTAACTCTTCCACGCCGACTTCGATTAAATAAATTCTTTCCGGATTACTCATGATCATCCTCCGCTTTCTTTAATAGAGGGAAGTCCATAGCCTCTCTCTGTTCGATGTATTTTTGTGCAGCGAGCCTTGCGAGATTACGCACCCTGGAAATATAGGATGCCCGTTGGGAAACGGAAATGGCGCCTCTGGCATCGAGTACATTAAAGGTGTGGGAACATTTTAAAACATAATCATATCCGGGCAATACGAGATCAAGCTCGAGTACGCGATTGGCTTCTTTTTCGTAAATATCGAAAAGATTTCTCAGCATATCCATATCGGCTACTTCAAAGCTGTATTTTGAGTGTTCGTATTCCGCTTTTTTAAAGATATCACCGTATTTAATGTGGCCGTTCCAGTCGATGTCGTAAACCGTATCCACATTTTGAAGGTACATGGCAATACGTTCCAAACCGTACGTAAGCTCCGCACTTTCCAAATCGCAGTTAATGCCGCCTACTTGTTGGAAATAAGTAAATTGCGTAATCTCCATGCCGTCGAGCCAAACTTCCCAGCCGAGGCCCCACGCACCGAGGGTGGGAGATTCCCAGTTGTCCTCTACAAAACGAATATCGTGTTTTAAGGGATCGATTCCCAACACTTCTAAACTTTTCAGATAAAGCTCTTGAACATTTTCAGGGGACGGTTTCAAGATAACTTGTAACTGGTGATGTTGATAGAGACGGTTCGGGTTGTCGCCGTAGCGGCCGTCCGCCGGACGTCTCGACGGTTCTACATAGACCGTACGCCAGGGTTCGGGACCCAATGTTCTTAAAAAGGTGTGGGGACTCATAGTACCGGCGCCTTTTTCCGAATCGTAGGCTTCTAAAACCGTACATCCCTGTTCATTCCAATAAGTTTGTAATTTCTGCATCATGGCTTGAAAATGCATAGTTTCCTCCCCCCTACATTCTTAATTGTAGAGATTGAATCTTGTCTAAATCCAAATTGACTTTCAAATAATTCGTAAGCAGCCGATAGGTCTTTTCCACCGTCTGCTTGTCCGTCGTGGCCAAATTTATCTTATCTAATGAAGTATATAGCAAATGACGAAATGTGTAAATATCCGCAGGATCGACGGCGACGCCACCGGTGGAATTTTCCCCTTCGACGATTCCCCGATCCGATGAAAAATACGCTTCTACTTCATCTGTGGAAGGAATAAGGGGCCGGTAGCCCATAAACGAAACGTATTTAATGACGAAACCTAAAAATATGGGAAGGGGTTCTTTTCCGGAACTTAACTCATGAAGGGCTTTTCGCAGCAGAGAAAAAATTCTCGCCGTTCCTTCCCCCTCCATACTGCTTCTGTCGACAATTTCCACAATGGCCGATGCGTAAATTAATCGGTCATAAGAGGCTCTCAACCCTAAATTGGCCTGTAAAATTTTGCCGCTGTTGAGATAGTAAATTGATCGGCCGCGACTTAATCGGTAAAGGCCGAAAGTAAACACTTCGCTTAAAGGCAAAAAACGCGAGCGTCTCGATTTGGCGCCTTTTACGATCACCGACACTTTTCCCTTTCGCTCGGTATAGAGCCTTAGGATACGATCACTTTCACCGTAAACCGTCTCGCTTAAGATGATGCCCTGGCACTCAATCCGTTCGGTAACCAAAGGCTTTCACCTTTTCAGCTTTTTCGCGCCAGTTTTTGCTGACCTTTACCCAAAGCTGCAGATTGACCGGGCTGTCGAGAAACGCTTCGATTTCCTTGCGAGCTTCCATGCCGATACGTTTCAACATTTGTCCGCCCTTGCCGATAATAATCCCTTTATGAGAATCCCGTTCCACATAGATCGTCGCTTGAAGATCCAACATGTCCTTATCGTCATAGGGGCGCATGCGGTCAATGGAAACGGCGACGCCGTGAGGTACTTCTTCGTGTAAATTGAAAAGAGCTTTTTCCCGAATGATTTCCGAGACGATAAATTTTTCCGGCTGATCAGTAATCATATCTTCCGGATAGTATTGAGGCCCTTCCTTTAAATAGTCGAAAATCGTGTCGATCAGGTGTTCGATATTTTCATCTTTCAATGCGGAAACGGGAACGATATCTTTAAAAATACCCATTTCCGAGAAACGAGCGATAATGGGAAGTACCTCATCTCTCGGCGCCGTATCCACTTTGTTGATGACGAGAATGGCGGGCACGTCTTTTGCCAGCTTTTCCATGGCTTCTAAGATCATTTTGTCCTTAGCGCCCAGGTAATCGCTCATGTCCACCACCATGACCACTACATCCACCCCTTCCAAAGAGGATTCGCTGGTCTTCAACATGTAATCGCCCAATTTATTGCGAGGCGATTGAATGCCCGGCGTATCGAGAAAGACAATTTGCCCGCGATCGTCGGAATAGATCATGGTAATTTTATTGCGCGTGGTTTGCGCTTTATTCGATGTTATGGAAATTTTTTCTTTTAAAATGCGGTTCAGCAATGTGCTCTTCCCCACATTGGGGCGTCCCACTACGCTGACAAAACCCGATTTATACATGTTATTCTCCTTTTAAACTTTCCGGCCCGAAACTGTGGGGCAACAGATCGTCGAGACGATAGACGGCGTATTCTTCCGTATTCCGCGCCACGATAATCTCGGCGTCTTTTCCGAATTCGCGAATGACTTGGCGACACACGCCGCAGGGATAGCCCATATCCTCTCCCGCGACGACGGCGATTTTTTTGATGCACTTCGCCCCTTCACTCACGGCTTTAAAAATGGCCACGCGTTCGGCGCAAATCGTCGGTGAAAAGGCGGCGTTTTCAATATTGCAGCCTTCATATATTTCCCCGTCGTCTGCTATTAATGCGGCGCCCACCGGATAATGGGAATAGGGTACATAGGCTCTTTTTTGCGCTGCCATGGCGCGCTCGATCAACTCTTTCGTTTCTATTTCTCGATTCATATCAACCCATCCAAACAAAAATAATGACGGCGATGGCGATTCCTAAAATGGCTCCCGCTACCGTCTCCATCGGCTTATGTATTTCCCCTTCAATGCGGCTTTCCGCCACTAAAAAGGCAAGACCGAACGCCAACGCGGCGATAAAACCGTTCATGGATATAAAGGCAATGGAAGCCGCAATGCAAAATGCCAAAGCGGAATGGCCGCTGACGGCGCCGCCCTGAAAGTAACTTCCCCCGTTTTTTCGATGATAAAGAAGCTTAAAGCCTACGGTTAAAATCAACACGATGACGATGGCTACAAAGGTTAAGTGAGGCCCGGAATTTTTAAT
>QWBY01001725.1_pt1 | contig 13012 bp, 8 predicted proteins | sample 1972471 | NCBI WGS metagenome assembly QWBY01 (sample SAMN09866722, study PRJNA288562) | Human gut metagenome isolate term6_stool, whole genome shotgun sequencing... | reverse complement strand
GGAGGCCTTTGCCGAGGCGGTGGACGATACCTTCGCCCTGGTGGTGCGCCGCGCCGACGGCAGCCGGGAGGCGGTGTCCTCCGGCGAGGTGTCCGTCCGGGGACTGCTGGGGTATGTGTGATCTCCAAAAGCGCGGGACGTGTCCCGCGCTTTTTGCTTGACAAATCCGCCTGTTCCGCTATAATAAGACAAGTTATGTGTCATGACATGTGTAAAGGAGAGACGGAAATATGGGAGCATGCAGCGCATTTCTCAAGCGAAAAAATATTGTCCTCTCGGCAAAGCGGTATGGAGTGGACGCATTGGGGGCCATGGCCCAGGGGCTGTTCTGCTCCCTGCTCATCGGCACCATTCTGGACACGCTGGGCAAGCAGCTCGGCAAGACGCGCGGTATGTTCAAGGCCTTTAAGGACGAATACCAAAAGGCGAGCGGGGGCTCGTCGAAAGCTAGTAAATAGCGACGTACCAAATGATGGGAGGCAAGCCGGAGACCTGTTGCTCCGGCTTGCTGTGTTTATGGGGGAGGGCACATGCGCCAAAACGGATCCAACTTAAACGGGCGTTCGGGTGCGCGTCCGACGGCGCGCCGCGACCTGGGGCAGCTGCCCAGCGGTCAGCGCAAGCGTCACCGTAAGCCCGGCGCGATGTATCTCAACCATAGCCGCGGCTTTAGCGACCGCAGTGCGCGCATCGGCAACAGCCGTACGCCCCGTCGTTCGTCTCGCCTGCCCTACGCGCTCATCGCCGTGGGTTGCGCGCTCGTGCTGTTTATCGCTGCCGTCGTGGGCTACGTCAACCGCAGTGTGGACGTGGAGCTCAACGGCCAGAAGACCGCGGTGCGTGTGGGCTCTACGCTGCAGAATCTCATCGACGACCAGGAGTTGACTGACACCTACGACGCAGGCGACCTGCTGGCCGTCGATGACAGCGTGCTCAAGCGCCATGGGGGCGAAAAGCTGTCGGTGAAGGTCGACGGCAAGCGCGTGAAGCAGGGCAAATGGGATAGCCGCGAACTCGAGGGCGGCGAGAAGGTGACGGTCAAGGATGGCCGTAACACTTACGAGAAGCACGAGGTTCAGGCTACGGTTATCGAGCCCAAGCTCAAGGTCGAGGGCACGGGCGCTATCGAGTATGTGCAGACATGGGGTGCCCAGGGCCGATCCGAGGTGTGGGTTGGTGAGCAGTCAGGCAAGACGCAAGACCGCGGCGAGGTTGTGCCCGCCACCGATTGCGTTGTTGCGTGCGCCAGCGTGGCGCCCAAGGGCAACAAAAAGTACGTGGCACTGACGTTTGACGAGGGTCCGAGCGGCGCCACCAAACAGATCTTGCAGGTGCTCAAGGAAAAGGGCGTCACCGCGACGTTCTTCCTTTCGGGCGATGCGGCCGAGGCCTCGCCTGCCACGGCCAAGGCGATTGTCGACGCCGGGTGCGAGATCGGATCCAACAGCTACAGCGACGATTCGCTCAAGGGTCAGGACCGTGAGGCGGTACGCGAACAGATCACGAAAGGCACCGATGCGATTAAGTCGGCGACCGGCGTGAAGACGATGCTGCTGCGTGCTCCCTACGCTGCCTTTGACGAACAAAACTGGATTGATGCGATGGACCTGGTCTCCGCCGTGGTCTCGTGGAATATTGACTCGGGCGACTGGCTGCTCAACGGTGCCGACGAGCAGGTCTCGACGGTGCTCGATTCGGTGACGCCGGGCAATATCGTGCTGCTCACCGACAGAGACGAATGCGCCGAGCAGACGCTCGAGGCGCTGCCGCAGATTATCGACGGCCTCATTGCCGACGGCTACAAGATCGTGACGCTCAGCGACCTGGTCAAGACGGACACGTCGCTGAGCAAAAAGCTCACCTCGCTGACGAAGGTCGCCATGCCCAAGGACGCCGTGTTCCCCCAACTTGCCGAGGACGACGACACCACAGAGTAGTCATTGGGTAGTCGTTTAAGAACGTCCAATGGCTATGTCACGGATGCGTCAGCGTTTGGTATGCCTGCAATGTGCAGCGCATAAATTCGATGCCGCAGGGCGATGCTGATGCTATAGTTACTGCGGTTAATGAGGGTCAAGAGAAAGGTTACAGGTGAAATCCAAACCTCGACCATACAGTCGATGACCCCGTGCAGGTGCTTTTTGCGCATGCACGGGGTGTAAGCGTCGAGCGGCGTGCCGCCCGCGCATGCGTATACATATCCAGAAGCCCCCGGACGCCGCACGCGCGGCCGCGTCCGGGGGAATAATGATGGGGAGCACCATTGAATTATCTGAGTGAGATGCTCAAATTGCCGGTCTTGGACGTCGACGGCGAAAAGCTCGGCGTTGTGAACGATTTTGGTATTGCTACCGGCGAAGTTTTTCCGCACGTGACGTCGCTCGCGTTCCGCGGACCCGGCAAGACGCCGTTTATGATCAGCTGGCGCAAATGGGTCGACCGTATCGACGAGACGGGTGTACACCTTAAGACGTCGGCCACCGAAATCCGTTTTTCGTACCTGCAGCCGACCGAACTCTTGCTTGCCCGCGACGTGCTCAACAAGCAGATTGTCGACACGCAGGGCATGAAGGTCGTGCGCGTCAACGACATCAAGTTTTCCATGTCGGGCGAAAACCAGCTGCGCCTGCTGGGCGCCGAGGTCGGTGCCCGAGGTCTGCTACGCGCCATCAGCCCCGCGCTCGAGCATATCGTCGAAGGCTTTATGAAGCACCTGGGCAAGCCGCTCAGTGAGGACATCATCGCTTGGTCCTACATGGACCTGCTCGACCGCTCGACCAAGAACATTCAACTCTCGGTGTCGCACAAGACGCTCGGCGAGCTGCACCCTGCCGACATCGCCGACATTATCGAGCAGCTCGACCCGCGCCTACGTGCGCAGGTGTTCGCGCAGCTCGATACGGCACAGGCCGCCGAGGCCATCTCGGAGTTCGATGACGACGAGCTCATGACCGAGATGCTCGAGGGCCTGTCCGATACCGACGCATCGTCGATGCTGGCCATGATGGACCCGGACGACGCTGCCGACCTGATCGACGAGCTCGATTACGAGAAGGCCGAGAAGCTCCTGCGCCTGATGGGCGTCAAGGAGGAGAAGGCGATTCGTAACCTGCTGGGGTATGAGGACAACACCGCCGGCCGCATCATGACCTCGGAGTTTGTCTCCCTGCCCGCCACGGCAACGGTCGGTGACGCCATCGAGGCGATTCGCAAGCTCGACGAGGACTTTGAGAGCGTCTATTACGTCTATACCGAGGACCCGAGCGGCATGCTGACGGGCGTGCTTTCGCTGCGCACGCTGATCGTGGCCGACCGCGACGCCACGCTGGGCCAGCTCGCCTATCGCGATCTGGTCTACGTGTCACCCGACGAGGACCAGGAAGACGTGACGGACGAGATGACCAAGTACGACCTGGTTGCCATCCCTGTCTGCGACGAGAACCGTCATATCCTGGGCATCGTGACCTTCGACGACGCCATGGACGTTATTGCCGAGGAGCATCAGGAGGACCTGCAGATCGCCGGTGTCGGCTCGGGCGATAGCGCGTCGGACGACTCGACGAACGTGCTCAGCTGGTTCGTGCATCGTCAGTACTGGGTCGTCGTGTGGGGCATCGCCTCGTGCATCATGGCAACGGTGCTGGGGACGGCGCTGGGCTCCGCGCATTTGGTGGTGTTCCCCATGTGCGCCATGCCGCTCGTGTTGCTGGCTGCCTCGCGTATGGTGTCGTTCGTCAAGAACTACTTCCTGGAGTATGACGGTCACGACGACGAGCCCAAGCCGTATCTGGGGTTCTTCTTCCAGAGCACGGGCATGGGCCTGATTCTGTCACTCGTGACCTATCTGTGCGCCCAGCTGGTGCGCACCGCTGCGTTCCCCGATGCGCCCATGTTTGAGGAGCAACTCTTTACCGGGTGCTTTAATATCGCTGCCATCATTTGCCTGGTTGGCAACATGAGCGCCGTGATTTACCTGATGGTGCTGTTCTGGCGTGACGAGCATGACCTCAACACGTCGGGCACCGCCATGAACGTTATTGCCGTCATGATCTCGTGCGTAGCGTACTGCGCCGCTGCGGTGCTGCTCACCATGTCGGTCATGGGTTAGGTGGTCGCGTGCAAAATACGAAGCAAAAGCCGAGCACCAAGCAAAAGCTGACCATCGCGGCCATCTTTGGCGCCATGGGCCCCGGTCTTCTGGCGGCGCTTTCGGGCAATGACGCCGGCGGCATCGCCACGTATTCCAGCGCGGGCGCCAGCTATGGCTATAAGATGCTCTGGATGCTTCCCGTCATGACCGTGCTGCTCATCGTGACGCAAGAGACCGCGGCGCGCTGCGGCTGCGTCACGGGCAAGGGCCTGGCATCGCTCATTCGCGAGCGCTTTGGCGTGCGCAAGAGTGTACTTGCTATGGCGGCGCTGTTGATCGCCAACACGGCTGTGACCATTTCGGAGTTTGCGGGCATCGCCAGCGGCCTTGCCCTCTTTGGCGTGCCGGCGAGCATTTCGGTGCCGCTGGTGGCGCTGCTGGTGTGGATGCTTACCATGTCGGGCAGCTTCCAGCGCATCGAGAAGATTCTGCTGCTGGTGAGCTGCGTGTTCGTGACCTATATTGTCGCCGCGTTTATGGCTGGCCCCAACTGGGGTGAGGTCGCGGTCGACCTGGTCGTGCCTAACATTCAAAATGACCCCAGCTACGTGTCGCTCGTGGTCGCAACGATCGGTACCACCATCGCGCCGTGGATGATTTTCTTGGCGCAGAACAACGTGGTCGATAAGAACGCGGGCGAGGACGATATCGTGCTGCAGCGCATCGATACCGTGAGCGGCTCGCTTGCCGCCGATGTCATTGCCGGCTTTATTATCATCACGACCGGTACGGTGTTGTTCCCGGCGGGTATTCAGATTAGCGATGCTGCCGATGCCGCCCGCGCGTTGGAGCCTATTGCGGGTCAGTGGTCCACGGTACTGTTTGCCTCGGGCCTGGTCGCGGCGAGCTTCTTGGCTGCCTGCGTGCTGCCGGGCGTTACGTCGAGCGCTATCTGCGAGGCATTTGGCTGGGAGCGCGGTGCCGACCGCAGCTGGGACGAGGCCCCGGTCTATCGCGGCATCATTACGGCCATCATCGGTATCTCTGCCGTGCTGGTGCTTATGCCCGGCGTCGATCTGTTCCAGATTATGATGACCTCACAGGTCATCAATGGTGTGCTGTTGCCCGTGGTTCTGGTGTTCCAGGTGGTTATCGCAGCCGACCGTCACATTATGGGTGCCAACCGCAACGGCCGCGTGTGGAATGTGCTCACTTGGGCGACTATCGGTGTGATTACGGTGCTCACGGTCGTCATGTTTGTTCTGCAGGCGATGGGCTACAGCGCTTAACGCCCACTTTTGCTTCCGAACAGGCCGCAGCGATGGGCTGCGGCCTGTTTTTTGTCTGCTATAGGGTGTTAGTTATATAGCAATGGACAAAAAATGCCAAATATGAGTACTGTTGCTAAGTGAATAGCATTTATATCCAAGAAAATAATGAACATAAACCATAGTATGTTCATTAAAATTGGCTCTAATACGCCTTAAACCAGTCAGGTTGGCTGCTTTAGGGGGTTGTAGGGGACGCTCGGACGTCATTTTGGGTGGTTTTGTTTGCTATTAAAATGGTAACAGTACTCATATTTGCCTTTTTTGCCCACAGACCTTTGAGGTTACGGCGAAAGGGGCTTGTTTTGATTGTTTGGGGCAGGCGCGAGGCACGGAAACGATGTCTGGAGCGGCGGAGCAGCTTGGAATTCATCCGTAGAGGTCTTCATTGGCTGCGCCAGGAGTGCCTCCAGGTGCCGGTACAAAAGGAGTGTCCTTAACTGCCGCAGGGGGCGTCGGTCGTGGCCGACGCCCCCTGCGGGTGTAAGCAGATTTGGCTGCGCGTTACTTGTCGGTGCCTAGCTTGTGCGGTTTGTAGGCGAGGGCGCTGACGAGTGCATCGGCAGCGGATTTGACAGCCGCCGGCTGCGGATCGTTAACGTGATCCTCGGGATGCACGGGCAGGTCCTTCTTGACGGCATCGTGGATGAGCTTAAGGTACTCGGTCACACCCGCGTTCGAGAGGTGCGTGCCATCGCCATCGAACAGGTCGTTGCGGTTGGCACTATATCCGTACCAGTCGATAACGCGTACATTCTTGTAGCGCGTGGCGGCGTTGGCGATGGCCTGGTTCGTGGACCCGACCCACGGCTGCGGGCTACGCGTGTTTACAAATACGACAATACGCTGCTCGCCGGCGTCGGCCATGATCGCGTCGACCTGGGCGTCCGTTACCAAACCGTTGGTGCCCAGGGCAAAGACCACGATCTTGCCGGCAAGGTTCTGCTGGATATAGCCCTCAAATGTCGCGCGGCCCGCATCAAACTGGCGCCCCTTTTCGGCATCGATATGGCTGTGCGGGAACACACCGTCAAAGGAATCAACGGCGCGCAGCGACACGGAGTCACCGATCATCAACAGGTCGTAGGAGCCATCGGGGAAGCCGTCGTTGTCCTTGTCGGTGTCGTCGGCCGCCTGCTGGTCGGTGGGCGCGGTGTTCTTGGCTTCCTTGTTCAGAACTTCGGCGCCCTCGCCGCTCAGCGCAGACGTCTCGGGCACAAAGATCAGGCCGCCCAGTGCAACGACCAACACGACAGCGCAGGCTGCGCAGACAGGGATGTGCGTGCGTGCCCAGTTGGCGGGCGTGGTGGTGCCATCGCGGAATTCGGCGACGGTGCGCCCAAAGGCGCCCTTCCTAAACGGAGTCTCGATAAAGCGATAGCAGCACTCTGCCACGGCGACCACCAACAACACCTGCAAAATGTACTGCCACCACGGCGTATCGTTGATGTTGGCGACCGGGTTCATGAGGAGCAGCAGCGGATAGTGCCACAGGTAGATGCTGTAGGAGCGCTTGCCAACCCACACGAGTGGCTCGGCGGACAGCGCGCGGGCAACCATTCCCTGGGGCTGCACGCAGGCCGCGATGACCATGAGCGTGAGGATCGAGCACAGCAGCGTGCCTCCGCGATACTGGAAGGCGGTGTAGCCGTTGGTGAGCGCGACCATGGCGGCAAGGCCAACCAGACCCACGACGCCCAACACATCGATGGATGCGGGCGAGGACCAAAAACGCACGAGGGCGCTCGGCTGTGCCGGGGCGGTCTCGGCTGCTTCGTCGGCCTTCTCGCCAGGTTTGCCCTCGGCGTTCTTGCCGTGCTTGGCGGCGCCAGCCAGGCGATTGAGCCCCAAACGATGAGCGAGACGCACCGGCGCCAGGTCGCGATCGGGGATAAAGGCCATCCAGGCACCCAGCAGCAGCGAGAACACGCGGGTGTCGGTGCCGTAGTACACGCGGCTGGGGTCGGCGGCAGGGTTGTAAAGCACCATCATGGCTAGGGCAGATACCACGGCAAGGCCCAGAACCACGCGGCGCGTGTTGGGTTTGCTCACATGCATGGATACCATGGCAAACAGCAGTGGCGGCCAAATCAGGTAGAACTGTTCCTCGATGGCAAGCGACCAAAAGTGCGTGAGCGGCGAGGGGTCGCCCAGAGCATTGAAGTACGAGACGTTTTGGGCAATCTGCCACCAGTTGTTGAAGAACAGCAGCGACGGCAGGATGTCGGGGCGCATCTTGGTGAGCATCACGTGGTTAAAGAGAGTGCACAGCGCGCAGGTTACCACCACGACGGTCACCACGGCGGGGACCAGGCGACGGATGCGGCGAATCCAGAAGCTCTTAAGGTCGATGCGTCCGGTCTTAGCGACTTCGTTGAGCAGCAAGCGCGTGATCAGATAGCCCGAAAGCACAAAGAAGATCGTGACGCCAAGCAGGCCGCCCTGCGCCCACGTGAGGTTAAGGTGATAGAGCACCACCGCGACGACGGCGAGCGTACGCAGGCCGTCAAGGGCAGGGATGTAGCGGGATTTGGGGCGAGCAGGCGTCTGCTCCGCGGCGGGAGTGTTGGCGCGGCCCGCGTTGTTGGCAGAAGCACGATGGGGGCTCACGGTGCGTCGCGGTTCGTTGGCACGGCGTTCGCCCTTCACGCGTTCGTGCGGCGCCGGCTCGTTGCCCGTGCGGCGTCGACCGCGCGAGCCCGATTGCGAGAGTTGTTCCATAAAACATCATCCAATGACGAGAATAATCAGCACGCCTTCATTGTAGCTGCCTGCTCCTGTGAATGCTTGCTGCTGGCGCAAGCTCAAGCGCGCGTCCACATCAAAGTGAACTAAAGTTATAGGGGGTGCGAGAGTGCACGATCGACGGCTGGCGGTGGGCATAAGGCCCGCAGATGAGGAGGTTTCCATGGCAGATCGCGGCATCGTTGCGGTGTTCGGCAGCATGAACATGGACCTTTCGGTGGCGTGCGAGCGCATACCGCGTGCGGGCGAGACCGTCGGCGGCAGCGGGTTTATCACCAACGCCGGCGGCAAGGGCGCCAATCAGGCCGTAGCTGCCGCGCGTATGGGCGCTTGCACGCACATGATCGGCGCGGTCGGTCGCGACGCGTTCGGCGCGTCGCTCGTGGCGGGGCTCCAAGACGCCGGCGTGGACTGTGACTTTGTAGTGCATCGCGATGATGTGGAGACGGGAACGGCGACCATCATTCGCTGCGAGGGAGACAACCGCATCGTGCTGTCGCCGGGTGCCAACCATGCGCTTGCGGGCGAGGACGTTGCCCGCGCGCTGAGGCGTCTGGTGGCCGATGAACTCGATAGTGACGCCAGCAAGATTGCCCCGGCTGCCGGAAGCGTCTTTATCGCCCAGGGTGAATGCGACCTTGTAGCGACGGCCGAGGCGCTTGTTTGCGCTCACGAGCTCGGGTTCTATACAGTCTTTAATCCGGCGCCTGCCTGCGATGTGCCTGCGGAGGCCTGGTCCGCGGTCGACCTGATCTGCCCCAACGAGACCGAGTGCCAGGTGCTGACGGGCATTCTGCCCACGGATGATGCGAGTTGCGTCGCCGCGCTCAAAGCGCTGCTCGACAAGGGCGCCGGAGCTGCGGTCATCACGTTGGGCGGCGCCGGGTCGGTTACGCTCGGCGATGACGGCGAGCTGCTGCGCATGCCGGCACTTTCGAGTGCGGTAGTCGATACCACGGCCGCCGGCGATACGTTTATCGGCGCGTTGGCGGCGGCTCGCCTAGAGGGCTTGCCGCTCTTTGAGTGCATGGCCGCGGGCGCTCGCGCCTCGGCAGTGACGGTGTCGCGCCTGGGCGCTCAGCAATCGATTCCCACGCGTGCCGAAGTTGAACATTGGTTTGGTTAAACGATAAAGACGGAGAAGCGGAGTAGAACAATGGCAATCAAGAAGCTGATCCTTGATCTGGATATGGGTGTGGACGATGCGATGGCGCTGGCCTATGCCATCGCGAGCCCCGAGGTGGAGCTCGTCGGCATTACCACGTGCTTTGGCAACGTGCGCGTCGACCAGTCGGCGCATAACTGTTTGGCGGTGCTCGACCTGTTGGGTCGTCCCGAGGTGCCGGTGTACCTGGGTGCCGACCGTCCTCTGCAGGCGACTGAGCCCTATACGCCGCCGGCGTCCACCGCGCTCATTCACGGCAAGAACGGCATCGGCGGCGCGAGCGTGCCGGCGTCGCCCTACGAGCCGGTGGGGGCGACGTCTGCCGACGGTAACGCTGCGGTCGATTATCTGATCGATGCCGCGCGCACCTATGGTCCCGATCTGGTCTACGTAGCGACCGGCCCGCTCTCCAACCTGGCGCTTGCCCTGGAGCGCGATGCGGCAGCGGTGATGTCTATCGGCCGCGTGGTGGTTATGGGCGGCGCCCTGACCGTGCCCGGCAACGTGAGCGCGGGCGCCGAGGCCAACATGGCAAGTGATCCCGAGGCGGCCGACGCCGTGCTGCGTTCGGGCCGCAAGCTCACTATGGTGGGTTTGGATGTGACGCATCGCGTGGTGCTCACGCGTCGCGACATTGCCGGCTGGACGGGCTCGGGCACCATGGCCGGTTGCGCGTTTGCGAGCATGGTGGAGCACTATATTGGCTCGTACGAGATGAACGCCCCCTACCTTGGTGGCTGCGCGCTGCACGATCCGCTTGCCGTCGCCGTGGCGATTGACCCCACGCTCGTGGGCGCGCTCGGCTGTAACCTGCGCGTCGACCTGCTCGGCGAGTATCGCGGCCGCACCATCTGCGATGAGCGCCGTGTGGCCGACCCCGACAAGAGCGCACTCGTGGCGCTGACTGTTGACGCTCCGCGCTTCCTGTCCGAGTTCAAGACGCGCATGGCCCGTGTCCTTGGCTAAGTTGTCTTTTTGGATGGGGCTTTTTTGACTGGTATGATTGGTGCGACTATTCGAACCAGCTAAAAGAGCCCCGTCCCAATTTGACTATCGAGAGGATCTGCCATGGAGCGCATCGCGAGCTTTTCCGTTGATCATCTGCTGCTTGAGCCCGGCGTTTATGTGAGCCGCATCGACCGCGATCCGGCGACCGGCGCCGCCGTCACCACCTTTGACCTGCGCCTGACCACGCCCAATAAGGAGCCGGTCATGAACACGGCCGAGTGCCACACCATCGAGCACCTGGGTGCCACGTTCCTTCGCAATCATGCCGAGTGGTCGAGCCGCATTGTCTACTTTGGTCCCATGGGCTGCCGCACGGGCTTTTACCTGGTTGTTTTTGGTGAGCTGACGAGCGAGGAGATTCTGCCGCTCGTGCGTGAGCTGTTCGAGTTTGTCGCCAGCTTTGAGGGCGATGTCCCCGGTGCTGCTCCTGAGGAGTGCGGTAACTACCTGGACCAGAACCTCCCCATGGCAAACTGGCTCGCACGCCGCTACCTTGACCGCGACCTGGCCGATATCGACGAGAAGCACCTGCACTATCAGCAGGCGTAAGGCTGCTGGCAGGAATAGCGTTTGCGCCAGAAGCGCTCCCGCTCTTTGCGGAGCGCTTTTTTATACCGAGTGCTCAAAACAGAATGAGATTGTTCTAGAATGTTCATACTGTCACACAAACGAACAGGAGCGAACATGCATATCTACTCTGTCTCTGATCCCGAGTTCAAGTCCTATGGCAACGTTTGGGATAACGTTCCGTCCGAGCTTACGTCGCCCGTGCTCGAGGCACTTGCCTCCACGCCCATCCCCGAGGGCAGCAAGTATGTGGCCTCCGCACCCGAGCTCGAGGGCGTTAAGGATGCCGATAAACTGGGCTTTCTCATGTTTGGCGGCCGCCCCTTCCAGCTGGGCTGGTGCAACGGCCACAACACGCGTCTCAACTGCTTGGAGTACCACCGCGCGAGCGAGTTCAACCTGGGCGCCCGCGACTTTATCCTGCTCGTGGCGCATCGCTGGGAGATCGAGGACGGCAAGCTCGATACCGCGTGCGTCAAGGCGTTCCGCGTGCCGGCCGGCACGCTTGTTGAGGTTTTCAACACCACGCTTCACTACACGCCCTGCATGGTCGACGACGGCGGCTTCCAGGTGATGGTGGCGCTTCCCGCTGGCACCAACGGCCCGCGCCCCGAGGCTGCAGCCGACATGCCTGCCGCTGGTGACAGCTACTGCTACTGGAAGGCCGACAAGTGGGTTCTCTGCCATGCTGACAGCCCCAAGGCTGCCGAGGGCGGCTACGTAGGCCTCATCGGTAAGAACCTCGACATCACCGTGGACTAGCGCATCGCCCCAAACCACCACAAAGGTGCCTGTCCCCTTTGCGGTGGTTTGGGGCGGGCGGATATCGGGAAGTGCCGGACGGGGGAGGCTGCCGGGCGCCTTGCCGTATGCGGATTTTGGGACATGCGGCCCGCTTTTTCGACCCATCTGTCGGTACACTAAAAGCACTATGGGTACCCGCGAGCGACATATCGGCCACGCGGCCGCCCGATCCGCTCCTGTGGCGGATCCCAGGGGCGGCAGGCTCTTCGCCATGCCGCGATTCCTTGTTGGCATAACACATCAGGTGTACCGCCACCGCGTCTTTGCTATCGCCGGTGTCATCACCGCGCTGTTCCTCATGCTTTTGGCGGTCTTGCCGTCGCTGTTCGCCTTCGACCCCAAACTTTCCAACGCCGTGCCCGCCCATAGCGAGGTGTCCGAAGAGGTCGTGGATGCGCTCGTCCATTCGAGCTCTCTCCCGCTGCTTGTCGCCGCAATAGTATTTTCAATTTGGGGCGTATCGGTCTATCTGCGCTGTTTGGACTATGTGTTGCGCCGCCGCCTTGTTGCCATCGCCACCATCTGCGCCCTGTGGATGATCGAAGTCATTCTCAAGTACAAGTCGTTCACGCCGTTCTATGCCACTGTGCTGTGGTACCTGTACTACGTGCCCATGACGCTCATTCCGCTGCTCTACCAGTTGTGTGGTCTGCGCCTTGCGGGCCTGGAGCAACACCGCCTGGGTCGCCGCTACTGCGCTGCGCTGTGGATTGTGGCCATCCTGCTTATCGGATTTGTGCTCACCAACGATTTTCACCAGCAGGTCTTCCGCTTTGACCGTACAAGCGACACCTGGAGCAACGATTACACGTACGGCTGGGGTTATTTCGCCGTCCTCGTGTGGACGGCCTTTGACTTCGTGGCCTTTTTTATCCTGGTTGGTCGGTCCTCGTCCTTTCGCATCCAGCGTTTCTCGGGCACGGCGGCGCTCGTACTGCTGGGTGGCGCATTCTTTGCCATCTCGTATGCGTTGCGTGTGCCCTGGGCATGGAGACTCAACTTTTCGCTCGTCTATTGCATCCTGTGCGTGGTAGCGATGGAAATCTGTCTCGATTGCGGTGTCATTCCGTCGTATCACGACATCGCCGGCATCTTCGACACCTTGCCGCTCGACCTCAAAGTTCTAACGCGCGACCTGCAGGAGGTCTATGCCACGCCGGTGTCAAAGCCAATGCCGGTAGGCGTGCGCGAGGAGTTACGGACCCAGGAGCACGGCCGCGCCCATGCCTTTGCCGTGGCGTCCGATCCCAATGTGATGTACCGTGCCTTTCCGCTGCTGGGTGGATCGGCGCTGCTTGCCCAAGA
>QWBY01003442.1_pt1 | contig 13015 bp, 11 predicted proteins | sample 1972471 | NCBI WGS metagenome assembly QWBY01 (sample SAMN09866722, study PRJNA288562) | Human gut metagenome isolate term6_stool, whole genome shotgun sequencing... | reverse complement strand
CACAGACATGAAAAGCAAATGCACATCCTTCGTTTCCTTATCCAAAATGTAAAAATAACTATCCATCAAATCATCAAAATATTGGTAGAAACTCCCACGCGCAATAGAAAGCCTCTCCACAATATTTTTTACATTACAATCCTTGTAAGGCTTCGTGGAGAACTCATCCTTCAAAACCTCATCAATCAAATTTCTTTTATCTTCACTTAAATTATAAAAAGTTTGCTTTGGCATATAATCACTCCTCAAATAAAATGACACCTTGTCATAATTAAATTATAAATGACACAGTGTCATTCGTCAAGTTTTTTCCTCAGCACAAATAAATTTTACGCACACATCAAATTTGAACGAAAAATCAAAAAAATATAAAAAAATCACTAAAATTAAAATAAATAAAATTAAAAAATAAAAGAATAGTTTTCCTTTTTGCAAAAAATGCATAAAAGTTTCTTTATAAATAGTTTATGCACAGAATATACGAAACAAAAAAATAATAATCGTACAAATTACAAGATAAAAAAAGAACACACAAACATCATTTGATTTTTTATTAGCACGTAATATCCGAAAAGAAAATGTTTTACTAAATGGTGGATACACTAGATAATTGGATTTATCGGTTTAAAGTGCAAAAATTTTTAGGTTTTAGTGTTGACACACCAAAATTATTAATATATAATTATTTTTAAATTTATACACTTTAGCACATAAAAGTGTGGAAGTAAGGAGGAAGATTAATGGACGCATTATTGGCATTATTATTTATTTTTATCGTGTACACAATCGGCGATGTTGTGGCGACGGCTACAAAAAGTATCGTACCATCGTTGTTCGTGTGCTCAGCAATATTCTTGGTAAGTTTTTGGGTAGGCATGCCACAAACTTTATTCAAGGATTCGTTTTTGTTCAACATAGGAGCTGTGTTCATTCCAGTATTATTGGTACACATGGGTTCTATGCTCAATCTCAAACAATTAATGGAACAATGGAAGACAGTTATCATTTCCGCAGCAGGAATCGTAGGGATTTGTGCATTGCTATTGACAGTAGGAAGTGTAATTGTAGGAAAAGAAACAGCAATCGTTGCAGCGCCACCTATCTCTGGTGGAGTAATCGCAGGATTACAAATGGCAGAAGTTGCGAATGCAATTAAAAGAGCAGACCTGAAACTCATGGCAACATTACTCGTAGTACTTCAAGGATTCGTCGGCTATCCATTGGCATCATTTTGTCTCAGAAAAACAGCTCACAATATATTGAAGCTCAAATCAGAAGGTCACGTATTTGAAAAAATTCAAGAAACAGATGGAGAAGAAAAAAAATCAATATTTCATCTACCATTAAAATACGCAACAGCCAACTATTACTTGGCAAAAACAGTGCTAATCGCATTTGTAGCGACTTTCATCGCAGGACAATTGAAAAAAGTCGACACAGGAATATTCTTGGCGAATGTATTCATCAGAATCGACAAGAACGTACTAGCACTAATCTTCGGAATAATATTTTCTGAAATAGGAGTATTGGAAAGACAACCACTTAGCAAAGGAAATTCATTCGGATTTTTGATGGCAGCATTAATGGCTGTAATCTACGGTGGACTTGCAGGTGCAAGCCCTCAAGATGTATTGAATATTTGTATGCCAATAGTAATTTGCCTAGTAATCGGCACTATTGGTATAGGAATCATGTCAGTTATAGTCGGTAAAATATTGAAGGTAGACGGCTGGATGGCATTTGCAATTGGATCATCGGCGCTATTTGGATTTCCAGGAACATATATAGTTTCCAAAGAAGTTGCAAGCGGCGTGTGTGACAACGAAGAAGACAAGAAACTCGTATTGTCACAAATCTTACCAAAAATGTTGGTAGCAGGATTCGTAACAGTATCCATAGGATCAGTTGTACTTGCAGGAATATTAGCACCATTATTAACACCAGGAGTTTAATTATTTTACAAATTAAAAAGGAGTAAGGGGTAAAATAAATTCCAAATAAGGTTAAAACAATAAGGGAAATCAGGAGAAAATACAACAAAAAACATACAACAAGGAGTAAACAATGAACGTAAAAGATATAAAAGACAAATACAAAGATTATGTAGTAGAAATGAGAAGATATTTCCATCAATATCCAGAACTATCTTACCAAGAATTCGAAACAACAAAAAGAATCTGCGAAGAATTGGATAAAATGGGAATAGAATACGAAATACCTACAGAAAAACCACAAACAGGAGTCATCGGAGTAATAAAAGGGAACAAACCTGGAAAGACAGTTGCACTAAGAGCAGACATCGACGCACTTAACGTAACAGAAATGAACGATGTAGATTACAAATCCAAAAACGTCGGCAAAATGCACGCATGTGGCCACGACACACACATCGCCATGCTACTTGCAGCAGCCAAAATGCTAAAAGAAGTAGAAGATGAGTTGTGCGGCAAAGTATATTTGATATTCCAACCAGCAGAAGAAGTTGGAACAGGTGCAAAATACATGATGAGACAAGGAACATGGTTCGAAGAAACTGACAACATCTACGGTTCACACATCTGGTCAGGATGTGATGCAGGCAAAATCTCCATCGAAGCAGGCCCAAGAATGGCAGCAGCAGACATGTTCAAAATAAAAATCACAGGAAAATCTGGACATGGATCACTACCAAACGAAACAGTCGATGCAGTAGTAGTAGGAGCTGCAGTAGTCAACGCACTACAACAATTAGTATCCAGAAACTACTCACCACTTGAATCAGTAACAGTAACAATCGGAACATTTCACAGCGGCAACAGATTCAACATAATCTCAGGAGAAGCAGAAATGGAAGGAACCAACAGATATTTCTCCAGAGAAATCGGATCACACATTGAAGACGACATGAGACGTGTCATCAAAGGAGTCTGCGACGCTTACGGAGCAACTTATGAACTAGAATACACATACGTCGTAGTACCTACAATCAACGACGAAAAATCATCAGAAATAGCAGCAGGAGCAATCGAAAAATTCGCAGGCGTTGATGCAATAGGAAAAATGCAAAAAACAACAGGTGGAGAAGACTTCTCATTCTACCTTGAAAAGAAACCAGGCTGCTTCGGATTCGTAGGATGCAGAAACCCAGAAGTAGGAGCAGATTATCCACATCACAACGAAAGATTCAACGTAGATGAAACAGTACTCATCAATGGCGCTGCAACATACGCACAATACGCCATCGATTTTCTAAACCAACAATAAATTTAACAAAAAAAACCAACTATAAACATCGCTCATATTACATTTCCTCCAGGAATCGAGGATTTGATTCTCCAACAAAATCAAACCCAAAAAGCGAATTGCATAATAATAAAAGTTGGTTGACAACACCAGTGTGGCTACGGCTACGCTGGTTTTTTATTGAGAGGAGATTTTTTGTTAATTATTGGAGAAAAAAATATATAATGATACAATTAATATAATAGAGAAAACAATACAAATGGTGAGGAAAGGGTCAAACAACAACTTATTAACCTTCTGGAGCAAGGCGTTGAAAAAACAGAATATGTCGGTGTGATCTTCAGACTACGCCGTTTATTTTCTTATTACAAAATTAGTTCGAGAAAAAAGAAGATAGTACCACTAAAAGTTCCGTTATTATGTTATAATAGAAATAATATGATGTTAAGATGGATAAGACTGGAGGATAATCATGTCGAAACTAAGCTATAAAAAATTATTTAAGAAATTAATAGATATAGAAATGAAAAATACGGAGCTTATGCAAAAAGCAAAAGTAAGTAAAAGTACATTCTACAAAATAAAAAATGGCGAAAATGTTACTACTGATGTGTTGCTAAGGATTTGTGATGTGTTGGAATGTGATATTTCAGAGATTGTAGAGTGTGTAAATATTGAAGATGGAGGAAAAACGGGTGTCTAAGTTTACAGTTATAGATTTATTTTCAGGAGCTGGTGGGTTATCCAAAGGATTTTTAGACGCTGGTTTTGATGTTTTACTAGGTGTAGATAATGATAAAGCAGCTTTAAGCACTTTTGAATTGAATCATAATGGAGCAAAAGCACTATCTCTGGATCTGTCTGATAAAAATGTATTCAAAGATATAGAAAATACCATTGGAAATAGAGAGCTAGATGTAATTGTTGCCGGACCGCCATGTCAAGGATTTTCTTTAAGTGGTCCTAGAAATTTTGATGATGAGAGAAATAAATTATATTTAGCCGTAATTAAAACAGTAAGAATTTTTAAGCCAAAGGCGTTTATTATAGAAAATGTTCCTGGAATGGCAACGTTGTATAACGGAGAAATAAAGAACGAAATTTTGAAACGCTTTAAAAAGATGGGATATAACATTAGTTGTAAAATATTATGTGCTGCTGACTATGGAGTTCCTCAAATGAGAAAAAGACTTATATTTATGGGAGTTAGAAAAGATGTCGGAGAGCCCCATTTTCCAGATCCAATCTATGATGAGAAGAACTATATAACATGTAGAGATGCAATTAGTGATTTGCCATCAAGAGAGTCTGAATTGGGTGAAAATACCGATATATATAATGATTTTCCAAAAACTAAGTATCAAATTAAAATGAGAGGAATATGTAAAGTTCTAAGTAATCACGTAGGCACGAATCATACCACACTCGTAAAGGAAACAATTGCATTAGTTCCTGAAGGAGGTAATTATAAAGATTTACCTGAAGGATGGGGTGAGAGCCGAAAATTTAATGAGGCTTGGACTAGATATGATGGAAATAAACCATCGAAGACTATTGATACGGGACATCGAAACCACTTCCATTATAAGTATAATAGAGTACCTACAGTACGAGAAAATGCTAGGTTACAATCTTTTCCTGATGACTTCGTATTTTTGGGAACAAAAACGCAGCAATATAGGCAAGTAGGAAATGCGGTGCCACCATTATTAGGGTTTGCGTTAGCAAATGAGTTGATAAAAATACTAGAGAAAGAGTTTAAATAATGAGCAAAAATACAAATAAAATAAAGTCAATAGATTTATTTGCAGGTTGTGGTGGTTTAATGGAAGGTTTTGAGCAATCTGGGTTTTATAAAACTTTAGCTGCTGTAGAATGGGAAAAAGCACCTTGTGAAAATTTAAAAATTAGACTTAAAGATAAATGGAAATATCATAATTCTGAAGAAATTGTAATGCAATTTGACATGCAAAGGACAGATGAACTTTTCGAAGGATGGAATGAGGAAAAGTATGGAGCTTCAAAAGGATTAGATTATATAGTTAATAAAAATAGTGGGATTGACATAATAATAGGAGGCCCTCCATGTCAGGCTTATTCCATAGCAGGAAGAGTTAGAGATGAGAATGGCATGAAAGATGACTATAGAAATTATTTATTTGAAAGTTATTTGAAAGTAGTAAAAAAGTATAGTCCAAAATTGTTCGTGTTTGAGAATGTTCCAGGGTTGTTAAGTGCGAAACCAGGAGACAGAAATATTGTAGACATTATAAAAGAGCAATTTGAGGAAGCTGGTTATTCTATTTTAGAAGATTTAAAAAATGCAATCATTGATTTTACAGAATATGGAGTCCCACAAAATAGAAAAAGAATAATTATTGTTGGATTAAATAAATTTTATTTTGATAATAGTAATGAAATTTTGAAAGAATTTTACGAAATAATATTACCGAGGTATAAAAGTAGTAGAAAAACAACAGTAAAAGATGCAATAAGTGATTTACCTAAGCTTTTTCCATTGGATCATGACATAAAATTTAATGGTAGGAGAACATCATATACTTTGCCAGAACCTTTTATACAAAATCATGTTGCTAGGTGGCATAGTGAAAGAGATAAGAAGGTTTTTAAAATTTTAACAACAGATATAGAGAGTGGTAGAAATGAATATGTTTCTACCGAAAAACTCAAAGAATTATATACGCAAATAACAGGTAAAAATTCAAATGTACATAAGTATTATGTGCTGCGTTGGGATAAGCCAAGTAACTTAATACCGGCTCATTTATATAAAGATGGACTAAGACATATTCATCCAGATTCTAGCCAATTAAGAACGTTGACTGTTCGTGAAGCTGCAAGGCTACAAACATTTCCTGATGATTATGTTTTTTATGGTAGTAATACGGAAACATACAAAATGATAGGAAATGCTGTTCCACCGTTATTTTCAAAAAAATTAGCGCTAGCATTGAAAGAGTTTTTAGATAAATATGATCAGGGAGGTAAATGATGGCATACACAGCAAAAGATGCGGTTCAAACATTTTTGAATTATATAAACTTAAAAAAAGAAAATATTGAGTTTATTCCTGAAACTAGTAATAGAGGCTTGATATTAGATGAGGATGATGAAAAAGTAGTCATATTTGTTTATCCAATTAGCCATAAAGCAGATGATTCAAAAAATTTTTTTGATACAAGAGATAGTGGGGCAAGAGAACGTGGGGTTGCCTGGGAATATGCACTTGCAAAAGATTTGAAATATTTTTGTGTGGCCGTTCATGACGAAGTAGAGAGATATAAAGATTATATTTTCAGCTTGGAGTCAAATGAGTTAATTATAGCAACCATTTCTGGAACTCTTGGAGGAAAAAGAAATGGTCCAGGAACTCAAGTTGTTATTCCGAATGATTTTGCTCCTAAGAAAAACATTGAGAGAATTAAGACTAAAAATAATTTCTATATAACGGCTGTTCATAAAGAGTCATTCTTTAACTATTTAAAGGTGTTTGACAATAGACCTTATACTCATGAGTATGATATAGAAACATTAGAAAGTTTCTCACAAATTGAATCGCATAATGAAGAATTTGATTTATCAGAAGAGTTCACTAGATACTTGAGAACAGTTGATAAAATTGTAGAATCTACAGCAATTAGTTATGTAGGCTCTCTTAGAGGAGAGCTTTTTAACGAAATTAAAGAGGATGTTGGAGATATTGATATTTATAGCATCTCAAACATAAATAAATTTTCTGAGGTTATAAAAAAACTAAATAGTTCTGTTAAATATAAAGAAATTAATGAAAGATCTCATAGGAGAATTGGCTCTGCATTAATGATGTATAAGAAATTTCTAAATTGGAGAAATAAACCACATCAAAGGATATTCTTTGGTGCTCCTGGTACTGGAAAGAGTTATGAATTAAACAAAGAGGCAAAAGAATACTTTGGAAATAATTATGAACGTGTAACTTTCCACCCAAATTATATGTACGGAAATTTTGTCGGTGCCTTTAAACCATTTCCTAAGGTTTTAAAAAATCGTGATGGAACTATCAAGAAAGATGAAGAGGGAAATATCCAAGAATCAATAACGTATGAGTATATCCCTGGTGTACTTATGAGACAGCTAGTTAGAGCTTTAAAATGTCCAACACAAGATTATTTGCTTTTAATTGAAGAAATAAATAGAGCGAATGTTGCAGCTGTATTTGGTGATGTTTTTCAATTATTAGATAGAGATGGCTCTGGGGAGAGTGAGTATTTTATTGCAACAGCAAAGGAACTACAAGAATTTCTAAAAAAAGAATTTGATGATTGTGAATTAGAAAAAAACATCAAAAAAAAATTAGGCGAAGATTTTGGAAGATTATATTTACCGAATAACCTATACATTTGGGCAACAATGAATAGTGCTGATCAAGGGGTTATGCCTATGGATACAGCGTTTAGAAGAAGATGGGAATTTAGATATGTAGGAATTGATGATGCAGCTGAGGCAAATAAAGAAGATTTTGAAAGATATAAATTCAAAATAAATTCTTCTGAAGTGGTTAATTGGGATTTATTTAGAAGGGAGTTAAATAAGAAGTTGTCTTCGCTTAACATTCCTGAGGATAAATTGATTGGTCCGTATTTTGTGTCCAAAGCAATTTTAGAAGATTCTGATCTAGATAGGCTTACAGAAACTATTAAGAATAAAGTTTTGATGTATCTATATGAAGATGCAGCTAAAGCGTATAGACCATCGTTGTTTGCAGAAGGTAAATTCGCCACTTACTCAAGTGTATGCAAACATTTTGATGATAATGCCTTGAACTTATTTAAGGGAAATATTGAAATAGAAACCCAATCGATTGAGACGAACCAAGTACACGATTACAGTAAAACAAATGAAGTATCTATTGCTGCAGAAGATGAGGTAAAGTACGAATTCTAGTGTAGGGGGGAATTTATGTATATTGCAAAAATGCAAGAATTAAAGCCATATTCATTTTTCGACCTACAAAATGAATTTCGCATGAGTGAAGAAGAACTAAAGAATATATTAAAGTCCCTTTCTTTGATGAATATTGTAAAAAAGTTATCAAAAGATGTATCGAAAGTAGAATTAGAGGAATTACTGGAAACAGATATTTTAGAAAAACTTAATACTGAACTAGAAGGAAATATGTATGTGTTTAAGTATGTTGGATAATTTTAATTTGTTATCAATTGCATTAGAACTGATTTATAGCTATTACGATCATGGACTTTATAGTAATGATAAGCAAATTATTGAACAAAATGGATGCGGGGAGATTTTGTGGGAGAAAACTATTAATGAAAGTACAGCTTATTTTTCGAATGGATTACCGATATATCTAGATACATTTACAGTTAATCAAGAAAATAATGAGCAGGATTATTTCCGAAGATTACATGCATTTATTTTGTCTGAAGTATGCAAAGAGCTCAAAGACATTTTGCGCATACTCGATATAGATACTATAAATATAAGTTCAGAGAAAAGGGAGTATTTTGGTAATAGCGAGTATATTTTATATCGTATAAATCAAGAGCTGTCTACGCAGTTTTTCACCTTTAAACAAAATATTTTGAATTTGTTGAAAAAGTATATTGAACAGGATTCTGGTAAAAATTCATCTACAAATATTTCTTTTGTTGGAACAAACAGCTTTAATTTAGTGTGGGAAGATGTATGCTCTGAAGTCATGGATGATTGCATAAATAGATCTATTAAAGAACTTGGCTTAAGTTATTCTAAGAATCCAAAACAATCTGCATTAATATCAGATGTAATTTCTAGACCGAAGTGGAAGCATAATATTTCTGGAAATGTTCATGTAGCAAATAAAACATTGATTCCTGATATTGTCACAATAAATTGTGATAAATTATCTATATATGATGCTAAATATTACAAGATCAAACTAGATGATAAAGGTGTTGATAAACAACCGGGAGTAGGAGATATTACGAAGCAATATTTATACGAACTAGCATATAAAGATTTTGCCAAGGAAAACAATTTGGTAATTGATTCCAATGCTTTTCTTATGCCGACCGAAGGAAACGAAGAAAAGAAAGTAGGAACGGCAAGCATGGACATATTTTATGGTTTAGGGGATGTTCGACTTCATGATATAGATGTTATTTTGAAACCATGTGAAGAAATGTATGAAATTTATTTAGAAAAATAAATTGTAGGAAGGATGAGCAATATTGGAAGTAATCGATTTTGAAGAATTTAAGATTTACAATGAGGAGAACAAATATAGTTTTTTATATGCGGATTTTGATGATGAAAATAAATTCTTGACAGGATTAGTTTCGTATATTTTTGATGAGAAAAATTTGCTCCTTTATTCTGAACTAAATACAGGGATAGAATTTACCCCAGGCAAAAAAGAATATGTAAAGCTTTATAAAAATATTCAATACTTCTTGAATGAGGAGTTAATGAAAATACCAGTAGTTGATTTAGATGATGAGTTAGAAAAGATATTGGATGAAGAATATGATTGTCTTAGAGACTCTGGTGGCAAGCTCTTAATAAAACAAGATAAAATAGGAAAAATTGGGGAATATATTTTTCATTTAATATTAACAAGATATTTTGGGTACAAATGTATAATTCCGAAATTCCGTATTACAACAGATAGAAATATGAGTGTATTTGGTATTGATACATTATTTTATGATGATGAAAAAAGTGAAATTCTATTTGGAGAATCAAAATTTTCAAAGAATCTAAAAAATGGAGTTTCATTGGTTAATCGATCTTTGAAAGATTATGAGCAAAATATAAAAGAAGAATATTTATTGGTTTTATCAAATGAAAACTTTAACTTAAATTCAAGTTTTTTGAATAAGTATAAAGATACAATTGAAGTCTGTAGAACCTTCGAAGATTTTATTAAGGAATCAAATATAAATAGCGTTATAATACCTATTTTTATTGCTCACGGTGATGGTAATAAAGAAAAAATAGAAAAGTTTTTAGATAGATTAAATAGCGTTAATTCTAATAAAATGTTAGGGTTAGAGACAAAATATCTGTTAATTTCTTTACCAGTAATTGATAAGGAAAAATTTGTTGATTTTGCAATCAGAATGGCGGTGAATAAAGCTCGTGAATACGAATATAAATAATGCACAGGTGTATAGGGAAAATTACATACTTGCGTTAAATAATGTAGATAATAAAACGGAATATGAAAAATTTCATGCAGATTCTTTATTTAATCTGGGATTAACAATGTATTCAAGAGAATATTCATTTAAGTCAGCTATTTATAATGGATTTGCTTGTAGTCATATTGATGATAATTTATCATTACATCCAGAGCAAATGCGAGTTTTAAATCTAATTAAAGATAATAATGGTCTCATCTTTAGTGCGCCAACAAGTTTTGGAAAGACGTTTGTTGTATTTGAATATATAGCAAGAGAGCAGCCTAAAAATGTTGTTTTGATTGTACCTACATTAGCACTAGTTGATGAGTATAAACAAAAAATACTCAAAAAATATAGAGACTCGTTTTTGGAGTATAAGATTTATACGAGCATTGATATTGAAAAAGAATATGATTTTGAACGCAAAAATTTATTTATTTTAACTCATGATAGAGTGGTTAATGAAGACGTAATTTCGATTTTTTCAGAAATAGATTTTTTGGTTATCGATGAAGTCTATAAGCTGAAAACTGATTTTAATAATGATAGAGTATTGATACTGAATTTGGCATATAAATTTCTAATGGAAAAATCAAGAAAGTATTTATTACTAGCTCCTTTCTTAAAAGAAGTCAGAAATATCGATAAAATAGAAAATAAACCGCTATTTTTTTCAAGCAACTTTTCACCTGTTGTAAATAAGGTTATAGAGCGAAGAATTGCTGATGAAAATGATAGATATTTAGAAACTGTAAAAATTGTAAATGAACTGGAGAATACCAAGCGACTGATTTATTTCCCCACAGTGTATTCGCTCAATAAATTTTTATCTGGAACATTTGAATTTAATATTAAAATTGGTAAAAGTAGGATTTTAGATGAATTTATAGAGCGGGCTTCAAATGAAATACATGAGGAATGGTCGGTCTTAAAGGCATTAAATAAAGGTATTTTAGTACATCACGGTCAGTTACCTTTAGGAATAAGGATGCTACAATTAGAACTATTTGATGATATAGACAGTGGATATAATATAATGCTATGTACATCCACATTGTTGGAAGGTGTTAATACTGCGTGTGAAAATATTATTATAACAAAGCCTGCAAGAAATAAAACTGAATTTGATGCATTTGATTTTTTTAATCTTGTAGGGAGAACAGGAAGACTTTGCCAATATTATTTAGGGACAGCATATTATATACGTGGTACTAACGACAGGGAGTATTGTAAGGAAGAAGCGTTAAAGTCTATTGAATTTGAGTTAACCGACAACAGTATTGACATGGATATTAATTCCGATAGATATAATGAACATCCTGAGTTCTTGAGCTTGTTGCAAGAGATGGGAATATCGTATGAGGATTATATAAAGCATTTTGCAACACAATTTAGATTTTCAACAATAAATGCCATGTACAGTAGGTTCAAGCAGAATAAAAACTTATTATACAAGGCAATTGATGATATGCTCGCAAGTGATAAACCAACAAAACTAAGTGTTGTGAGGGTGCTATATAAAATTATTGAAAATGATCCAAAAAGATATAATTATAAGCTTAAAACATATATAATTAATATTTTGACATATAAGAAATCAAAAAGTGTTAGGGCGACTATTGAACAGGTTCGTAAAGCATTCGTTAATTTTGATTTAGATTCTATAATAAGTGAAGTTTTAAAATTGAAAAATAGTTATATAGAATATGATTTCTATAAGAAAACCGAAGCTATTTTATATTTTATGGAGTTAGATAATGCATCAGAGAATATAAAAAAGCCTATTGAGGAGGAATTACTAAGAGTAATAGAGAATAAGTATTTTATGCATTCTCCAGGTAAAAAAATATTAAAAGATATGGGGATTTATGATAAGGATATAAATATTATTTCTAGAATTATTGGTGAAAATATAAGTTCTGTTGATGAATTACAAAGCAAAATACAGGAAAATTACGAAAAAGTTATTTCTAAAATAAGCGTTATATCGAGGTTTATTGTTGAAAAAATGATAAGATGAGAAAGCTACCTCACAATCTCCTTACCCATATATTTCTCATAATTTTTTCTGATCTTAAACAGTTCTTTTATATCAGACTTTGATGAAGGATACTCTTGCATTAGGGTATTCTTTTTTCGTGCAGTGAATCAAACTCTTTTAAAATATCCTTAGAATTAGGAAGTGTTAAGCATATTTTCTTTATCGCAGAGACTAAGGGAACCATGGAAAGTTTGCAACTCAGACCTATTGAAAAAGCAAAGATTTCTTGCGCACGAAAATTATTTAATGAGATTTCTACTGAAAATGTGGTATATCATGATGTCGATAGCTATCAAAGTTTATTAAATATTATGCCATCTATCAAGAAAAATAATTTAGAATAAATTTTAATCCAAGCCACCAGATGTAACTGGTGGTCTTGTATTTTATATTACAAAAAAGCCTAATAAAATGTAATTTGTTAACGTTTGTGATATAATAAAAATAACTAAAAATTTCCAGGAGGGAAAAATGAGTAAAGCTAAATTTGAAAGAACAAAACCACATGTTAACATTGGTACAATAGGTCACGTTGACCACGGTAAAACAACATTAACAGCAGCAATCA
>QWBY01002666.1_pt1 | contig 13026 bp, 10 predicted proteins | sample 1972471 | NCBI WGS metagenome assembly QWBY01 (sample SAMN09866722, study PRJNA288562) | Human gut metagenome isolate term6_stool, whole genome shotgun sequencing... | reverse complement strand
TATAGAAGCAGGCGTAGATAGCTTTAAAATCGAAGGAAGGATGAAAACAGCCTTTTATGTGGCAACAGTAATTAGAAGCTATAGACAGGCTATTGATGCCTATTATGAGGGTAATTTCAATAAGGATGTAGCGAAAAAATATTATGATGAAATCACTAAGGCAAGTCATAGACATTTTACAAAAGGATTTTTCTATAAAAAGCCAGACAGTAACGATCAAATATATGAAAATTCTTCCTATATAAGAAATTATGATTTCATCGGAGTAGTAGTAGATTATGATAAGGAAAATAAAATTGCAACAATTGAGCAAAGAAATAGATTTTTCCTAAATGATGAGATAGAGATATTCTCAAACTCTCCTGATTATTACGAATTTAAAATTGATAATATGAAAAACTCTAAGGGAGAGGACATAGAAGTTGCTAATAAACCGAAAGAGAAGATTATGATTAAGATTGGTCTTCCTCTTGAAAAAGGTGACATGCTTAGAAGAAAAATTGAAGATTAGTAATTTAAAAACCCAGGCTTTTCACCTGGGTTTATGTAATATTTTCTAGTCTTCTGAAGGATTCTCAGAAAAATCAGCTCTTGTTCTACGTGATTCTGCACCAACGTTTGAGTTTTCATCAGCTTCATCGCTAATGCTTCTAAGATTTTCTTGGTCAGGACCTAGTTTTTTGTCTAATGATTCTCCACCAGTTTCTTTGTTTTCTTCCCTAACTTTTTTGTCAAGTTCAGCATTTCCTCTGTATTGGTTTTCATTAGATACTTTTTTGTCGTTTGTCATATAAATCTCCTTTTATATATTCAAATTTCCTTACATTTATATTATAACAGATTTTTAAAAAAATTTCATTAATTATCGTTTGCAATTAGCTTAATTATTTCTATAACCGTTTCGCTAGCCTTTTTCATATGCTCTATTGGTATAATTTCATAGACTCCATGATAGTTCATTCCACCAGTAAATATATTTGGGGTAGGTAGATTCATGAATGAAAGTTTAGACCCATCTGTTCCCCCTCTGATTGGCTCAATGATAGGTTTTATCCCAAGATTTTCCATGGCTGTTTTGGCATAATAAACAATCTTCATATTTTTCTCGATTACTTCACCCATATTATAATAAGAATCTGAAATATCTACACTAATATAATCTCCGTATTTTTTGTTTAAATAAGAAGCATTATCGGAGAATTCTTTTTTCATAGCTTCAAATTTTTCCCTATCATGTTCCCTAATTATATATTCCATTTTTGTATTTTCAATATCTCCATTAATACTTAATAAATGGAAGAATCCTTCGTAACCTTCAGTATGTTCAGGTCTTCTTACATCACCTAGTAAGCTATCAAATTCACGAGCAAGGCTCATAGAGTTAACCATAGTATTTTTTGCAGAACCAGGGTGGATTGATTTACCTTTTATATTTACAAGACCACTTGCAGCATTAAAAGACTCATATTCTAATTCTCCAAGATAGCCACCATCAACTGTATAAGCAAAGTCTGCTCCAAAAGATTCTACATCGAAAGTATCGCATCCAGTACCAATCTCCTCATCTGGAGTAAAGGCTATCATAACATCTCCATGCTCTATATCAGGATTGTTTACGAGGTACTCAACAGCATTCATTATTGAAGCTAGACCGCTTTTATCATCAGCGCCTAATAAGCTTTCTCCTCTAGTTGTAATAAGCGTTAAGCCCTTAAGTTTATCAAGAATTGGAAACTCACTAACCTTAATAGATCTCTCGTCATTTAGCTTAATGTCTCCGCCTTCGTAATTAATTATTTGAGGATCATCAATCTTACCATACATTTCAGGAGATGTATCCATATGAGATAAAAACCCAACAATTGGTATTTCTTTGTCTGTATTTGAAGCTAATTTTGCAAATACAAATCCTTCTTTATTTATACTAGCTTCTAGTCCCAATTCCTCTAGTTCTTTTTTAAGTTCTTTCGCAAGTAGAAGTTGACCTGGAGTTGATGGTTTTTGAGTTTTTCCTAACTCTGGGTCACTTTTTGTATCAAAAGATATATACTTAAGAAATCTTTTCGTTATATTATCCATAATTTACCTTCTTTCTCTTTTATTATACTCTTATGATTGTAAAAATAAGGAAAATTGGTATATTAATTAAGGAAAAGGTGGGATTATGAATAATAAGAAACTCAAAATGATTGTTGAAGATAAAATCCCAGCATATGGCACTAGCCATGCTGCTGGTATTGATTTATACTCGTATACAAAAGAAGATATTGAAGTTAAACCCGGAGAAACGGTGAAGATACATACCGGGGTTAAAGTAGAAATTCCAGAAGGCTGTTTTGGAGGTGTTTATCCAAGATCATCTACTGGAGTGAAAAAGCAATTGATGCTTGCAAACACCATTGGGGTAATTGACTCCGATTACAGGGGCGAAATAATGGTGTTTTTCTATAATTATGGTAATGAGACACAAGTTATTAAAAACGGTGATAGACTGGCTCAGTTAGTTATTCAGCCTTACTTAAGATGTAATATAGAACTTGTAGATAGCCTGGAAGATTCTGCTAGAGGAGAGGATGGATTCGGTTCTACCGGTAGATAATGAGAAGAGATGCACTTAAAAGATTTAAAAAGAATAAATATAATATTTATTTAGCTTTGATAGGATTTATTGTCTTATTACTTATATTTTTCTTTGTAAAAAATAAAATTGCTGATTATAATTTAAGAAAACATGATAATGAAATTGTAATTATCAAAGATAGTGAGAATAATCAACATTCTTACACTCTAAAAGAAATTAGAAAGTTAAAATCTGTCAAGAAAAAAGTTAAACTTGAAAAGGGCTTACTTAGAGGAAGTAGAGTTAACTGGAGTAGCTTTGGAGAAGCTCTTAGGCGATTTAGGATATAAATTAGAAGAATCACCAGATCTAATAATAGAAGACTCAGATGGTAATTATACTACATATCCAATGTCTGTAGCCCTAGAAGTAGATAGGGTTCTCTTAGTATATAAGATAAATAACAAGCCAAATCGGGATTATGATGATTCTATGGGAGCTCTCTCATTAATAGATACTAATAGTGACAGTAAAGAAACTTGGATTAAGGATGTAAAAGTTTTAAACATTAAATAATAAGGCTATTGCAAATTAAAATCAACTGGTAAAACCTACGTAATTCATTAAGACTTAAACAAAGCCTTAAAGATTATTGTAAGTTAGCAGATTAATTTTGCAGTAGTCTCATTTTATTTATGGATTAATAAAAAGGAGTCAAAATGAAAAACAATTTTAAATATGATAAACTTACTCCTATGTTAAAACACTACGTGGACGTTAAGAATGATTTCAAAGATGCTATACTCTTATATAGGGTAGGAGATTTTTATGAAGCTTTCTTTGATGATGCAATTATTACTAGCAAAGCTCTTTCTCTTACGCTTACTGGTAAAGAGTGTGGTCACGAAAAGAAAGCTCCTATGTGCGGTGTCCCACATCATGTTATAGATAATTATGCCTTTAAACTTGTAAAACAAGGCTATAAAGTGGCTTTATGTGATCAAGTAGAAGACCCCAAAGAAGCTAAAGGACTCGTCAAAAGAGCTATAACGCGTGTTATAACTCCAGGGACAATTACTGATATGGAGTCCTTAGATAATAGAAAAAACAATTATCTCCTCTCAATATTTCAAAACGATTATGGTCTATCAATTAGCTATTGTGATATTTCAACTGGGAAGCTTGTAAGCTTTGAAATAAAAGGATTAAGCTCTTCTATAGGAAAAAAAGCAATAGATCAGATAGAGAAAATTAACCCATCAGAAATTCTAATTAACTCTGATTTTAACGATCAAAACTTAAGAAGATATTTTCTGGACGAAGAAATATTTGTAAATTATATACAAAACCCTAAAGATTATATGAATAGGGCAAGCCTTATAAGAGATCATTTGGGAGATGATAATCTTAAAAAGATTGAAAATATGAGACTATCTATTCTTTCTCTTGCAAATCTTCTTGATTATATCTATAAATATCATAAGGACAATTTAGTCCATATTAATAATATAGATATACTTGAAATTAATGACTATATGGAGCTTGAAGCAAGTACAAGGAAAAACTTAGAATTAAGTAAGAATTTAAACAATAATACTAAGGAAAATTCACTTTTAAGTATAATTGACAAGGCTGATACAGTTATGGGATCTAGGATGATTAGCGAGTATCTAGAAAGACCTCTAATAGACAAAAGGAAGATAGAGAGAAGGTTAGATATTGTAGAAGTCCTATTTAATGATAGAATTCTTGCTAGTAACATCTCAAATCTATTGTCGGATGTCTATGATCTTGAAAGACTTATAGCTAAGATATCTTATAAGAGAGCAAACGGACGTGACTTTATATCACTGAAGAATTCTATTGCTAACATTCCTAAGCTAAAGGATATATTAAGATCTTATTCAGATACAAATATCAGTAATATAGGTGAAAACATACCAGATGTTAGTGATATATTTGATTTGATAGATAAGGCTATAGTGGAAGATCCACCTATTGCTATAAGCGAAGGTGGCATAATTAAAGACTCATATAACGATGAACTTGATAAACTTAAAGAGTCATCCTCTAGTGCACAAAGTGCTTTGATAGAATATGAAAATAAGGAAAGAGAAAAAACTGGTATTAAAAACTATAAGATAGTTTTCAATAAAAATAATGGATATTCTATCGAGATAACTAAATCAAACTTAGACAAAGTTCCAGATTCTTATGTAAGAAAACAAACACTAAAAAATCAGGAGAGATATACAACCGAAAAGTTAGAAGAAATATCTAGTTTGATTTTAGGTGGTAAAGATAGGATAAACGACTTAGAGTATAAAATATTTCAGGAAATTCGCGAAAAAGTTTTGAAGAATACTATCAAACTCCAAGCTTTAGCTAAGATTCTCGCTACGGTCGATACCTTAAATACCTTTGCCAAGATTTCTTTAGAAAACTCTTATGTTAGACCAGTAATTCGTGAAGATAATATAATAAAAATTAAAGATGGAAGACATCCTGTTATAGAAAGAAAACTCAAAGAAAATGAATTTATCCCTAATGATACTGATATAGGAGAGGAGAATAATTTAATACAGATTATAACAGGACCTAATATGGCAGGAAAATCCACCTATATGAGACAAATGGCAATCATTATAATTCTTGCACAGATGGGTTGCTTTGTACCAGCATCTCTAGCAGAAATCTCAATATGTGATCAAGTTTTTACTAGGATTGGTGCAAGTGATAATATTTCAAAAGGCGAATCTACTTTTATGCTTGAGATGAATGAGGTAAGTAGTATTCTTAAAAATTCTACAGAACATTCTTTTGTTATCCTGGATGAAGTAGGTAGGGGGACTTCTTCTGATGACGGATTAAGCATAGCTATGGCGATTGTCGAATATCTTAGCAAGAGAAAAAAAGTAAAGACAGTTTTTGCTACACACTTTCATGAGCTTACAATACTAGAAAAAGAACTAGATAATGTGAAGAATCTTAAGATTGAAATATTAGAAGAGAATAATAATTTAGTTTTTTTAAGAAAGATTAGCGAAGGAAAGTCTGATAGATCATATGGGATAGAAGTAGCTAAATTAAGTGGTCTCCCTAATGAAATAATCGACAATGCCAAAATAATTATGGACAAGCTTTCAACTGATGATTTCTATGATCTTGATAAGAAAAAGGAAATATCAACTTCCTTGGAGGAGATTTCTGATCAAAAACTAGAAGAAGTTAAGATAGAGGCATCAAATATTGATATAAATAACTTGACTCCTATGGAAGCAATCAATTCTTTAAGCAATTTATTAAATAAGATTGGTGAACTTTGATGACTATACTAAAACTAGATGATAAAACAATTGAAAAAATTGCTGCTGGAGAAGTAATTGAATCACCAGTATCTATTGTAAAAGAACTAGTAGAAAATTCTATAGATGCAGGAGCTGATAGGATAACAGTTGAGATTAAAAATGGTGGCAAGACTTATATAAGAGTCACAGATAATGGATCAGGTATAAGTAACGAAGAAATCGAACTTGCTTTTAGTAAGCACGCCACATCTAAAATTCGTGACTTCAATGATTTATATGATATATACTCGCTAGGATTTAGGGGTGAGGCCTTAGCTAGTATAGTAAGTGTCAGTGAAGTTACTGCAATAAGCAAAACAAAAGATGAACTTGTAGGAAGTAAAATTAATTTTAACAATGGTGATAAAACTCTTACCAGTATTGCCACAAATGTTGGAACTAGCATCATAGTTGAGGATTTATTTAGAGATATTCCTGTAAGAAGGAGATTTCTTAAGTCAGATATTGTTGAATCTAATCATATAAGCAAACTTATGTATGCCATAGCAATTGGATATCCTGAAATCTCATTTAAGTTTATCAAAAACGAAAATATTGAATTTTCTACAATAAAAAATGAAGCTTTGAAAATGAGAATAGCTAAACTTTTGGATGATAAGTTAGAGGACCATCTAATAAAAATTTCTGATAACAACGACATCTATCAAATCGAAGGATTTATATCTAATAATAATTATTATAGGGGAAATAGGTCTTTGCAATATATTTATATTAACAATAGACTTGTTGAAAGTGAATTGATAAGAGATAGGATAGAGATGGCCTACAGGGGAAATATACCAAACGGAAGATTTCCGGTTTTCTTTCTATATATAAAGACCAATCCTAAAAATATAGATGTCAACGTCCATCCGAACAAGAGAGTGATTAAGTTTTCTTATGAAGACCAATTGATTAATCTTATAGATTCAAGCATTAGTAGGTATATAAATGCTTCTAATGGAGTAAAAGAAGTTAGTATTGAAGAAAATAATAAGAATGATTTAATGGATTTTTCAGATTATTCTCAAATACTAAATAACTATAATAATAGTAAATCTCTTGTAAGAGAAAGTTCATTTGACAATTTGTATGAATCTGAAAATAATGATTCTAACAAAGAAGAAGCTAAAGACTTTTTTGATAGTAATATAGACATAAGTTTTAAGGAAAAATCAAACTATGAAGAATGTCTAGAAAATAACAATACTGGGCTAGAAGAAGAAATCGAAGAAAATAGTTACATTAAAGATTTTGAATATCTGAACTATAAGTGTTCAATATTTGCTAGGTATTCTATATTTGAAAGAAAAGATAAACTTTTCATACTAGATCATAGGAGAGCTAGCGAAAAGATTAATTTTAGTAGATTCTTAAATCAGTTTGAAAATAAAACTATGGATGAACAAATTCTTTTAAATCCATTAATAATTAACTTGAATAAATTTGATATTGACAGGTTCATTGAAAAGAAAGATGTAATAAATAGACTAGGATTCGATGCAGAAATAATTGGAGATAGGTCAATAATTATTCGCTCAGTTCCTTTCATCTTTTCTGTACCTGAAGATGATAAGTTCTTCTACGACTTATTAGACCTTGATTATAGCAAGGATACAGATTATTTGTATAAAAAACTTAAGAAATTAAATCTCTCTTTATCTTTTAGAAAAGGAGATAAGATAAATGAAGCTGAGGCTTATGAACTTATTGGAAACATAAAAGAACTAGATAATCCATATACAACTTATGACGGGAAAGCAGTTCTTATAGAGATAAATGAAAAAGATGTGGAGAAATATTTTGAAAGATAGATTAATTGTAATAACGGGACCAACAGCGAGTGGTAAAAGCGATATAGCAATTAACTTGGCTAAAAATCTCGACTCAATGATAATATCAGCAGATAGCCAACAGGTATATCGATATATGAATATAGGTACTAATAAGACTAGTGATGTTTTTGAAGTAGATCATTTTATGCTAAATATGGTTGATCCCGATGAGGAATATTCAGTAGATGATTTCTCTAAGGAGGCAAAGAGTTTAGTAGAGAAAATAAATCAAAATCTTAGAATACCGATAGTAACTGGAGGTACTGGATTTTATATAGATTCATTAATATATGATATGAACTATGGAAGAGTCGAAAAGAATCAGGCCTATAGGGAAAAACTCGCAGTAATATTAAAGGAAAAAGGTAATGAATATCTCTACAAGAAGCTAGAATCACTAGACCCTGAAACTAGTAGGAGATATCACCCCAATGAGGTTAATAGAGTCATAAGAGCACTTGAGATATATAAAGTTAGCGGAGAAATTCCTTCAAAGATAAGAACGGGTGAGAGAAAGCTAAACGATAAGTTAGATCCCTTAATTTTCTTTTTAAACTACGATAATAGAGATTTACTATATAATAGGATAAACCAAAGAGTGCTAGATATGGTAAATATGGGCTTGGTAGATGAAGTTAGAGAATTAATCAAAAGATTTAACCTAGATAATAAGTCTCAGTCTATGTCCGCTATTGGATATAAGGAAGTATTAGACTATCTTAATCATAATATAAACTTAGATGAGATGATTGATTTAATTCAAAAAAACACTAGACATTATGCTAAAAGACAGATAACATGGATGAAAAAATACTTAAATTATCCATTTACTTATGAAATAAAGATGGATGAATTAAATAAAAGAGACGCAAGTGATATAATTTTAAGTATTGTTAAGGAAGTATATGAACTATAAAGAAATATATGATGATTTTAAAATAGATAATAATTTTGACAAAGAAATAAAAGAAATAGAAAAACAATTACAAGATGAATTTTCAAGAATAGATGAAATATCTGAATACAATCAGCTAAAAGTATTAAAGGCATTTAAGCGAAATGACCTTCAAACTTCTGATTTCATGCAATCTACGGGATATGGATATGCGGATACAGGCAGAGATAAGATAGAGGCTATTTTTTCAGATATATTTAAGGCTGAGGATTCCCTGGTACGCCCAAGCATGGTATCTGGAACCCATGCCTTATCAATCGTCTTATTTGCTCTGCTAAAAGCAGGTGATAAGATGGTCGCTATCACAGATGATCCCTACGATACTATGCAACAAGTTATTGGTATTGCTGGTAATAAAAAAGGAAATCTTATTGAAAGAGGAATCAAATATGATAAGCTCGACCTAGATTCAGCTAATAGAATACAATATGATAAAATAAAGAGTCATGTAGATTCTCATACTAAGCTTGTCCTTATTCAAAGATCTACAGGATATACTCAAAGAAGAGCCTTCACTATAGAAGAAATAAAAAAGGCTATAGAATATATAAGAAAGGCTAATCCTAATGCTATAATTTTTGTAGATAATTGTTATGGAGAATTTACCGAAACAAGTGAACCCATTGAGGTTGGAGCTGATATTCTTGCAGGATCATTAATCAAGAACCTTGGAGGGGGAATAGCCATTACAGGTGGATACATCTGTGGTAAGAAAGATTTAGTAGAATATTGTGCCAATCACTTAACAGCACCTGGCATAGGAAAGGATGAGGGCTTAAGTTTCGGTACCAACAGACTTGTAGCGGAAGGCTTATATTTTGCTCCTCACATTGTGAAGGAAGCTATTAAGGTGGCCTTGTTATTTGCGCATGCATTTAATAACTTATCTTACGAAGTGATACCAAAAATTGATGATCCAAGGTCTGATATAGTCCAATCTATAATTCTAGAAGATGCCGAAAAGGTGAAAGTGTTTTGTAAGGCTATCCAAGAAGCTTGTAGTGTAGATTCCAACTTCGTACCAGAAGCCTTTCCAATGCCAGGTTATGAAGATCCTGTAATAATGGCGGCTGGAGGATTTGTTGAAGGTGCTACATCTGAATTATCTGCTGATGGACCATTAAGAGAGCCTTATGTAGTGTATTTACAAGGTGGCTTAAATTATTTTCATGGTAAATTAGCTCTAAAACTTGTGCTAGATAGATTTAAAAAAGAGAATTTCATATAAAAAATAAAAAGCGTTTCTATTATAGGGATTAAGGATTATAGTTATATTACAATATCTTCTTTTATACTTATCTAGAACGCTTTTATTTTATATGTTAAGATTTGAGAGTGGATTTTTGTTTACAGCGTTTTTAAGATCTTCATCATCAAGATGAGTATATATCTGAGTGGTAGAAATATTTACATGGCCTAAGATATCCTTGAGAGCTCTTATGTCAACATTCCCATATTTATACATGAGCGTTGCAGCCGTGTGCCTTAACTTATGGGTAGAATATACAGAAGTATCAAATCCTGCTTTTTTTAAATACTTATCTATAGTGCTCTGTACTGCTCTATTTGAAATTCTTTTCTTTCTAGTTGAGATAAATAGGGCATCAATCTTTAAATCTTTAATATATTTATTTCTTATTAATATATATTGATCGAGAAGTTCTCTGCAATTATTAGTCAAATAAACGGTTCTTTCTTTATTTCCTTTACCTATAATATTAAAATGGTCGTATATTATATCTTCCATATTTATACTTACAAGTTCCGATAAACGCATACCTGTAGTCAGGAAGGTAAATACTATAGCTAGATCCCTAAATCTAAGGAATTCGTTAGGCTCATTTTTTATAGTATCAAGCAACAACTCAGTCTCATTTAAGGTTAAATAAACAGGCTGTCTTTGGCTTATTTTAGGGTTGGAAAGCTTGTCGCTAATATTTGAATCAATTACTTCTATTTCAGAAAATAAGTACTTATAAAAGGACTTTATAGCTGATATTTTCCTTGATCTAGTGGTGGAAGAGTCATTCTTCTCGTTGTCTAAAAAACTAAGAAAAGCATAGAAATCCTGGAGTGTCAGAGATTCAAAAAACTTAGGATTGACAATTCTATTAATTTTTATATTTTTGAAGTCATCATTAAAACTCTCTTCATCACCATAATATATTCTTCTTATAATCATATATCTGATCATAAGCATAAGATCATATTGATACTCTTTGATCGTGTTGGAGGATAGGCCTCTTATCGATTTTAAATAATTTAAATAGTCTGTTATGATAATAGGTTCATTAATTTCTTTCATAAAATCCCTTAATCTAGTAAATTTTTATTCTTACATTAAAATTATACTAGTATTATCTATATTTTCAAATTATTTCACAAAATTACTATTTTGTGAAATAATTTATTTTTACCTCCTACTCTCTGATATCACATTTCTCCTTAATCGTTAAAATAATAAGTGATTCTTTTTAAATTTCTTTCTTTTTATAAGATTTTATTCTATAGCTAATACTTTTATTCTTACCTATCTCTAAGACAGCTTCTAAATCTTTTTTATAGTTAAGTTTTCTAAATGATTGCTTATACACTTATCAAATTCTGTATTTTTCTAAACTTAACATTTATTTAATACTATATTATATTTAGAAATTTAAAGACAATAGCTTTCCATTATATCCATATAATCGAGTGAAATTTTGTTCTTAATATCATATTTATATTTTTCAATTTTCTGAAGTAAGATCTTGAAAATTAGTAACCACCTTCTAGCCTTAGAGTATAATATCCTCTATTCTAACTTACGCTGAAATTTATAAAGTAATTAAATTTTCAAAAATGCCAGCTCCTATTTTGCGATTTAAGGCTTTTTAAAAAATTAGGCATATAATAGTATTCCTAAATTCATGTTAATATATGATTCAATAGTTGATACCTTGATTCATTACTTTCAATTTTTTACAAAAAGCTCTGGCTTATAGAAATTTCATTTACTTATACCAACACGATTTATTATAAACCTATTTAATATAGAACTACTTACTCTCCATAATGTATTTAATATAAATATATAAATAAAAAGACTACCAAATTATTGGTAGTCAGTTAGAATACAATATTTATTTAGCAAAATCAATCACTTTAGACTCTCTTAATACATTAACCTTGATTTCTCCAGGATATTCCAATTCTTCTTCTATTTTCTTTGCAATTTCTCTAGCAATTACAATCATCTCATCATCAGAAACCTTATTTGGTTTAACCATAATTCTTAATTCTCTACCCGCTTGTAGAGCAAATGATTTCTCGATTCCATCGAAAGAATTAGCAATTCCTTCAAGATTTTCAAGTCTCTTAACGTATTTTTCTAAGCTTTCACGTCTTGCACCAGGTCTTGCAGCTGATATAGCATCTGCTGTTTGTACCAAAATTGATTCGACACAATTAGGCTCAACTTCGCCATGGTGGGACTCTATGGCATTTATGACATATTTATTCTCGCCATATTTATTCGCCATCTCTACACCTAAGCTAACGTGAGTTCCTTCTTGTTCACGATCAATAGCCTTACCTATATCATGGAGCAAGCCACCACGTCTTGCTATTTGTGGATTTGCACCTATTTCTTCTGCAAGCATACCTGCAAGATTTGCTACTTCGACAGAGTGCTTTAGAATATTTTGTCCATAAGATGTCCTAAATTTCATCTTACCGACTAATTTAACTAACTGTGGATGTAAGTTTACAACTCCAGCCTTGTCTACAGCCTCTTGTCCATCTTCCATAATTCTTTGTTCTACTTCTTCATCTGCCTTGTTAATCATTTCTTCAATTCTTGATGGGTTAATCCTTCCATCTTGAATTAATCTTTCTAGGGCAACCTTTGCGACTTCACGTCTTACTGGTTCAAATGAAGAAATAACTACCGCTTCTGGTGTATCATCTATTATTAGATCTACCCCTGAAGCTTGTTCAAAAGCTCTGATATTTCTACCTTCACGGCCTATAATTCGACCTTTCATTTCGTCATTTGGTAGCGATATAACTGAAACTGTGTTCTCAGCTACTTGTTCTGCCGCATACCTTTGAATTGTTGTTGCTAGAATATCTGTAGCTATTTTCTTACTTTCAGCTTTTACTCTTTCCTCAGCCTCTTTAATAAGTTTCGCTGATTCATGAATTGTTTCGCTTTTTACATTTTTTAGAATTATTTCTTTTGCTTCATTGTTGGTGAGTCCAGCGATGTTTTGTAATTCCAATTGCTGTTCTTCAATCAATTTATCAATTCTGTCTTCTTTTTGTTTTAACTTTTTCTGATCACTAGAG
>QWBY01006009.1_pt1 | contig 13121 bp, 8 predicted proteins | sample 1972471 | NCBI WGS metagenome assembly QWBY01 (sample SAMN09866722, study PRJNA288562) | Human gut metagenome isolate term6_stool, whole genome shotgun sequencing... | reverse complement strand
AGCAAAAGAAACACTGAAGAGTACCGTAGTTGTAGTTCTCGAAGGAGATGCAATGAAAAACGGTAAAAAGGGCGTGAAGAAAATCAAGCTCGACCGAATCGTGAAAAACGCATCGGATGAAGCCTTGAAAAACGCCGGAAACTCACTCGCAGCACTTCAAAAAAGAGCGCTTATGAGTATACAAAGAGTAGATGTATCTGAACTCAAGGAGGCATAATGGAAAAAAACAAAATTAGAGCATTACTTGAAATGGTAATATATTCAATAATCGAAATAATACTCGATAAAATCGAAAAAAGATTTCCGCAGGAAGTAGAAAAACAATATCCCTGCTTGGTAAACTAGGCAACAAAAAGAGGCATCGTAAAGATGCCTTTTTACTTGGTAAATAAATATACGCATTGAATCCCTCGGTAAAATTTTTCAATATCCGGTTCTGAAAAATCATAAAATAATCAGATATTGAATTTTGTACTTAAGTACATTATATTGTACACAAAGAGGTAGTTATAATGTCAACAATAAATATAACCGATTTCAGAAAAATATATTTGAATATTTAAATCGAACAATACAATGCAATGAACCTTTATGCATAACTACAAAAACCGGAAATGCCGTAATATTAAGTGAAGAAGATTACCTCGGACTTATGGAAACTTTATATCTTTCTTCAAATGTAAAATTAAAAAAAGAAATTATTGAAGGTCTGAAAACTCCTATTCAAGATTGTATACCTGAAAATGAGGTAAATTGGTAATGTACTCGATTTTATACAAAAATCGATTAAAGGTATACAAAAATTAAAGACTGCAAAATTAGACAAAAAAGCAAAAGCTTTAATAGACTTAATAAAAACAGATCCCTATCAATCTCCACCTTCATATGAAAAACTGCAAGGTAGTTTGTACGGAGCATATACAAGACGGATAAATATAAAACATCGTCTTGTATACCGGGTCTTGAAAAAAGAAAAAATCATAAAAATATTAAGCCGTTGGACTCATTACGAGTCCAACGGAAAAGCAAAAAGAACTCATCTTTCGATGAGTTCTTTCATTTGTATTTATTAGAATGCGTAGTTCAAGGAAACTCCCCAAGCCTTGTAGAGTGTATCCTTTTCCATCTTATTTCCCGCTGCGTTCTTGTATTCCTTAGCCTGAACGTCGAAGTTGTAGTATCCGTCCAAGGAAATATCCTTAGCAAGTGCTACACCTGCGGTTGCCTGCCAGTACTTTGCACCGATCTTGGCACCTGCTGCCTGAGCAATGTTTTCAAGTCCGGATCCGCCTACATATGAACCTGCATCGAGGTCAACATAACGTACTCCGAAGTTGAACATTTTGTAGTTTACATCAACGCCGAGATCCCAGAATGCCGGTGTGTGACCTTCAAGCTTTTCGGTTGCCTTTACATAGTCACCGGAAAGTGCCACATTGTCCATGAGCTGAACTTTTCCGTTTACTCCCCAGAATGCATTAGCTTTCTTGTTTGCTTCAGCTTTTGCAAAGTGTGTATAGAATGCACCTACACCTACTTTTTCGTGAAGTTGTACATTTCCTTGTACGAAGTATGCTTCCGACACGGACTTGTCGACTTTCTGAATATTGAATTTCTGTGAGCCTGATAATTTTCCGTCAGCAGCTTTCTTAACAAAGAACGGGTTCAACATTCCTACATCATCAGTATTTAAATCTCTGTAACGACCGTAACCTGCCTGTACATTGAACATTCCCTTTTCATAAGATGCAACTACACCATCGAAGTCGCTGTCATACCATGCACCTGTACCGAGTGTTGCACTTGTACGGCCGAGGTCGAATGTAAGACCTTCTACCGGAGCGTATTCTGCATGAAGCTTGTCAACGGAAATTTTACCGTTATCTTTTGCATCTTCAAAATTGAATTTGCTTACCAAACGAGCTTTTACTGCGATTTTGTCGTTAGCCTGAGCCTTGAGGTTCAAACGTACACGACCTGTGAATGTGTCTGAATAATCTTTCTGCTGAGCAACTTTTGCTTTGTATTCACGTTCTACCTTTACACGAGCATCGCCTGTCCATGTAACGTTTCCTACTTTGTTTTCGAGGCTATTTACACGAACGCCGAGGTTGGAAAGTTCGTCAGCGTATTCTGCTGCGAGTTTTTCAACTGTTGCTTTCTGCTGAGCGTTGAGCTGGCTTTCCTGTGCGAGAAGTCTTGCAACAATCTGTGCAACTTCAAAGCGGGTAATGTGCTTTTCTCCGCCGAATGTGCCGTTCGGGTAGCCTTCTACTACGCCCTGTGCGGACAAGTCTGCTACTGCTTGATATGCCCAGTGATCCATACTTACGTCACTGAACGGATTTGCTGCGTATGCGCTTACGCCTGCTGTGAGTGCAGCTACCGCTGCCAATGCGAAAATCTTTTTCATTTTTATCTCCTTAAAAAAACTCCCCTTTTTGAAATGTACAAAGAGTCACCGTGTTTCCTCTTTACATCGGAAAGCAAGGGATATTCCTTCCGACTTTTCAAATATTAGCATACATATTTTTCAATCTCAATTTTATTGCGAATGTTTTACAAACATAAATCTCGATTTATATTTTTAACTCGAAGCGATTATTTTACGTTTAAAAAATAAATTTTATTTGTGTAATCGTTATATTTTATTTATATATTTTATTTTTATATCAAAAAAAGAACCCATCTTTCGATGAGTTCTTTCATTTGTATTAATTAGAATGCATAGTTCAAGGATACGTTCCACATATTCTGGAGATCTTTGTCCTTAGCCTTGTCTGCAGTCCTTAGCGAGTTCTACTTCACCGCTTGCTACCCAGTAACGTACACCGTCAACATTGTTGAAAATACCTTCATCAAATGCAGCACCTGTTCCGCCTACATAAGCTCCTCTTTCTACATCATAGTAGTGAACGCCGAGTGTTGCCTTGCCGAAATCATAGGTTGCACCTGCTGTCCACAATGCGGACTTGTGGTCTGCATCCTTAACCTTAGCCAAGCTTCTTACGTATTCACCGTCGAGGCTCAATGCGTCTGTCAACTGTACGTTTGCATTTACGCCTGCAAATTCTGTAGCGTCTTCTGCTGCTGTGTCCTTAGCAAAGTGTGTGTAGAATGCACCGAGGGTAACCTTGTCAATTACCTTGGCATGTCCCTGTGCAAACCAAGCTTCACCATTTTCCTTAAAATTGAATTTTCCGGGTACGTCTTTCTTATCAGCTGCTGCAGCCTCTACTTTAAAGTCGCTCGGTTTTGCATCTACAAAACGACCGTAACCTGCCTGCACGTCAAAGTTGCCCATGTCGTAGGAAGCTACTACACCGCTGAAGTCGCTGTCATAGAATGCACCGTTTCCGAGTGTTGCATCTGTACGGCCTGCATCAATTGTCAAGCCTGCTACCGGAGCGTATTCAGCGTGAAGTTTCTTTACTTTTATTGTACCGAAGTCATCTTCACCATTCTTCTGGAAGTCCATTTTTGCTTCCAACTGAGCTTTTACAGTTACCTGCGGATTAGCCTGAGCTGCCAAATTCAAACGTACACGACCTGTGTATGCATCTTCCTTAGCAACATCTGCCGGAATGCCTCTATCAACATTCTTATCCATTTTTACTTTACGTTCAAATTTTACACGAGCGTCGCCTGACCATCTAACGTTTCCTACTTTGTTTTCGAGGTTGCTTACACGAACGCCGAGGTTGTTCAATTCGTCAGCGTATTCTGCTGCGAGTTTTTCAACTGTTGCTCTCTGCTGAGCGTTGAGCTGGCTTTCCTGAGCGAGAAGTCTTGCAACGATCTGTGCAACTTCGTAACGGGTAATGTGTTTTTCACCCTGGAATGTGCCGTTCGGGTAGCCTTCTACTACGCCCTGTGCGGACAAGTCTGCTACTGCCTGATATGCCCAGTGATCTGTGCTTACGTCACTGAACGGATTTGCTGCGTATGCGCTTACGCCTGCTGTGAGTGCAGCTACTGCTGCCAATGCGAGAATCTTTTTCATGAGATTTTCTCCTTTCAAATTCGCTCCTATATTTGCGAGTTTCCGTGTTTCCTCGTTTGTCACCGGAGCCTTTGTGACAAATACATTTTAACACAGTTATGCAAATATTTCAAAGTTTATTTGTTTTTTGTTGTTTATACATTCAAAAATTTTTTTATAACGCATTATAATCTTCATTTTTCATTTTATATTTATTTGTTTTTTGAATGATTTCCGTGTAAGTTTTATTTCGTCATCGCAAAAAGAAAAAACTCACCTTTCGATGAGTTCTTTCATTCGTATTGATTAGAATGTATAGTTCAAGGATACATTCCAGAAATTATGCAATGAAGACACTACCGATTTATCTCCGTCTTGATGAATGCGTGGCTGCGCCTTAGATTTGAAGTTATAGTTTGCTTCAAATGTCACATCTTCTGCGACCGGCATTACAAGAGATGCCGACCAGAAACGTCTGCCCGATGCACCGTCCATTTCACGTGAGATTGCCAAATTCGATCCGCCGATGTAGGAACCTGATTCCACGTCATAGTAGTGAAGTCCTAATTTTGCCATACCGAGACGATAATTAAGTCCGGCATTCCAAAAACGTGCTTTATGATCTGCATCGGTTACAAGGTGACGGTTTCCGACATATTCTCCATCAAGGCTCAATGCATCGCCAAGTTGTACTTTACCGTTGATTCCGACAAATTCTCCCGCCGGTTTTGTACTTTCTTTTTTATCGAAGTGTGTAAAGAAAGCGCCGAGTGTCACGTACTTACCGAGCATCGTGTGTCCCTGTACGAACCACATTTCTTTATTTGCATCGATATTGAACGGGTTATTTACTTCCAGATCACCTTTTGTGGAGTCTTTACGTGGAATGTAGTACTTCTGGTCCAAGTCACCATAATCAGTCAGACGTCCGTATCCTGCTTGCAAGCCGATAGTATTGTTGTCATAGGTTGCCACAATACCGTTGATACCTTCTCCGTACCATGCTCCCGATCCGATGACCGCATCTGTACGTCCGAAATCAATCATGGTATTTTTCATCGGTGAGTATTCGGCGTGAAGACGATCTACCTTAATAAGACCGTTGTCACCGTACGGCTCACGCTCCAAGTTCTTTCCGTCGAAGCTGAATGTATTTACAAGACGTGCTTTCACTGCCATTTCCGGACTTGTCTGTGCTATTACGTTTAAACGAATACGTCCTGTAGTTTCATAGTGTGAATCTTCCTGCGGATCCAATTTAACCTCACGTTCGTATTTCACACGAGAGTCGCCTGTCCATGTGATGTTTCCTACTTTATTTTCGAGGTTATTTACACGAACGCCGAGGTTGGAAAGTTCGTCAGCATATTCCGCTGCCAATTTTTCAACTGTCGCTTTCTGCGAAGCGTTGAGCTGACTTTCCTGTGCGAGAAGTCTTGCAACGATCTGTGCAACTTCAAAACGTGTAATGTGCTTTTCTCCGCCGAATGTGCCGTTCGGGTATCCTTCCACTACACCTTGTGCGGACAAGTCCGCTACAGCCTGATATGCCCAGTGATCCGTACCTACGTCACTGAACGGGTTTGCCGCATATGCGCTTACACCTGCTGTGAGTGCAGCTACCGCTGCCAATGCGAAAATCTTTTTCATTTTTATCTCCTTTTAAAAACGCTCCTTTTTGAAATGTACAAAGAGTTACCTTGTTTCCTCTTTACATTATCGAAGCCAATGAATATTACATACTGAATTATATTACATTATAATAATTGCTTTTTGCAATATTTTACATAATTTTATACATTTTACGATTAAAATTTCCCGTTATCGACTTATTGTGCATATTTTTCCCGTTTTAAGCCGGTTTTTTGTTTTTGTCAGTTTTTTTATATTTTATACTCTTTATATTTCATAACATTTTTTATAACATCGTATTTTATTTTCGCATTTTAAAATCCCTTTCACTTTCGCAAAAGGGATTTATTTTTACAGAAGTCTTGTATATTTCTTTACATATATTTTCTTTATAAGCGTTACCAGTCCCAAGTAGAATGCCACATTGATAATGAGCAGTATCCAGAAATTATCGGGAACAGGTAAAAGATTTAAGAATTTTCCGACAACGGTAAACGGTATCACCGTTCCGACCAGCATTCCGAGCAGGGTAATTGTCATCATACTGAAAGCGGGTCGACTTTCTATAAAGGGGAATTTCGGTGTACGCAGAGCATAGAGGACGAGTGTCTGTGTCCACAAACTCATTATGAACCAACCGGTATGGAAAACGCTTTCAAATGTGGTGATGTCCGTGCCGGAGGTCAGTTGTACGTAGTTGAGTCCCATGCTCATAGGTATAATCAACCAGTACATAAAAAGGAATGTCGTCTGATCGAATACGGAGCTTGTCGGGCCGAACCATATCATGAAGTTGCGTATGCTTGCCGCTTCCCATTTTTTCGGTTTTTCCAAGTATTCCATGTCCATATGGTCCCAAGGTATTGCCATGCAGGACAGGTCGTATACCAAGTTCAAAAACAGAAGTTGTACGGGTGTCATCGGCAAGAAGGGCAGGAAAATACTTGCGAGCAGTACGGAGAAAATATTTCCGAAGTTGGAGCTTGTTGTCGCTTTGATGTACTTCATGATGTTTCCGAAAACTTCTCGTCCTTTGACAAGTCCTTGTTCCAAAACGAGTAAATCTTTTTCGAGCAAGATAATGTCGGCGGAGTCTTTTGCTATATCGACAGCATTGTCGACGGAAATGGATACATCCGCTTGTCGCATGGCGGGCGAGTCGTTTATACCGTCTCCCATAAATCCGACTACATGTCCGTTTTGTCTAAGTACACGCACGATGTCCGCTTTTTGTGTCGGTGTCAGTTTCACAAATGCAACGTGTTCTTCCGCAATTTTTGCCAATTCTTTTTCGGTTATGCCAATAAGATCTTCACCGAATACGATGTCTCCGATGTCCATTCCGACTTCTTTGCAGACGTGACGTGTGACGAGTTCGCTGTCTCCTGTCAATACTTTTACATCGACATGATGACGTTTCAATGCCATAATCGCCGCATGTGTGGTTTCTTTCGGCGGATCGAGGAATGCAAGGTATCCTATCATGACCATGTCGTGTTCATCTTCTATGGAGAAGGCATTCACGTCCGGCGGATTTGTTTTCTGTGCGACACCCAGTATACGGAAACCTTTCTGATTGAGTTTATCTACGTCTTCTACAATTTTATTTCTGTCTTTGTCCGTCAGGGGACGTACTTTTCCGTCAATGTCCACATAGGAAGAGATTGAAAGCATTTCTTCCAAAGCGCCTTTTGTAATGAGTTGTGTTTTTCCGTTTTTGTCCGCTACGACTACACTCATTCTTCGTCTGACAAAATCAAAGGGTATTTCATCTATTTTTTCATAACCGGTTCCCAAATCTGATATTTCTTCATCTGCCGCCTTGATAATCGCTTTATCCATCAAGTTTTTGAGTCCTGTTTGGAAATAGCTGTTAAGGTAGGCGTGTTTCAGTACACGATTGCTGCTTTCTCCATTGATACCGAGATGGTATTCCAGTACGATTTGATTTTGTGTCAATGTGCCTGTTTTATCTGTACAGAGTACGTCTATCGCTCCGAAGTTTTGCATCGAGTTCAGACTTCTGACAATAGTTTTTCTCTTGGCGAGGTCGTTCGCTCCCTTGACGAGGTTGGTCGTTACAATCATCGGAAGCATTTCCGGTGTCAAACCTACCGCTATCGAGATACCGAAGAGCAGTGCATCGAGCCAATTTCCTTTTGTCAATCCGTTGATGATGATGACGAGCGGTGCCATGACCATCATGAATCGTACAAGTAATTTTGATGTCTTTTCTATACCGATGTCGAAACTGGTTTTGATCGGAGCCGATGCCAATTGGCGTACTATATCGCCAAACATTGTATTCAGTCCGGTACTTACTACAATTCCGATCGCACTTCCGCTGACGACTTCGCTACCTGTGTAGCAAATATTACCGAAGGAAATAGGGGCATCTCCTTCTTTCACAACGGCATCCGCTTTCTTTTCAACGGGGTAGCTTTCGCCCGTGAGTGAGGTCTGCGAGATAAACAAGTCTTTTGACGAGAGGAGTCGCATGTCCGCCGGAATCATGTCGCCTGCACGTAAAGCGACCAAGTCTCCGGGGACAATCGTGCTTGTCGGTATTTCCGAGAAAGTACCGTCACGTTTGACTGCAGCAGATATTTCTACAATGGATTGCAGTTTCTTCGCCGCTTTGTCCGAACGGTCATTCTGAATGAGTGTCATCGTTCCGCTTGCAAGTACGAGAAGAAATATAATAATTGCACTTGTCGCATCTTTATCGACGACATCTGCAAATATGTATTCCGTCATAAATGAAATCACACCGAGTCCCAAGAGTACCAATGTGAACGGACTGGAGAATACTTTCAATACTTTGAGCCAAAAAGGTTCTTTTTTATCGATGCGTGTAGTATTTTTTCCGAATTGCTCCAGCCTCTTTTTCGCTTCCGCATCGTCAAGCCCGTTTTGCGGCGTGTCGTACAAATCATACAATTCATTTTTGTCAATACGTGCCGCTTCATATATGGTAATTGTTTTCATTTTCCTCATCCTTTCTGTAATCTTTATAGGATAGGACTTTTGTTCTTGCATGAAAAAAACTCCTCCCGAACAGGAGAAGCTCTATGTACTCAATCGTCTGAGTTTTAGCACTATACAACGTAAACATTCCGTTAGCTGCGTTAAGATGACAAATCCTGTTACACCCATTGGCGTCTCTCGACGTTTTTGGGCAGCAGCCTATGTTTATATAGGAGCCTCACCGAACAAGTCCGATACAATTACAAAAACAGTATAGCACTCAATGAGAAAAAATCAAGCGTTTTTTATGTTATTTTTATGAAATATTTTCAGTTGCAATCTTTTTTTATTTTTACATATATATATAATTAAAAACACTCTTGTAAGTATAATTAAAAAGCACTCTTGCGAGTGCTTTTATAATGCATGAAATTATGCGTGAAATTACTTTTATTGTACGTATTTATTTCGTTGCAAGTTCGAGTATTTTCTTTTCCGCCGGTTCCATTATTTCTTTTTGCGAGTCGTCATATGCGATGAATATTATTCTGTATACGTCGTCTTTACGCATGAAGTTCACTTTCATCGTTACCGGCAATACAAATCCGTCTATGAGCATTTTCCCACGCAGTCCCGCACTGTAGAGGTCGGGATTTTTTTCATCTCTTTGGAATTGCATCACTTCATCTATATCCGCATTTGCAAAGTCATAGGGTATCGGAAGATTGTCGTTTCTTACTTTAGCTATTAAATTTTTTAAAAATTCGTTTATAATCGTACCCGCATTTACGAATTTCGTATTAAATCCGAGTATGGGTTTTACAAGTCTTTTGTCTATTCCGTTTTCAAGAAACAGTCCTTCCGCTTCCGGTATGAAAAGTATTTTAGGGAATTCTATGCCGAAAACTCCGGCTTTTGCAAGTACATGGTCTTTTTTTACATATATTGCACCCGTCATATTTAAAATTTCTTGGGGTATTTCTTCAATTTCCGGTAATTTTTTATTTATCATCGGTGTGAATTTTATATTTTTCGGATAGTCGAGTTCGTTCAAAAATCCTTTTATCGGAAGTTCTCCGGTGAAAAATTTCGGCATTTGTGTTTCAAAAACTGCAGAGAGTTCGAGGGCTTTTTCTTCTTCAAGTTCTTTTTTGCTTTCTTTGTCGTTTCTCTTTTCTTCTTTTACGTTTTCGATTTTTTCGTAATTGTCGGATTTTTCGGTTTCGTCTTTATTTGTTTTTTCGTTTTCGATTTTTTCGGTTTTTTCGAGTTTTTTTACTTCTTCTTTTTCCGCTTTTACTTCGTCCTTTTTCGTTTCTTTTTCAGTTTTTACTTCAGTTTTTGTATTTTTTTCTTCTTCAGTTGCAGATTGTTTTGTATCTTGTTTTTTGTCCTGTTTTATTTTCTCTTCCGCTTTTGCCGGACTTTCTTTTGAATTTTTTCTGTATTTACTTTCCGTTTTTTCGTCCGGTTTATTTATTTTTTCTTCATTCGTATAGTTCGGATTTATTCTCAAATTTCCGCCTTGCGGTGTGTTTGCCCGTATGCCTGTAATCGACATGGTCATAAGCATTGCAAGTATTATCGTTGTAAGTTTTCTCATTTTTCCATACCTCTCAATGCTTGTTCAATAAAGGGTCTGAAGTATTTTGCCGCTACTTGTGTAGTATTGAATACCGAGTATGTGCTTCCTTCTTTTCCTTTTATGATTATTGTGTCGGTGTACAGATCGCTTGAATAGTCTGCATTTTCAAAATCGGCTTTCGTTTCTTTTTCTGTGTATTCGATTCCTTTTTTACTTTTTTTCATGTCTTTTTCTTTTATGTCCAAAGGTATGTTTTTTATGTATAATTTTATAGCTATTCCTACGAGGTCGATATTTTCGCTTTCTTTTGCAAGATTTTCCCGAAGTTGTTTCAATTTCGTTTTATCGCCGTTTTTTACATATACGCTTACGAGTATTCCTTGGTAGTAGTTTTCTTTCGTGTTGCTTCTCAATTGGTATATGCGTGTATTTTTTATTATGTTCGTGACTGTATTTGTCGCTTCTTCGACATTTGTTGTCACTCCCGAGTTCAAGAGGCTTTCTTTTATTTTTTCTTGTGTTTCTTTTTTGTCTATTTCTTTTCTTATCATTTTTACAGTGAACGAATTTTCAGCGTCATAGACTCCGACTTTTTCGCTCAAGTCCAATGTCTCTCCTTGCGGAAATTGAAGTTTTTCAGCATTTGCAATACCGCAGGTCATCATTGCTATAAGTATTGCAGATGTAATTATTTTTTTCATATTTTCTCCTATTCTATTTCCAAAAGTGTGCGTACCGCTATACCGGCGAGCATCATTCCGGCTACCGGAGGTACAAATGATATGGATCCTACGGCATTACCTTCTCCGATTATTTCACGCGGTTTTTCTTTCGAGTATATCGTTGTAAGTTTTTTTACTCTTTGTTTTCTGAGTTCTTTGCGTATTTTTTTCGCAAGCGGACAAATATCCGTTTTGTATATGTCTGCAATTTGCAAAAGTTCTGGATGTATACGGTTTCCGGTACCCATAGATGATGCATGGGGTATGTTTTCGTCTTCACATATTTTCGCCATTGAAATTTTTGCCGCTACGTCATCTATCGCATCCACTATAAAGTCCGCATGAAGATTTTTGATAAATTCCACATCTCCGCTTTCAAATCTTTCCGCTTTGATTTGTACGTTGCATTCCGGATTTACACGCATTGCACGTTCTTTCATTACTTCGACTTTTATTCTTCCTACCGTTGTGAGGTCCGCCACAAGTTGTCTGTTGATATTTGTTTCGTCTACAACGTCTTTATCTATAAATATGAGGTTTCCTACACCTGCACGCACCAATGCTTCACAGGCATACGATCCCACTCCGCCCGTACCGAATACGGCAACGGTTTTCGTTTTGAGTTTTTCAAGATTTTCTTCACCCAGTGTACGTATGGTTCTTTGAAATACAGATTTCATCAAATTTCTCCTTTTTCTTTATCTTTATCATTATAGCAAAAACTTTCCGCAAACGCTTTCATGAAAACTTTTATTTCAAATATATTTATCGAATTTATTTCGGTTTTCTTTCATGATTATACATTTTCAATCAATACATAAAAAGTATTAAAACTTTTTCACTTTAAAGCACCTAATCTCTAGCTAAATATTAATTTTTGTGTTATATTATAGAGAATATGTTTTGGGTTACCTGTAACATAAATTTTTAAAAAAATATTGGAGTACCGATTTTATTATGACCTGTCGATTAATTTTAATCGAAGTCCGTCGTGAAGGTCTTAAGGTTGTGCATAAAATCGTCATCCCAAAGAAAGGTGGAGTCTATGAATATTATTGATGAATTGACATGGCGCGGTGCCATAAATCAGCAAACTGATGCAGAAGGATTGTATAAATTGACAGGAGAGAAAGCGATCTCTCTGTATTGCGGCGTTGACCCCACCGGTGACAGTATGCACATCGGTCATTTGATACCTTTCATGATGCTCAAACGCTTTCAGTTGGCGGGACATCATCCTTACATGTTGATCGGCGGTGCTACCGGTTCTATCGGTGATCCGAGCGGACGCAAAACGGAACGTGTTTTGCAGTCTATGGAAAAAGTTGAACATAATGTAAAATGTTTGACCGCTCAGCTCACGAAACTCTTCGGAGGTTCGGAGAATATTACTTTCGTCAACAATTACGAATGGCTTTCAAAGATTTCTTTATTGGATCTTTTGAGAGATTACGGTAAACATTTCAATATCAACACGATGCTTGCAAAGGATATAGTCGCAAGTCGTCTTGATACCGGTATTTCTTTTACCGAATTTACTTACCAAATACTTCAGTCTATAGATTTCAGACATTTGTACTTGACTCGTGATGTACAGCTTCAAATCGGCGGTGCGGATCAGTGGGGAAATATTACTTCCGGTGTAGATTTCATTCATACAAAGGAAGGTCGTCAGGCGCAAGTTTACGGTTTGACCATTCCTCTCATGCTCAAGGCCGACGGTACGAAGTTCGGCAAAACTGCCGGCGGTGCGGTATGGCTCGATTCAAAGAAAACTTCCACTTACGAATTCTACCAGTTCTGGTTCAATCAGGATGATCGTGATGTGGTTCGTTACTTGAAGTTCTTTACTTTCCTTACAAAGGAAGAAATAGATGAACTCGACAAGCTTACACAGTCTCAACCGGAAAAACGTACGGCACAGAAACGTCTTGCAGAAGAGGTTACACGTTTCGTACATGGTGAAGACGGTTTGAAAGAAGCTCTCAAAGTAACGGAGGCTCTCTTTACCGGTAACATTCAGGAGTTGACACTTTCCGAAATTGAAGGTGCTTTCAAAAACACCGAAGGCGGAAATGTTCACGAAGCTCCGATGAATATAGTTGAGGCTCTTGTACAGGGCGGAGTTGAAAAGTCCAAACGTCAGGCAAGAGAAGATATTGAAAACGGTGCTATAAGTATTAACGGTGTAAAGGTGACGGATCTTGAAGCAAATGTAACCGCTCATCCAAAT
>QWBY01003550.1_pt1 | contig 13130 bp, 15 predicted proteins | sample 1972471 | NCBI WGS metagenome assembly QWBY01 (sample SAMN09866722, study PRJNA288562) | Human gut metagenome isolate term6_stool, whole genome shotgun sequencing... | reverse complement strand
TAGCGAACTTTCCGTCTATAAAATAGCCGCTAAAGAGATATTAAAAAACTATAGAAAACTACCCAATACCAAAGAAATACTATCAAGACTCGACAAATTTCAAGAAAAAAAGAACACCCTTATGCAAGAGTATTCTTTGAATAAAGAGCAATTTTCTGACCTTGTTCAATATAGGAAAAACTATGAAAATTATTATGGGAAGGAAGTGGAGAGATAAAAAGCTATAAGCGGATGTATATGTCAACCGAAAACCGGTCCACTTTCTTATAATATTTCTTTAGACAATGATATAGTATCCTCCATTCTATGACTTATTTCTCTAAGAATATCTATTATGTGGGTCCTAAGGGCCAGTCTGTTACTATTAGTCAAGTGACGATTTCACTATTACTTCCTTTCTCCCACATATCGCCATGTGAAACTTGCAAGTCGCTATGGGATTCGTCGACAACTACGTCCCCTAGGTATATTCACTTTAGCATTAGAAACCGCCCGTCATACCTGAAAAATACCTATCAGCATTATATATTAATAGTGATAGGTCAAAATATGTTATTTAGTTTTTAAGTAACTAATATTTTCTGTTAGATAATTAAATGTCATCTTTACATTGATAAAATTTAGTTGTCCTATACTTTTAAACACTCCTTTATTCTACAATAGATGCTTATCTCAAGCATAATTCGTTGACAATCCTTATCTGCTAGATAGTAGTTAAAAATAAAGCCAGACCTGCATTTTAATGAAAGCATTATACTTCCCAATAAAAGCTATTAACTTTAAATGCTATTTTTTCGCTTTTAAAATAGTACACACTTTGCCCTGTTTTCTTATTAAATCTATCTCTATTCGGTACAAAAACATTGCTAGCTTTACTCATTGCATCAGTAAATATTTCTGCTGAACTCATTGTATATTCTGATGTCAAAATTTCTATCTCACTATAAGAAGTTTTTTCACAAGAGGAAGCAACATATTTGACCTGTTTATTCGAGTAATATAACTCGAATAAACTGTCGCTTTCAATAAACAAATCAAGTAATCTCGCACAATTTTCCACATTACCACCACAATTATTTTTTAGATCAATTACAAGTTTCTTTTTCCCTTTGTCCAATCCTCGTTTAATTATTTCAATTACTTCTGAAATAAGTTCTGTGTCAAAATTATCGAACTTCACATATACAATTTTACTAGTTATATCATAGTACAAGCCCATTCTTGTGTTATTTTTTCGATAGAGAGCTTCCGTTAAATTTGTATATATACTTCTCTTATTTAACTCCACTATCTCTTTGATTTCACATAACTTCACTTTATCTTTTTTTAAAACTCTTTCTTTCTGTTCATAATAAGTTTTTGGTAGTCTAACAATATTCCCTTCATCATTCAATTCAATGTTTTCTAATAAATAAAATATATGCTCCGCTGTCCCTTTAATCATCTCTTTTTTTTTAAAATTAATCATTTAACTCTCCATACCCCTTCACAAGTTTCATCTTAGAAATTAAAGATTTTTCACTATCAAATTTTATCATCAGCATAAATAGAAATAAACAACCAGCCAAAATTCCGATTAACATAATCAAGACTATATTATTAACCATGAATTCTTTTTTATAAATCGATAAAATTGGAAGGAAAAACATTGATAAGCTAAATGGTATTGAAATGTACTGCACCCATATTCTATAATATAAATATTGAGCATTTGCGGATACTAAGCATACTATTGAAAACACTAAACCCAATATCAACATCAATATTAACTTAAAGCTAAGTTCAATCATACCCCATAAAATAATTTGAAAGATAAATGATTCTACCGATGCAATGAGGTATATTGTCAATCCTGGAAATATAAAAAAGCCAAATACATAATCTTTTATATTCGGGACATAAATTTGAATATTCTCCTGATTTATTAAATCTTCTACATCCCATGTAAATGATGGCAGCAATAATGAGGTACAAACAGATGATAATAACAACGAGCAATCAGCTTCTATTCCAACATTCATAAACAAAATGCTAAATAAAAGAGGGGCTAACATTATAACAAATAACTTGTATTTTCCCTTTCTTAATATAACAATCCTTTTCCAAAAAAAAGCGTTCATAATATTCCTCCTCATTCACACCTAATTAATGCATTCTCTAAACTTGTGCTTTTTAAAATCCAACTCGATATGGCATAGACTAATAGTAAAGTTATAATTGATATAATTATTTTTGTGAAAACATCGAGTTTTATAAACAATATCATTACCAGCATAGAATTTATCACCACCATAGGTATTAATCTAATTATTCGTGATTTAATCCGATATTGTAATCCGATTTTAAGTAATGCCAAAAAAAACACAATTACAAAAACTACACCAATTTTTATAAATATACTATACCATCTCATAATCATCACTAAAATTAAGACTGGCCATAACAAAATAAGCTCAGACCACAACTTCGCTAATACTCTGCTTCTTACTAATTTTTCTAAAGAAAAACCCTGTAAATAAAGATATATATTTGATATACCATCATCAGCAAATTCACTTGTGATAAATAATTGTAACATACAAAATAAAACAATAAGAGATGTTAACTCATTTATACAAATAAGTAAAATTAATATAAGGAAATTTTGTATGCACATTATCATCTTATTTTTTGTTTTAAAATTCTTGTAAACAAATGCTGAAAAAGCTTCTATACCTATCATGTTCGCATAATCCCTTTATAATATAACTCAATATCCACCTCTTCAAAAGCTGGTTTCCTGATATAATCTTTTAAGATCTTTTCTGAATAAACTAGTACATTTTCACCATTTACTTGACAAATTGATACATCTGGCAACAAACAAGCTTTATCTTTTTCTAATAAGTAGAAATTGTTTCTTAAATCTCTTATAACATCTTCTTTGCTTAAATACTTTATAACTCTCCCTTCTTTGATAAACAAAAACTTATCGCAAACTTTAAATAAAACTAATAAATCATGAGATGATATCAAAATTCCAATATCTTTTTTCAATTCCAAAAGATATTCTCTTAATAAAAAACTTCCATCAACATCAAGACCCTGAAAAGGTTCATCCAAAATCAACAACTCGGGTTTATTTATAAAAGCTCTTGCAAGAGCTAACCTTTGTTTCATTCCCTTTGAAAAAAAAGTAATTTTGTTTTCTTTCTTTTCTAATAAATCAAATTGTTTAAGAACTTTATCTATCCTGTCAGATCTCTCCTTTTTTGTTGATTTAGGAAACTTTAGCCTATCAAAAAATTCAAGATTTTCCCTTGCATTTAAACTCCTATATAAGCCTAAATTATCCAAAACTACAGATACCTGTTTCAAACTTTGATCAAACATCTTATCCTTAATAGAAACTCCATCTAACGCTATCTCTCCATAATCAATACTATATATACGCAACAAACTTCTAATGATAGATGTTTTCCCAGCTCCATTTGGTCCAATTAATCCCAAACATTCTCCTGATTTAATTGAAAATGTTATATCGGAAAAGATATTAAATTTATCCTTACTTTTTGTTATATGACTCACATTCAGTTCCATACTCCATCCTCCATATCATATGCACAATCTTCATCTCTAAAAAATTTACATTTATTGCAGTTATATCTAAACTCGCACATAGAACATTTTTCATCAAATTCTATGTTGATTTTCCAATAGTCTTCAACCAAAGTTTCTATAATTTGCTTGATAAAATCTTGATGGAATTGCTTAATTTTTATTCTACTTTGAAAGCAAGGGTATACAGCTCCAGAATGTGAAATATACATTTTATTTTTTAAGCAATTGTCATATGTTTTTCTTATATAATAATCTGAAAGATTTAAACCCTTCAAACTTGTTTTTGTTATTTTGTGCGATATAGTTTTGATATCAGCGTTTTCAACACTATTTTCTATAAGATTCCCAGTCATATTCAAAATCAAATAACGATGTATTTCTTTATAATTAGATGTAATTTCTTTCAAATGCTCTAATTTATATAATGAAACAATTATATTTACTTTCGAATCATATTTTCTATCTATTCTTATCAGACCGTGCGTTTGGATAGTTGTAGAAATGTTATTTTCAATTAAATAATCAACTATTTCATAAAAACTTTCGTATAAAATGGGTTCTCCTCCAGTTAAGACTACTCCTTTCAACCCTCTTGTTTTTAATTCTTCAATAATATTAAACCACTCTTTTTTAGTTATATCTTTTTCATTTTCCTCTAGTTTTACACAAGAACCACAAAATTTGTCACTACAATCTAGGCAGTTTATATCGCAGTTATTTGTCAAGTGCAACACGGCTATTTCAATTTTAGGTGTATTCTTATGAAACTTTTTTTCATTAAATACGTTAAATATTCTCAATTTGTCAATGGCTACGGGATACTTATAAAAAGAACCCAAATTCATTTTTTTTAAATCAGAGAACCTGTCTAAATATTCTTCCGGGATTCGCTGATTCATTTCTGAAGAACTAAGTAAATTATATAGTTCAGAATTGATCCATAAAACACTTTGGTCAAGCGTATTAATGATTAAACCTCTACAATATCCTTTTATTAGAAAAACCCAAGGATGTAACCTAAAATATTTCATATCATCTCTCCTATCTTTTCCAAGTGTTTATAATAATCTGAAGTCATTTCATCAAATAAAGATGGTTTATATTCCAAAAGAGTAGCATATTCGGAATATAGCTTTCTTAAAGTTTCTTTATGTTCATTACAAATATTCTTATTTGTATGTCTTCCGTTCTCTATAATAATATCTTTGAAACACAGTTGACAAATTCTGCTAATATCACATCTACTGCAATGTTCTTTTATTGAATTGGTATAATCTTCCATCATTTTAGCAATATAAAAGAAATTTAATCCTGTGTTAATATTTCCTATGCTCTCTGTATGATTAACTTTTTCACAAACTTTAAACTCTCCTAAAGAATTAACAAATAATTTTTCTCCAGGAATACATGTTCCTGTGAATCTTCTTAGATGCGAATTATTCTCCAAAATCATTCTATGATAAGCGAGAGTAGAATAAAGTGCCGAGAAGTACTTATATACAAATGTATCTTTATTTATTTCATCATTCTTAGCCATTTCAAACAACTCGTGTTTCGCTTTTTCATATCCATTCCAAAAATTGTTTTTTTCTTCTTCTGTAAATTGAGTATAGTAGTCCGAACGCGAAGATTGTACCTGAGTCAAGCTTACAACATCAAATTCAAATTCATCAAAGAACTCCTTCAACTTGATAAAATTAGTGCTATAATCATAGCAACATGATATGGAAACATTCCCTTTCCCATATTTTTTATAATATCTTTTTAGATTTCTAATTATCTCATTAAAAGTTGGATTTCCCTTTGTATCGATCCTATTTCTATCATGATTACTTTGATAGGAATCCAAACTTACCAAAATAGAAAAATTATATTTCATCAAAATATCTTGAACTTCATCTGTAAAAAATACACCATTTGTGGTTATGTTATATATTGGTTTTTCATTTTTGTAAGTTTCCTCTGTATACTCTAATAGTCGTTTTATATTTTTAAATGCTAATAATGGTTCACCACCATAAAAACTAACAATAGGTTTCTTCATAGGATTTATTTCACTGACTTTACTATATTCAGTAAAATAAAAATCAACAGCTTTTTTCATGGTTTCTATACTCATCATAACGTCATTATGTGATCTAGTATGAGGATAATGCTCCGAAAATATACAATATTTGCACCTCAAATTACAAGCTTGTGTTGTTTCAAGAATTAATTGCTTAAATCCATTTCCTTCATCATATAGATATTGCTTTATTCCAGAAGCGGTAATTGGTAAAGCTTCATTAGCTTCTATCGCCAAAGAGTCATACAATTTTTTCTTGTTACATAAATCGTCATTATCAGAATACTGAAATATCTGCCCAGTTTTGTTGTGGAAATAGTATCTATTATTCTGTGTTTCAAATTGCATATAACATCCTCCTAAATCTAAATCCCAAATTATAATTTCAATTGAAATTTATATGTAAAATTTTATTTACAATGGTATTAATAGAGAAACCATAATATATTAAATTAATTTGTAAATATTAATAAGGATGTGTGTTTAAAGTTCCTCATTAATATTTTATACCTCACTTTTTTAAGTAATAGTTAGCTATTTACACCAACTGCTACAGCAGCAGCTGCTGAAGCTCCTGTTGCTACTGTAGTAACTTCTGTGGCTGCGGCTATTGTAACAATCGCTGTTACTGGTCCAAGTACGGTACACGCCAAACATGTAGCACAACCTAAACATGCCGCACATGCTGCACATGCTACACACAGTTCACAACCCGCAGTCGTTGATAAATCAGTATTAGTTTCAATATTCTCTAAGTACGTATCCATATAACACTCCATAAATAAAGTTATTTTATAATAAGCGATAACACACAATTAAACCTATCCCTTATTATATTTATTAGAAGAATCCTACAAAACCAGCTACTCCTGCACCAGCTACTGGTGTAGGTCCACAAAACATACATGCTGTACATCCAGCACATAACTTACAACCATTGCCCATTGCTACGATTTCAGGTTTCATGTTCTCACCTCCTTTATGCTTTTATTTTATTTCATATTTAATTTAATTACATGAGTAAATACTGCAAAGTTTACAAAAAAATTGGAGATAGAATATTCTAATCTCCAAATAATTTTTAATGATATAAATTTTACATTACTGGATCAATGTATCCAAGTTCCATCGCCTTATTATAGGCTTCAACAATATTTTTAGATTGTAATTTATCATATATATTTGCTATATGATTATAAAGGGTCCTCTCACTGATAAAAAGCTTCTTGGCAATATCTTTTTTGCTTGACCCCTTTATTAATTCTTCCAGTACTTCTATCTCTCGTTTAGTCAGTGGATCAACAATGTATTTATCTATTTTCTTATAGTTTCCTTTATATACATTTTTTATTCTAGCTAAGAGTTCCTCTATTTCTACAGATTTATTTATAAAATCCTTTACTCCTAACTTAAAAGCCATATCCTTGTAATTATCTAAATCATAAGAGGTTAAGACTATTATCTTTTGTTTCGGATTATAATCTACCAAATCTTTAATTAAATCAAGACCAGTAGTATCATCTTTTAGATTTATGTCGATTAAGAAAATATCATAGATTTCTTTTTTTATCATTTTTAAAAACTCTTGGGGTTTTGATACATAAGCACATGAGATATCATCCGCTTGCTCTTCTAAAAGCATCTTAAGAGATTCCCCAAATAATTTATGGTCATCAAGCAAAATAATTTTCATCTTTTTCCACCTCCAAGCTAACTCTTGTTGTAAGTATTCCCTTGTTTAATCCATAAGAAATATTTCCTGAATTTGAATCTATCAAAAGTTTAAGAAGCAAAACCCCTCTTTTAGATTCTTTAATTTTATTAAAATCATCTGATCTTGCGCCATCACTTTCCATTTCTATATATACAAAATTTCCCTTTTTATAAAGTTTATAATATAAATATTTTGCATCGGAATGCTTATATACATTATTTATAAGTTCTTTTGATATTATTGAAATCAACCTAATTAATCTTTTATCCTCTGTCATATCACTATCGATATATTTAGTCATTTCAATATTTTTATCTGGATATAGTGAAGCTACATTATCAAATATAGCTAATAGAGATGTTTCCAAATTTGCTTTTTCAAATAAAGAAGATTGGTAGAATTTCATTATATTTCTTGCTTTTTTCTCAAGTTCCCTTAGAATGTTTTTAGTATATTCTATATCAGGATTTTTTGAAGACAAATAATTTTTACTCGCAAATATATCTTGGATAATATCATCATGAATAATTCTTGCAAATTCATCTCTTTCACTCGCCATATAATCTGATAGGTAATAAAGTTTGAAAGTTTTCTCAAAAGCTAATTCTTTTTCCTTTAAAAATAGAATAAAGAAAAATTCTGTAATAAGGAAAATTATCTGAATAAATATATTTATCATAAGCGTATCTATATCAAATAAGTAAATCACTGCAAGAATAAAAAATACAAGACTCATAGTAAATATTTGTGTAGATTTTCTAGATATTGGCAAGATGTTTATATATTTTATATTCTCCAATACCAGGTATTTTTTTATGAATAGACTTGTTGAAATGATGCTTATGAGAGCGAATATAAACTTATAAGGTAAATTATTTATTAAAATCAAACTTAAGGGTAATAGTGATGTGAAAAATACCAAAACAGAAAATCTTTGAGGTATTTTTTTATTTGAAATTTCTGTATATATAAGTCCATACAAGGTGAAAAATAAAATAAGTGAAACTGCATTTAAAATTGGGCAAGACCCCAAAATAAAATTATCATTAAATGGCTGATTACAATTTTTTCTAATTTCTTATACATATCTCAATAGTAGCTAACTACAATCCTTTCTTTATTAGTATTTATACCCAAAATTATAATTACTGATCCTAAAATCAAAAGCTTAGTTATCAAGTAGCCAGGCAAGGAATTTGTAAAATTATATACTAGGGTAGAAGATAACATGACTACTAAGGATAGTCCTATCAAACGAATTTGGAGAGAATTTACTTTATTCATGTTTCTAGTATTAAGAATTACAAAAACTATTATTAGAGTGTAAAGAAAACTTGATGTAATTAAGTTTATGCCAATAGTTAAGCTTAGATTAAGTTTAACTAGGTTTAATATAAGGCTTGGAAGGACTATTATCAAAGCCCCTAAATAAATACTAAACAAATATTTGGCTAGAATTTTTTTTATAGAAAGTCCATTTGCAAGTAAAAATTCAAGCTTTTTGCTAATCTTATCGTCTACCAAGGTATTTTTAGCGAGTTCTACTCCAAACATTACAAAAAGTATTAAAATCCCATCAATTTTAACTATATTCATGACCTTATTTATTTCTTGACTGCCTCCATCATTAAAATACAAAGCCATAAAGGAGCAGATTAGTGCCATAAGAGACATTAATAAGGCATTTTTATCTAAAAGCTTTCTTAAATCGTTAATGACTAACTTCATGACCATGACCCTTCTTTATTAATTACAGATTCATTATTCATCTTAGACAAGTCTTTCATAGAAAAAACTGCAAAGATTAATCCTATGCCAATATTTATACCTAATATGATATAAATAAGATTTAGATCATATCTTTCTATTAATGATAGAATCTTTCCTGAAAATGTGCCTATCATGTAAATTAAAATTGTTGTTCCAAAGAAAACTATATTTTTGAAAAACTTAAAGTTTTTTTGGGATAAACTTATAAGGTTAAAAAATAGGATTTCAAAATATGTCATTCCTATCGTTGTTACAAATATCCCTACAATCCACTTAAATTCAATCTGAAAATCTACTAGGACATAAGTTAGGAAAAACAATAAAAATGGAACAATAGAAGATAGTCTCCACATTTCTATTGCATATGCTTTAATCACATCTTTTATATTAATTCCTGATGCTAGGATGAATTCAATACGTTTATTTAGTTTATCCTTGACTGTTAAATTGACAACCATAGAATTAGACATAATTAGTGAAATTCCAAGTATTAGCACGTATAACATCAATACAATATAATCATTTCCTCTAGAATCAAACACTCCTTTATATAGTAAAAAAATAAAGCCAAGAGAAATCAAGGTAGATAATAATAAATTCAAAATAAAATCTTTGTCCCTAGTTAAATAGTACCTACAGGCCCTATTAATATTCATCTTATCATTCATTTTGAACCCTCCTCAATGAATAAATCTTCTAAGCTTTCTCCTTGAATTTCATTTATGTTCTTAGTAAAAAGCAGTTCTCCTGATTTTATCATAGAAACCTTATCGGCTACTTTTTCAATTTCAGAAAGATCATGGCTGGTAATTATTATTGTTTTGCCCTCATCTTTTAGAAGCTTAATAAGCTTTCTTATCTCAACTCTTGATATTGGATCAACGCCACTAGTTACCTCATCTAAAAATATTATCTCTCTATTCATCATTACAATAATTAACAAAGATAATTTTCTTTTCATTCCTTTAGAATATGTTGAAACATTTCTACCCAGATCATTTGTAATTTCTAGCAAGTCAGAATATTTTTGATAAGAATCTAAACCATAGCCGAAATACAAACCATATAATTTAATATTTTCAAGTCCTGTTTTATCTTCATACAAGTAGTCATTTTCAAGTAACATTGCATGACTTCCTTTAATCTTTACTTGACCACCATCTTCTTTATAAAGACCAGTGAGTATCCTAAGTAGAGAAGTCTTACCAGATCCATTAGGACCTACAAGAGCATGGACCGTATTTTCTTCAATTTCTAGAGAAAAATCATTAAAAAGCTTTTTATTTTTAAAGTTTTTGCTCATGTTTTTTACTTCGATTACATTCATATTAAAAGCCTCCTAAACTCATCATTTAACTTATTATTAAACCAAGCACAATTTTCTACTCCTATTTCTTTTGCTCCAATGAGTCCTCTTATAATGCATTCACTACAAAAAAATTTCTTTTCACAATTTTCACACTCAGAATTTACATAGCTAGGTGCTTCTATGTTCCTTATTATGTCTAATATTTTATAATTTTCTGTATATAGCTTACCTATATCAGTATTAAATACATTGCCAAAGCTTTTTATAAGTGTCTGATCATCCATAGCACAGAATTTAATATCTCCCTCTGGAGTAATTGATGGATTTCTTGTAAACGCTCCACAATTTTTAACGTTTGGATCTCCGTCCTTTACTTGATATAAGAATCCATATCCATACTTATTATTTATTTTTGAAATAACTTCATTCATTTTTTCAAAATCTTCTTTAGTTTTTAATAATAAATCATTATTATCTTTTAAAGTAGCTCTTCCAATTGGGATAATTGAAGATAAACCATAAGTCTCTATGCCATTTTCATGAATCCAATCAGCAATATTTTCTAATTGCTCTATATTCTTTGGTGTTATCATAGTTACAATCCTCATATATATTCCCATTTTATGAATCCTAACTATATTACTTTTTATGATATTCGAAATATTTTTTATTCTAGAACCCATAAACCAATTAATATAATCGTCATTGTCTCCATGTAGATCTATTTGTACTACCGTCTTGTCCCTATTTTTATATATTTCATTAAACAAGTCTTCATTCCAGTTTGTTCCATTTGATAAAATACTTACTAAATGATAGTCTAGAGAATATGCCTTGTCTAAAATATCAAGAAATCTTGGATGACAGGTAACTTCTCCACCCGTAAATTCTACTACTCTAGTACCAGATTTTCTTGCATCTTCTAGTACTTTAAATATCGATTCAGTATTATCTTTAAATTTATTATAGCATGAATATTCACCATAACAATGTAAGCACTTTACATTACAAGTATGTGTTATTTCAATAGATATTGCTGATGGGTACTGTGTTTTACCATTTCCTAAAACTCTTATTTCATCATGTCTCGGATTTTCTAATCTATCAATAACAATGCCATAATTGAGAATTAAAGAATTTAAAAATTCATTTAAATTATTTTTAGCTTCTTCAATTAAGCTCGTATTACTATCACACATCTTTTTAGCAATTTCATCAAATGTATGATTTCCATCTAACCAAAGTATTATGTTGGTTGCATCATTATTTATTCTATAAAGAGATTCACCCATTTTCTCATATCTATTTTCAACAACCAAAATATTAGCATTTTTTTGTTTTTCAATTGCTTTTATATTTTTAGCCTTTAAATACACCTTTTCATATCCTCCGACTTAGTACTACAAGCCTACAGACAAAAACCTTTTTTAGCTGTAAACTTATCAAAAGTTATTACTAGTCTCAAAACAAATCGACTAAAAAACTATAAAATATTAATTATAGTGTTTTTTTATTTGTCATATTTATATATGAGACTAGTAAACATAACTTTTTTACTTTCATTCTTGTTATCCAAGAATTTTCCCCTTCTTATTAGAATAATCCTACAAAACCAACTAGTCCTGCACCAACTGCTGGACTAGGGCCACAGAACATACATCCTGTACATCCAGCACATAGTTTACAACCGTTGCCCATTGCTACGATTTCAGGTTTCATATTCTCACCTCCTTACAACCATATTTTATTTCATTCTTAATTTTATTACATGAGTAATTACTGCAAATTTACAAAAAAAATAAAGGCAGTCCGAAGACTGCCGATATTTACCTCTCTTTACCTTTGCTATGTTCTTTCTTAGTTGACTTAGTTTTGTCATCTGTCTTAAAGCTTTTTATTTGCCCTAATATGGACTTTTTATCTTCATCTTGACTCTTTACTTGTTCTTTTGCTTTTAAGAGCTTAGAAGACAAAATACGGACATTTTTATGTTCCTTTCCGTTATTGTCAATGCTTGTTTTTACTTGTCCAAATATTTTAACAAAATCTCCTTGTTTTAGGTTTTCTATATCTTTTGTCTTATCTCCATAGGCTGAACAATTGGTATAAACTTTATTCCCATCGTCATCTTTTGAAACAAGAAAAAAGTTACTTACTTTGAATTTTTCTCCATTAGCATTTTCTCTTTCAAGATTTTCTACTTTGACAGCTATATTACCCACGAGATTTATAAGATCATCTTTTTCTTCAAGTTCATTGGTATTTTCAACAATCTTACCTTGTTCTTTCATATCATCATTCATATAGTCAAAGTCATCACTTAGTAGACCTGTTGTATCATTGTTCATATATAAAACATAGACTTCTTCAAGTGCCTTTTCATCAGTAACACCTTTTTCTATACTCACAAGTACTTTTATAAAGTCCTTGTAATTATCATTCATCATTTCTTCTAAGTTTTCTCCAATATCTTTGTATTCCATAATTTCCTCCTTGTACTAAATAAGGAGGAAATTCCTGGAAATCTAAACTGCAATTTGATATGGATAGAATGATTAATAAGTCTAAATCTTGGGAAGAGTTTTTAGAAAATATGAAATCTATTGATTATGAAATTAAGTTTGGTAAACACATTGCTTTTCGTCATAAAGATAAGCAAAGATTTACAAGAG
>QWBY01002577.1_pt1 | contig 13138 bp, 14 predicted proteins | sample 1972471 | NCBI WGS metagenome assembly QWBY01 (sample SAMN09866722, study PRJNA288562) | Human gut metagenome isolate term6_stool, whole genome shotgun sequencing... | reverse complement strand
CTGGCTAAAGTATTCCGTGAAACCTGTGACGTGGTACTTTGCGAATAAATGTGAAATAAATCCTTGACTTTCTTCCCAGCTTATGCTATAATGTATTTAACAGATAGAGAGAGGAGAGAGCGGATGAATTATAGAAATCTTAACATATACAACAGAAAATATCCAGCAAAAGACTTGTATGATATACATGATATATTGAAGAACAAGGAGCTGATCTATAACCTCAAAATAAATGATATGCTAACACGTTTGATAGGTATGTTTGAATACAAGAACCTACCTGATACAGTAAATGTAGATATGATGGAGCGTTATCTATTCGAGTTCGGAAAATGTGCGTTCATAAAACACAAGGAAAACTATTACGCATTATTTGGAAATTATGGAGTGAACCCTGATGCTTATGGAGTACCTCAAGAGTTTCTAATAGCTAACCCTTATTTAGATCTAAACAAGACTTATAAGGATAATGTGGATTGTGTGGTTATGCTCAACGACCCGTTCGGCTTGGGCTTGGTGGATTTTATTCTTCACCCTTTAGCCTTATTGACCGAAGGAGAAATCACATTTTATAACTTGATCGTAAATGCTCGTGCTATGGGTGTGCTTTCTGCGGATGATGATACAGCCGTGGAATCAGTCAAGGAATACTTTAAAGCTTTAGAGGCTGGGGATCACCACGTGATAGCTTCAACGGCTTTTGCTTCCGAATCAGGGATAGAATCAAGAGACCCTTACAATAACACGGCGAACGTTCAAAGCTTCATTGATCTTTACCAATACATTAAATCAAAGCTATTGGCAGACGTGGGAATCCACAGCGGAAATAATATGAAGCGTGAATATGTATCAGATGGAGAACATTCCACGGGTGATTTATACACTACAACGCTTGTGGATGTGATGCTGAAAACCCGTAAAGACGCAGTGGAAAAAATCAATGAGCTTTTTGGTTTATCTATTGAGGTTTCATTATCTTCAGCATGGGAAAAACAAGCTGAAAAGATAGAGAATGATTTGAATTTGATGGTGGAAAATGGCGACTCAGATGATCCAACAGAAGAAATAGAAAACGAAGAAACAGAAGAAGACAAAGAAGACGAAGAAGACAAAAAAGAAGAGGAAGAAGAAAATGAAGATTAAGGAAGTTGTTCCAATTTATAACGGTTTATTTTCTCACATATTAGACCCCGTATATGGTCAAGAAATTGACCCGCAGGCTTTAGATATAAACTTCATCGCTTCATATGGTGAACGTACAGCCTCACCATTATTAAGAGCTTTTGTGATAGATGGGAAATTGACTGAAACAAGTTTGAGCCAACTTGCAAACTATCTACACAAAAAATACGAGGTAAATTGGAGAAGATATGGAGTGATTAAAAATGCAACATATGACCCGCAAATTACCATAAACACAAAAGAAACAGAAAAAACAGAGATTGAAGGGCAAACCTTAAACAATCTATTGAGCAAAATCGCAGGTGTAAACAATAGAGAACTTAAAGAAAAATTAGCACAAGACTTCACAAAATCTGGAGAGATTGACGTAACAGGTGAAAATAATAACACGACAGATTCGACATTGACTTCAACGGTCAGAGGTTCAGGCAAGACGTCAAATGATTCAACAAGTCACGCTACAGAATCAACAAACAATACCCAAACAAGAACACCTAACCTAACAACTACAGAAATAACAACGCCAGGAGTTGTAACATCAGAATGGGTTGAAGGAAGTTTGACAACAACGAACGAAATTGATTTGGTTAATATACGTACCCCACTAGCAGACAAGAGCACGACAGTTACAGAATCAGGAAAAGAGCACAACGTAGAAGGTAGACCAACTGAAACAATATCAGAAACAAAACAAACCGCAGGCTTTGGATCGAGCAATTATGTTCCAGATTCTCACACGGTCACTACTCATGATTCAATAAGTATAACTAACGACAAAACTTATGAAAATCGCACAACTAGAACAACAGAAACAGGCGAAAGCTACAAAGACACCCAACAAGGAAAAACAAACACCGAAACGGTTCAAGATAATAGGAAAAAATTTAACGGATACGATCACGGGACAAATGAAACCGTAACAAGTACCACAGGTACAGAAGAAACAACAACAAAAGGAACAAAAACAACAGAAACTAGCACCAACGACACAGGAACAACGGAACACACAGACACAACAAATAATAAAGCTATAGACACAGTAAACGGAACAAATAACGAAGTCACAACATACAAAGACTATAAAGAACACACAGGCAACGACAATGAAACGGTGGAAAGTTCTGAAAATAGTACACACAGAAAAGATAGCGGAGACGAAACACATAATGAAACAATAAAGAGAACAAAAGAAATGGAAGGTGATTTGGGAGTCACTGCCACTTCTCAACTTTTACAAAAGGAATACGACTTTTGGAGCAATTGGAATTATGTGAATGCTATTTTGAAAGATGTTGGACACGAGTTAGGTTTAGAAATAAGGAGAGTGGAATATGTATAAAGTTGTTAGAAGTCCGAAACTTCAAGTAGGAGTAGATGGAACAATCAAAATGGAGGGAGTAATCCAAGGAGCCAAGGTAGAAGTAGCCAATGAATACACATTAGGTGGAGTAATGCCGAAGAATAAAACGAACGAAACAAAACCTGTAGTAGTTGACGAGTTCGGGAAATTATTCACAGCAGAACCTGAAACATATAAACTACCTCAAGCATCTTCAGACGTATTAGGAGGGGTGAAGCCTACACAAGGGAGACACTGGAGAACAAGGGCCCAAAGGAGACAAGGGAGACACTGGAGAACAAGGGCCCAAAGGAGACAAGGGAGACACTGGAGAACAAGGGCCGAAAGGCGATAGTGCCGAGTTAAACATTAAAGATTTACAAATGATTTACGTAATATCAAATGCAACAGCTGAAGACGTTCTTACTGGTGACGAATTTTTCGGAAAATATGATAGTTTTGACGGTGGGTTTATTGAAGGGGTGCGAATTAAAATCCCTGAGAATTATATTAAAGCTAAATGTAGAAATGTGGTTGCAAGTCTATTCACAACTTATTGGGGCGATGTAGAAACTTCAACAGCAAGTGAGAGTGAGTTGAACTATCAAAAGAGTGTACTTTTACAATATGATGTATTTAAAGATTTGATAGAATCTAATTTAGATTATAAAGTCTTGCAATATCGACACTTGAGATCTTCGGCAAGCAATGAAGTGGTGCAAAATATGTGTTATATAATTTTGCGAACACGTGATGAATACAATAATATATTTGCCGATTTACTAGGAATATATGTTGCGTTAATGAATCAAATGGAATAGGAGATAATAATGAAAAACAAACATTATGATATACTAAAGTGGGTAGCAATTATTGTTATCCCCGCTTTAGCTGTATTAGTCGGACAAGTAGGCAACGCTTTTAATTGGGAATTTACTAAAGTAACTGTGGAAGTTATAAACGCATTAGCGTTATTTTTAGGAACAATTTTAGGCGTTTCAAATTATAACTATAAGAAGGAGAATGCTAATGGGTAACATTTACAAGTACGGAATTGATATAAGCAAACACAACGGAAACATCGACCTATCAAAATACAAGGATTACTTTGTGATTATAAGAGCAGGGTACTATAACACAAAAGACCCTAAATTCGATCGAAACGTGAGGGAATGTATTAAGTACAATATACCTTTTGGGGTTTACCTTTATTCTTATGCTTTAACTTCAAATGAAGCGTTGATGGAAGCTAAAAACGTGATTGAATGGATCAAGCCTTATCGTGATCATATATCAATGGGCGTTTGGTTTGATATGGAAGACGCTGACGGATATAAAAGACGCAACGCGTTCAACTTCACTCATTCACGCATAGCTTCTATGTGCTATACATTTTGCGAATACGTTGAAAAGCAAGGCTATTACACAGGTATTTATTGCAGTAAATCATGGCTCGGATACATTAACCCTACTTGTAAAAGATTTGACAAGTGGGTAGCAAGTTGGGGAGTTGATGATGGATATCGACACACTGACACTTCAGCTTATGGAACATTGCAACAATACACCAGCAAGCCTTTAGACAAAAACGTAGCATATGTGGATATTTCCAGATTTGATTTAAGAAAAAAGAAACCTAAACCACAACCAAAACCACAACCTAAAAAATCTATTGATACAATCGCGAGAGAGGTTATTGATGGAAAATATGGAAATGGTAAAAAAAGGGTTGACAATTTGGAAGCCTTAGGGTATAATTATAGTGAGGTACAGAATAGAGTGAATCAGTTGATCAGATCCGTCAACAAGGTGTACTACACAGTGAAAAAGGGGGACAACTTGACAACTATTGCTAGGAAGTACAACACAACCGTTGACAAAATCGCACAGATGAACGGAATAAAAAACAAAAACTTGATATATACAGGGGATGTGTTAAGAGTACTATGACCGATATACTTAAGATTGTAATACCAGCAGGAGCGACCACCTTCCTAGGGTTGCTCACCTGGTACTTAAAAAATACCGTAGAATTTAAAAAAGAAGAACGAAAAGCCTTGCAGTTACTTATGAGGGATTTATTTCTTGAAAAATACGACAGCGTGAAAACGCCTGAGGATTATGATTATATTGACAGAATTTATAAAACTTATAAGGCACTTGGTGGTAACGGTTATATAACCGAGAAATATAATAAACTAATAAGGAGATAAAATTTATGAAACCTGAACAATCAGCGAAAATAACAAATGAAGTGATTAAAGAGCTTATAGGCGAAACAGACCTTGTAGCAAAAGACTTAAGTAACATTGTAGATATTGGAGCACAACTAAAAGACAAGATGAGCACAGATGAGTTCGTCAAATCTATCGCTATGAAGATAGGCAAAACAGTTTTTGAGGTTGTACCTTATAGATCAATGGCACCAAATATAGCCAAAGAATCTTTTGAATGGGGCGGAATCATTGAAAAAATTAAATTTAAAGATATTGAGTTCAAAGACAACCCACAATATACTTTAAATGCAGGCGATCCACTACCATTGGCAAAATATTGCCCGCCAGTTACAGAGTCTGTATATTATCAAAACAGAGACACAGCCTATTTGGAAATCACATTGCCAGTAAAAAACAGAGATTTTCAACAATACTTTAGAGACCCACAAAGTTACAACAACTTTATGACGTCTATTCATGAAGTAGTACACAATGCAATAACTAAAAGACAAGACGCAGTCGCTATGTCAACTATGTGTAGAATGATTGCAGACACAGCAGAAAACAACGGAACAACAGTGGTGCACCTAATCAGTGAATACAAGAAACGCTACAACTTAAAAGCAGACCTAAACGCTGAAACAGCATTGGCTACGCCTGCATTCTTACAATTCGCTATAGCTACAATCAATGCGACTTATAATAACATGAGATTTACAACAAAATTATACAACATCAACAAATATGCAACAAATATGTACGGCAGAGAAAATGCGGTGATGTTAAGTGATTTCATCACATCAATCAAATATATTTTAAGACCTGATGTATACAACGACCAACTATTGACCCTACCAGGATTCAAAGAGATTCCAATTTGGCAAGGATGGGGCTTAGACGGAAGTTTAGGCAGTAAATCTACTGTAAAGATGAAAGTAAACAAAGAAGACAAAGAATATAAAAACATTGTGGGAGTTCTTTATGATAGCAACGCCTTAGGTGTTTATAATGATGAAATAAACGCAAGAATGGGCGTGAACGACCCTACAGGTTACACAAATTTATATTATGATGTTGGAATTAGTTCATATAATGACCACGATAAAAATTTTGTGGTATTTATGTTGGATTAATAATAGAAATTAAGAATAAAGAAAGGAAAGATATTATGAAACTTTTTATTGAACAAATGCACATGAACTCAGCTGATGAAATGATAGGATGTATTGAAGCAAAGGAAATAAGTTGGGATGATGATGAAAGGGAATTGATAGTCACTATTGATGCTTGTGATGAGCAAATGATCAATGAGAGAGATTTGAAAATTTATATAATAGATGACCCAGATCCCTTCCGTTCAAAGTTCCCATTGAATACAGCAAGTGTATGCAACAAATATATACCTTATGCAGTCACAAACTATAATAAGTATAAGCAAGTTTGTGTTGTCACTTTACAATCAATGTATGAGATGTTTCATGGTGGCTTAATATATTAAAGAGAGAATAAACACACAGCCCTGCATTGTTTGCGGGGCTTTTACATAATAAGGAGGGAAGTTATGCAAATCAAACTATTTCAAAACAAATCCGCTCATAACGCAGTTCATAAAAGCGTGGAACAAGTAGGAACAATTGACGGAACAGCTTTTGTCACACCTTTAGACGAAGAAACCCCACAAATTAAAATAAACAGTGGAGATATCTCAAACGCTGATTATGCGTTCCTAATGGGGAGCTATTATTTTGTAGAAGGAGTAGAACATCAAAACAACAATATATATATATTAAAATTAAAGATGGACTACCTCATGACTTTTAAAACTCAAATAGAAGCAACCAAAGCATATATTGACCGTGCATCTAGTGGATACTCAAAACTGGTAGAAAACAATGGCGTATCATTACAGTGTAATAATGTTGTGGAAAATATGAAAAATAACGCAAGAGGTTTCAGTTTTATGCAAAGCGATGGGGTCTATGTTTTAACAGTAAACCACAAAGGAGCGTAGTATGTCTGACGTATTAACACTAGGGCAAAAATACCCTGTAGAACTTAGAAAATACAAATTTGAAGATATGGAGACAGGACTAAAAGACTTTTTTATATTACCCGCATTCACACCTATCCCACGTGAGGTATCATTCGACGCTATAGTGCAGGAATTGTATAACTGCAACACGTTGCAATTCTTGAATTATATGATTGCTCACACCCCGGAATGGAAATGTGCAGGTAAAAAATGCCGACTATTAAACAAAAAAGGCGAAGTGAATAAAGACGCAGACGGAAACCCTCAAGACCCTTTATTCGCGGGGAACCCTTCAAATAGTTTATATAAGGTGTTTAATTCTATCACCTCAGGGAACCTTTACCAAATAGGAAGTGACACCCAAAAAATGAGCTTAACCGATAGGTGGGGTGATGTTTACCATTTTGGGTTTGTTCCTTATCATCATTACACATCATATTATTATGATACCACAGTGGGCCGATGGGTTCATGCTGTATCCGAGCAAGAATATTATGAGAATCAATATAGTAAGTCTGTAAAAGATACAGGCGGTATGATGTTTGGTAGTGAAAGCCCAATGGCTGAAAAAGATGATAGGTGGCATGGGTTGGAATTTCCGAGCTTATTTATTCCCTTAATTAAAGAAGAACGTGAGGGATATATCGGCGAGATCAGTGGTGATAGGTGGCGAAGTTTATCTTTAGAATTTCTAAAACAACAGAAATACAATGTGCAAGAATATACACATAATACTTTTTTTAGTGTATACGGTTCATCTTTATACACTGTAAACTATAACAGCACTGCTTCAGCATATAAAACAGGTAGGGGAGATCCTACAGGTCACAGACCTGCTGTCTGGTATAAAGAATATACGCAAGGAGCTTTACCTGATAACATAACTCAAGAGGAACTGGATAACTTAAACGCAAGCGTGGAAGGTGTACTAGATACATTCAATAGGTACCTATACAACCCAAAAAATTATGAAGTAATTGACACAATAGGAGGAGTAAATTTGGATAATTTGAGTAAATGGGGCGATATACGTACAAGATATGCCCCCGTGGCGAATGTTCACGGTATAGGATTGTATGCGATGGAGTTGAACGATGTGAATAATTTGTTCAAGTCGTTGTATACTGACACATTGACGGAAAGCCTTAGAAAATTTCAAGGATTAATAGGAGATAATGACGGAGCGATCAATTCCCTTCGTTATTTCCCAAATTTTAAGAAAAAATTAAACCTAGGAGCAAGAACAACGGTGCAAATTTTCAATTCGTACCTTGACGCTCAAAGTGGTGCATTGGTTGAGGGTACCTATATCACTTCAGAATATACTGAAGACCTAATAGGTGAATTTAAAGTAGAGGGTAAATATGGAAACTTTTTAGATTACCACCCTTATACAACTTATAAGCTCCATGTACCAATGGTAGGAACTGTTGACCTTAACGCAAATGATATCAACGGTAGGTTGTTGCGTATAAGATATGTTGTAGACGTTGCCCTTAATACAGGCTTAGTATTTATTAACATTGTTATAGGACAAGATGAATACAATTTGCAAACATTACCGGTAACACCTGGAATAGAGATTCCAATCAGAGCAAGTGCGACAGACCCTAGAACAATTACAGCAAATGTTATACAATCAGTCGCCGCTTTAGGTGGTGGAGTAGGATTGGCAGCGGGTAGCGTTGCAGCAAGTGCTATAAGTTCAGGCGGAAGTAAAACAAGCGCCGGAGGATTTTCAACCAGTGCAGGTCACTTAGATTTTCCAAGTTGTACACTTCAGCGAATTGTTCCTGTTCCTAGAGGTAACAACGTAGATAGTATAGGTTGGACTGTTGCAATCACTGGAACAGTCGGAGACTTTAAAGGTTTTGTAAAGACAGGGAACGTTATAAGTATGCCTGCTTGTAGATATAAAGACAAAGTAGAAGCATTGCTAAAAGAGGGTGTGATAATGTGACAAATGTTATAAAAGACGAATACGTAGAACGTGGTAATGGGATTTTACGTAGGCGTAGGGTTTCTGATGTTACCGCTGAATATGATTTGAGCGGTGATTATGTAAACCTTGAACCCTTGATAGAAAGTGGTGCTGATTATATCATAGCTTTTAGTGGTAGAAGTGATGGAAAAACCACTTCTGCCCTAACAGCAGGGCTTAAGAAATTCCGAAAAACAGGCAAAAAAATTGGAATAATTAGACGCTACGCCGATGAGATGCGAGGAGCTTCAGGCGAAAACTTATTTGCTGGAATAACAGCACTGGGAAGGATACCCCGAATATTCCCCGAATCTATTTATGACCAAGTAAGCAAGTGGGGTGAGCGTTGGTATTTTTCAAGATTTGACGAAGAACAAGGCAGAGATATAAGAGACAAGGAACCATTCGCCTATGGTTTTGCTTTAAACACGGAGACCAAGTATAAATCATCAAGCTGGGAAAGTATAGGCTTTATTTTATTCGATGAGTTTATCACCCGTCAAGGTTACATGTCAAATGAATCTTCCGTCTTGTTGTCTTTAATAAGTACTATTGTTAGAGATAACAACGGTATTCCTGTTGTGTTATGTGGGAACGTATTGAACAAATACAACCCGTATTTTGAGTGTTTTGATATAAAAGAGGCGAAAGATATACCTAAAGGGAAAGTGTGGAAGTTTGAGAGTTGGGACGAATACAAGGGAGAAGATCCTGTGTATAGTTGCAAGCTTATTTATTACAGCGATAAAAACGCTGAAAAAGGCGGAAAAAAAAGTGATTCATATTTCTTCGGTCTAAATGATAAATCAGCCCTAATGACCACAAAAGGCGAATGGGAAGTCGCAAAATATCCAGAACCACCTGAAGAAGTAAACTATGACAACATTAAGCGTAGATTTTACCTGATCTTTGACGGAGAGTATGTGGAAGGTTTAATAGTTAAGGGAGAACACGGGGCGTTTTTGTATTTCCGTAGATGCTACGAATTACCTCAAGATGTATTTAATGGAAAATTACCCCTATTCTCATTGAAGCCCTCAAATGCACGCAATGTATTTTATAGCTTATATCATCAACATCCAAAGCTTTATTATATAGGAAAATTATTGACGGAAAATAGAGTGTTTTATGAAACGAATGAAGTTGGAGAGATAGTGAGAAACTACCTAAACGAAATGCGAAACATATAAAGAAAAAAGACCCTTAAGCCATAGGGTCTTTTTCATTGGTGTGTGTATTATAAATTGAATCAGTTCCAATATAATTATATTATAACACATCAAATCACCGTTGTCAAATTTATTTTAAAGAAAGGAGTTCAAATATGAAAATTTAAACTAAGATGATTTCTCATCCTATATCTATTATACCACACGATTTATAAAATGTCAACACCTTTTCCAATTTTAAAATCTATAGGGTTTAAGGCGTTATAATCTGAATTATATATGATCAATCCGCAATCTGTTTGGTAGTGGTATGGATTACCTAGATAATCCACGATGTTACCCTCTCTGTTTCCTTCAATATATGTTTTGGATTTATGAAATCCTGTTTCTGCTTTGATTGTAAAGCCCTTATTATCCAAAAAGAATTTATATGGGTCTTTTTGTTCTTCAAATACTGATACGGCTGATTTTGGAAGTCCTGAGTGTGTCAGTTTCAATTTTCCGTCTTGTTTTGTTACTAGATAAGATTTAGCGCCTCTTGTCGCAAATTTTTTATAAGCCCCATCAAAAGTCCAAACGCCGATAGGTCTTGAAGTTCCTTGAGGGTCTTTCGGTGGAATATTACTGACATCCATACCGTTATCAATAGATTTTTGAAATAGTTTAATAATATCACTATTGATTTTTTCTATTTTTTGTGTTAATGCGTTGTATTGTTCTTCACTCATTCCACCCTTGTGATAATATACGCTGTCTGTGTCGCAATATAGAAAAAATTCTTCACCTACAATATCTATAAGCTGGAAAAGTCTATGCCTTGAATACATAGCAATGTAACTACCCCACAAATGAGATATGCTGAACGTATCCAACCCATTATATCTATGCCAAGCATCATCATACTCTGATTGATAAGCTTCATCAATAGGCAATTCCTCGTATTTTGTACGGGTATAGGGTGAATCCTTGTAGACAAATCCGTCTTCTTTTAAGGTGAACACGTCACGTATTGGGTTCATTCCACACATTCCAAAAACGGAATTGAGTAACTCTTTAGATTTCTTATATTCTAACTCTTTACCTGGAACATTCTTAAATTCTGTTTTATTCTTGTATAATTGGTAGATAAATTGACGGGTTTCCGCTGTTATATAACCCTTATCGGATGCGTAAACCTCACCTATAATTTCCATGCTATCAAATTGATAGATATCAAGAACACGGAACAAATCCAAATCCAAAAGTGAGACGGTTATTTCATCAGCCCACGCAAGCTTACCGTTTACATATTCAGCGTTTATCTCTATATTATCGCTTGATCTGTAAATCGCAGGGGCTGGGTGTTCCGTTCGAATATTTGTAAAATGAACACGTAACCAAAAGCAAGACGTTTTATATAAAGTCTTGAGGTCTTCTATCGTGTAAATATTTTGAGGCTTGTAAATTTTACCTACAGGGAATTGATAGATGAGCATTGCCGTAGGGTGGGCAGAAGTGATATCGTAGCACTCCACGTCATAAAATACACGCATGCACTTTGTAGCATTTGCGTGAGTAAATCCACCATAAAAAGCCTCACGGTTCGTTATAGTAGCCATAAAATCAGGCTTAGTGTTCCAAATTTTCACCTTTTCCTTATACGGTACAGCTCCACGCAACGCTTTACGCACCTTTGACGTTGACGTCAAGGGTAGATCAGATATATCGTAAGGACTACAATAAATCTCCTTATAACCTAACTCAAGCAAAATATTGACGTCTTGTAGCATATAATGTAGCTCATCACTTGTCAAGGGTGTGTTTGGGGTTCTTATCAATTCATAATCAAGGTCACCCTTTAGAATTTCATTTCCTATTTCTTCAGCTAATTCCTCACCAATTTTCCTCAAGCTTTTTCCTGTTAATTGATAAGTATCAGTTAAAATAAACAAACCAAATAGCCCTAATTTAGCACGCAAAAGTTTACGTGTTGAATTATTAAAAAAATAATGCTTAGGGTTAAAATTTGGGTCATTCGCCATAAATACACGCTTTAAGTGTTGCCATTCAAAACCTAAATTATGAACATAGCAAAACAACTTCGCTCCGTAGGTATTCACAACCTTTACCAAAGCATTAAAAAATTCACTGAACTCATCAATTGACCTGAATAAATAGAATAATTTTGCTTTAGTTTCAAAATTCATAAAACCCACTTGAATTGCGTAAACAATAGAAGCACTCGCTGAATTATCCACGTCACCTTTTTCATCACGATTGACAACGCTTGTCGTCTCAATATCTAAACTCATTACGCCGTTGTAATATTTCGGCGTGTACATTTCATCTATAAAATCTTCCCAACCTGAATGATCTTCGCTGAATCTCAACATAATAACACACCTTTATTCCTATTTTATTCGTCTTCTCTTATTCATTCTGCTGTCTGTTCTTTTTTTGTATTCTATACGTTTTTCGTGTAGTTCAGAAGTCTCTGACATCGGCACATTTGTGTAACTCTCTATATCATAAATATTATATTCGCCCGGTTTCGGGTCTGCTGAAAATACTCTGCCGTTTTTCCCAACCATTCGGACAATTTGTAACGTCTCGTGAGTTGATCCGTCCGCTAAAATGTGTTGCTCCTTGTCGAACTCTATTTGCCCTCCGTCTAAGGCTTCTTGCACGTTCATCATAACACTGTCTGCATCATATCCAGGGTCTGAATCCCTGATCCTGTCAAGCATTCGGTATACTGCTCCCTTTTGTTCATCGTCTAACTCATCGAATCCATCGCCAAACATCATCGTGCCAACCTTGGCGTAATCCTTAGCACCTACAGTCGTGAGCGTGTTTATGTTGTCTAACTCCTCATAACGCCTTTTAACAGCCCTTAAATCTCTAACTGATATGTTACTATCACTCGGCGTTGTTCCTGTCTCTGTGAACCATCCTAGTGAGTTTGAGAAGTGTTTTACTGCGTTCTTATATACCTCAACTCCTATCTTAGAAGTTTCAGGGTTTTTTGCAATCCTTCTTTGCCTTTGGTATACCTTAGATTTTAGCTTATCAATCTCCTTAGCTAGGCTTGCCTTTTCTTCGTTCAATTTTGCCATTTGTCCTCATCCTTTCTTTATGTGGTAAATACATTATAGCATAAGCTGGGAAGAAAGTCAAGGATTTATTTCACATTTATTCGCAAAGTACCACGTCACAGGTTTCACGGAATACTTTAGCCAG
>QWBY01002094.1_pt1 | contig 13159 bp, 11 predicted proteins | sample 1972471 | NCBI WGS metagenome assembly QWBY01 (sample SAMN09866722, study PRJNA288562) | Human gut metagenome isolate term6_stool, whole genome shotgun sequencing... | reverse complement strand
AGCGAATTTTTCACCATTAGCTAAAACAACATTGTCTTTATTTTTAGCTTTTAGTTGTTTAGCAAGTTTAGTAGATGTTTCGTATCTGTTTCTTCCTGCAATTCTTATTACTTTAAAGTTTTTCTCTTTAAGTTTTTCTTCTGCAGATTTAGGTACAGATTTTTCACCACCTATGATTACTACTTCTCTCACATCTAATGAACGCATTGTGTTAATTGCTCTTTGCATCATATCTGTTTTTTCGAATAAAAAGATAGGTGCGTGATCTGCAAGATTTCCTGCTGATAGTGCGTCAGCGAAGTTACTGCCACTTACTAAAACTGCTCTGTCAGATTTTGTGAAAGCAGATGCTGCAATACTTGCTGCTGTTTCATATCTATGCACACCTTGTATTCTTTTAACTGTGTAATCATTAGACGCTAATGATACTTGTGGTACTACGTTTGCTAGCATCATTCCAGCTAACATTAATCCTAAAATTTTCTTGTTTTTCATATAAATTACTCCTTTGTTATTTAAAAATTTTGTTATGTAATAACCCGAGAGTGGGTTAAAGCACCCTCGGGTTTTACAAATGAGGAAATTCTTTGAGAATCCTATAGATTCACCAATGAAATTTTGGGTTGATACAGATATTCAACCATACGACACAAATCTTTTTTGTGTCACCCCCTTTCTCGTGTGGTGCACGGCACCACACTTTTTACGTGCTACTGAACTTGTTCAGTAGCTGTTTTAGGCTATTTCTTCTATTTTACATTGATATTTTTCACTTAATTCAATGACTTTATCTAAGTTATCTGTGTGTAACATATATAGTTTGTTTGATTGGGTTGTTTCGAATTCATAATATATTACTGTATATTTTCTTGGTTTGATGTTATTTATTTTAATTCCTGTTTCTGTGTTTCCGTTTTCTGCTTTACTGAAGATAACATAGAAATCATTTAGTGTTCCTTGTTTTTCAATTATTTTGTAATTATTATTTGTTGCAAATTTTATTAATTGTTCTATTTGGTTTAGTGTAACTTGTCTTTTATAATCTTTCATTGATTTTTTCTCCTATTATTATTTTTCCATTTATGATTTTTATATTTACGATTTTGTTTATTGAGTCGTCTGTTTTGTTTATAAGATATATGTTTATATGACCACCATTCTCATATCTGTGTTTACCTATACTTGTTATTAGTAAATGATTTTCTGATATCTCAATTGGAATGGATTTGGTCTCAAATCTTGAAGTTTTCATATTTTACGTTCCTTTGTTTTTTCAATATAGGGGGGGGAGAGGTGTAGTGTCTCTCCCTTATAAATTATTTTATCGAATGAAATCCCGCTGGATCATTTGTTTCATCAGCGAACCAAATATCTGCAAAGTTTCCATGAATAGATACACCCATAACTGATAATGTATCCCAACCATTATTTCCAACTATTACGTCATTATGACCAGGTGATCTTTTCCAACCATTCAATGAATCTTTTGGGATTGCATTTAAATTTGTTTTGAAATCAAGTTCATTATCTATATAATTATAATGTGCTATTTCATAGCCATTGACTTTAAAATTTGTGAGTTCTTTAGGTTTATTCCACATATATTCGTCATATTTATGATCTTCAGTGAAATTCATTGGTGTCCAATTTCCGTATTTTGACCAACTGTGTGAGTTAGCTTTGAGACCTCGTGAGTCTTTTAAATCAAGTCTAAAATGTTGGATTTGATCTTTGTTGTGAGTTCTTGCAACATAAGTTAGTGATTTTGATACAGGCATTGGTTTCAAACCTTTAGACATTCTATATTCATTTACAAGTCTGGCTAATTCTTTTTCTTTCGCAGATAGTGGAGTATTAATGTTAAAATTAGTTAAATTGCTATCGTCATTTGATTGTGGTAGTAATCTGTCGTATCTATAATTTTTAGATTTTTCAGATATCTTATCAGTTAATATGTTTATTGTTTCATTTGTTATTGATTTTTCGCCACCAATTGCAACTAATTCTTTGATTTCATTTTGTTGAATAAATTGTTTAATTTTATAGGCTGAATTTTTGTTTACTAACAAGATTCCAGTATTAAATTTCATAGCCATAGGGCTTGCTGATAATGCATCTGGATAGTTTTCGCCACTAACTAATAATGCAAAATTTTTTAAGTCTTTGTTTACTTTAAGTGAAGTTTCATAACGATCTCTACCTGAGATTCTTTTTACATTATTTAATTCAGGGATATTCATTGATTTTTCTCCACCGATAATTTCTTTTATTTTGTTTGAATCAACATTTTTAGACAAAGTTTTTCCATTAGTTAAAATTAGTTTTTTATTATTTTGCAATATATAAGGTGTTGCAGTTAAACTGTCTGCAAAATTTAGTCCATTACATGCAACAAAATCTTTATTATCTTTAAAACTATTTGCTACAAGAATTGATGTTTCAAAACGGTCTTTACCTGAAATTCTTTTTACATTATTTTCTTTTCTTAATTGATCTTCAATATTTTTTGAAACAGATTTTTCACCACCAACAATGATGATATTTTTGGAATTTGATCTAGTGATTGTTTTCTTAATTACATCAGGAATTTTGTTTTTAGTTGTAAGTAAGATTGGTGCATCTTTACTGAAATTTGTCGCCGATAATGCGTCTGCAAAATTTTCACCACTCGCTAGGACTATATATTCAGGTTGTGGGAAGTTTCTTATACAAATATTTGCAGAAGTTTCGTATCTGTTTTCACCTGAAAGTCTTCTAATGTCTAATTGTTTTTCGGCAAATGTTGTGTGAGGTATAATGCTAGTTAAAATCATACCTGCTATTAAAGTTTTTGATAATAATTTTTTGTTTAATTTGTGCATATTTTATTCTCCTTTATATTCTTTTATTTCAAATTTATGTGTATAGTCTTCGTCATTTTCATCAGCCCAAACCAATACTTCTAATTTATTATTTTGGAATCTAATTGACGCTAAATCTTGCAACCATTCTTTTTCTATATTTGCAAGATAAATGTTCATATCGTTAAAGATTCCGTCATTAAATCTTTCAGCGATTAAGAGACGGTCTTTTGATATTTGAAGTGGCATATAAGTGCACGCTTGAACTTGAAAAATTTTTTCATTTTTTTCTTTTTCAAGTTCTTCAATTCTTTTTTCAATTTGTTTTTTCTTTTGTTTTAAAAAAGTAAGCTCATCGTAAGTTGGCATTATTTTTACTCCTCATTTTCGCTTTTTAAATATTCTTTTAATTTTTCTTTTTCATTATCTGTCAGATATGATGGGTTGCCATATTCTTTTGATAGTTTTTCTGCAATTTCAATTGCAAAATCTAAGTCGTTTTTTGTGAAATAATCATAGCAACTTTCATCATTCATTATGATATCATAAATTTCTTGTTGTGTGTTATTTAATCTCATTTTTTTAATATTCCTTTTCATATTTTATTGCATATACAATTTCATTAAATTTGTTAAAATAACATTTATTGTTTTTAATTATTTGCGTATCATATTCACTCAAGTATGTTTCAATATATCTTCTAAAATCTTTTTCATATTTGAATGTCATAATTGCCACCTCTTTATTTTTAGTTGGTGAGAATAATTTTATCCAAATTTGATTTTTCTTGAGTGCTAAAATGTTAGAATTTTTGCATTTTGATATTTCAATTTCTTTATATAAGTTTGTTTCGTATTCTTTATATTTTGCGTAGTTTTCTTTTTGATTTATGATATATTGTGCTTGTTTTTGTAGAACGTAATTGAAAGCTTTTTTGGCGTCAGTTTTATCTTCAAAATATGTTATAAAATCAGTTCTTTTATTGTTTGATTTTTCGAAGTCATCTAGTTGAGATATTTTTAATTTAAACATTGTTTTTCCTTTTTAATTCTATGCCCAAATTATCTTCTAATAATTTTAACGATTTTTCTTTATCACCATAAATATATTCTTCAATTACATCATCAATTAATATTAAATCTTTATCATCACAATCTATTAAATAATGAGAATCTAAGTAATTGAACTCATGATATATATAAAACTTGTTTTCAATATTTTCATATAAAAAATCAAAAAATCTTTCTTGAATTCGGTTCATCAAACATTCAATAATAATTTGTGGAATGTTTGGTTCTTCATTAGTTTCATGGAATGTACGACTAATAATATTTATGATTTCATCTGTTGGATATGCGACACCCAATTCTTCCATATCTGCTATTAATTCTTCTATAAATTGTTCATCTGCTGATTTGATTCCTAATAGTCTTCCTATGGTCATAATTTTCTCCTTTAAAATTTATAAAATGGTAAATAGGCGAACGGTATATCATACCATAATTCATGGTCGATTTCGTCTACAAAAGTTTCAACATTTTCTTTAAAATTATATTCTTGAATTAATTTTTTGCTAATCGAATTGACTCTTAGATATAAATCAGAATTATAATGATCAATATCTTTTTCACTCATTTTTTTAATTGCTTGTTTGTAAATATTTTTCACATCAGTTTCTCTCCTTTTTTTAAAATATTTTCAACACTTTTTTCGACAAGCGAAAGCTTGTTTTTTTGTATATTATTGTAGATTAATCTTTCACATAATATACAAGGGTTTTGCTTTTTTAAATCATTTTACAGGTTTGATTTTAAAAGTCAAGGGCAAGGTAGCTTTAGCTATCCCGAACGTAGTGAGTAAGGCTTTAAAAGTTTTCTCAAAAAACTTTTAAAGTACAGCCCCAAAGGCTGTAGGGTGTCTCAGCTTTGCTGAGTGTCTTTCGGATCGTAGCTTTAGCGAAGATTTCGAAATGACACCACACCCCCTTATGCCCTTTCTGACAAAACTCGTGCGAAACTTAGTGTAGCACAGTTTTGGGCAAATTGGTAGGCTTGCAAAGCCTTTTGCCAATTTGTTCATAATGTATTTACAACCCGTTTGGACAAACTCGACAAATTCTACAGCAAAAAACTCCAAAAAGCTATGAAATAGCCTCAAAACGGAATATGCCGAAAAACGGGGGTCGTGGCACACGGCAAATTGGGCGTTCCAGCAAACTGGGTGGCACAAAACTGGTCTGAGAGTATCGAAAAACAGGTTAAAAATGAACTTAAAGCCACCCTAAAAAATAAGTTAAATTTGATTTTGAAAAACTATTTTTAAGCCCAATTTGTAAGGTGTTGCGTTAAGCATAAAATGCTTCGCAACTGAAAATAAAAACAAAAAAATCTTTGTAAAAAACTTTGCAAACTTCTTAAAAATATGTTATGATTTTATTTGAAAAAAATGAAAAAAATGAGACAGATTTTTGACACAAAAAAGAATAATTTTAAGCTTTAAATTTTGAATAAAATTGAGCTTGAAATTTACAAAAAATACGTTTTGTTAAAATTTAAACATTTACTAAAATAAACGAAAGGCGTGATGAAATTGATACAAAAATTTACTTCAAAATTAAATCAAAATAAACCAAAAGATATTATAAAAAATGTTACAATTGAGAGCAAAAAAAATAGTAAAATTGTTGATTTGAACGAATACAAAAAAAGCAAAAAATTAATGAAACTTTTCACAGCAGTTTTGCTTGCTTCGGCTTTAATATCTCCAACAAAATTGAGTGCTGACGGTAGTGAAACTTTTGTTGGAAAGGATCGTTACGAAACGAACTTCAAGACGGTTCAAAACATACAAAATCCCGAAGGAATAATCGTAGCAAGTGGCGAAGATTTTCCAGACAGTTTGTCTGCAATTTCTCTAGTAAGGGTTACAAATTATCCTTTAGTTTTAACAAGCAAAAATGGTCTTAATAAGGCCCTTAGAAATTATGCGTCTCAGAGTAGTATAAAAAATATTATAGTAGTCGGAGGAAAAGCCAAATGTAACAAATTTGAAAATAAAAATTACATATATTTAAAAGGTTGTGACAGATATGAAACGAATAAAAAAGTTAAAGAATATGTAGGAAAACTTGACAGTGAAAGTTTAGGTTTTCCAGTAGTAGTTGACGCTAAAAATTATGCTGATAGTTTATCTGCAAGTAATGCACTTTTGACACAAAAAGGCTACCTTGAATTTGATCCTTATAGCAGTGAAGTTGTCAATAGCTCTAACGTATATGTTATAGGTGGTAGAGTTAAAAACTTTTCAAATAAAAAACACACAATTTGGATCTATGGTCGTGATAGATATGATACAAATTCGAAAGTTTTTAATACCTTCAAATATACTTTTGAAAATCCCGAAAGTTGCGTTCTAGCAAGTGGTGAAAACTTTGCAGATAGTTTAAGTGCTTGTAATGTTTCTCTTATTAAAAAGTGTCCTATTAAACTTTCAAGAAGTGTTACTTCTAATAATTCTGAAGCTTATATTGTAGGTGGATTTGGTGGAAGATTTGGTGAAAGAAATGTAAACCATACAACACCTAAATTAAAAGATGAAACACAATTGATAGTAACTAAAAATAAAAATGAAATTGAAATAAAACAAGTAATAAAACCTAAAGTTGAAATTGGAAAATATGGCGACCGTGGTAGGTTATATTTGCCTAGTATTAATACATCAGTTGCACTTTATAACTGTACTGTTGATGAAAGCAATCAAGGCAAAGCACAACGAATAGTTGATGGCGAAGATTCAGCAGTTGTTATGGAAAAATGGATGGGTAATGGTACAGTAATTGGTGACCATAATAATCAAGCTTTTAGAAATTTACAAAGACTTAGTATCGGCGATGTTGCATATATTGATGATAAAGATGGAATGACAAGATATAGATGCAAAGAAGTTGATAGAAATGGTTTAAATCTTGTTTCATCTTTGATAGATTCTAATGGCGACAGTGCTTGGGACAAGTATCCTCTTTCGCTTTATACTTGTAATGATGCTTTAGGAAAAAGTGTAACAATTGCAAGGTTTGTTTTAGAGAAAAATTAATTAAAAAAAGTGTTGACTTTTTTCACAAATGAGTGTATAATGTATTTAGAAAGACGAAGAAGAAAAATTTTAGGATCTACTATGAAATACCTAAATTTTTCATCGGAAGTTTTTTCTTTGGAACCAATAGATATAAGGATAAAAAGGTGCGATTAGTTTCGCACTTTTTTGTTTTTAAAATAAAATGTGTTTGACTTTTTTATTAAATAGGTGTATACTATATTTAGAAGTTAAGGGGCACGAAATTTTTGTTTAATTTGTTCCGATAAAATTAGTGTTAGATTATTAATTCGTGCTTCTCAACTTTGGATTATCTCATTTGAAAATTATCTTATCAATTTGCAGATTATAAGAAGGTTTTTTTAAGAAACCTTCTTATTTTCTTGGTTAAAATAATTTTATTGACTTTTTGTATTTATCATAGTATAATATAAATGTAATCCAGTTAAATGGATAGAGGGTATAGTGAACTATCCTTATAGGAAAGACAGTTTAATAATATAAATTGTTAGAACTTATTAAAAAACTGTAGTTTTGCTTTTCGCAAACAAAGAAACTTTACTCTATATTTTGTTGTAGGTAAAGAGGTTCATGTTTTCCTTTAAAATAATAAAAACAGATTATAAGAAGATTTTTTTTAAGAAATCTTCTTATTTTCTTGCCAAAATGCAGAAAATGTTGTATAATATATTTGTAAGAAATGGTATATTCTTACGAAAATTTTCCATGCGTAATTTACACAAGAAAAAAGGTGCAATTGATTTTGCATCTTTTTTTTGTAAAATAATGTTGACTTTTTGCATTTCTCATAGTATAATATAAGTGTAACGAGAGTTACTAAAAAATATTTTTTGAAATATTCCATTGATTTCATTTATCTCTTTTTCTTCGGATAGAGATTATAAAAAATATTTTTGTTATAAAAATTGTGGTTAGTCCTTCTTTTTCGTTTGTGAGGGACTCCACTCCTTTTTTCTTTAAAAGAAACGTAAGGAGATTTTGTAAAGAAATCTCCTTATTTTCTTGACTTTATTTATTTTTTTGAGTTATAATATAAGTGTAATTGGAACTTGTGTTTCAATTTCCTTTAATATTTTTTTGTCCAATAGTTAATCACAAAAAAGGCATCTTTTATAGATGTCTTTTTTGTTTGACAAAATAAAAAATGTTTTGTATAATATGAATGTAAGGGTCACTTCCTTAATTTATTATATTTTTTTGTATTTTCCATAAGAAGAAAGAGGGGATATTTTTCATTCTCTCTTTTTTCTTTTAAAAAAATCGTAATTTCACTTGTATTTTCAAAACTTACGTGGTATAATATACATATAAACAATAAAGCTTAATTTGTACGACATAGCCTTAGCTTTTAAGGCTACAGAACAAAAAAATTTTTAAAAATCAAAGGAGAAAAAATTTCATGAAAAACTCAAAATTACTTAAAGTATTATCAACATCAGCACTTGTTGCTACATTAATTATTCCACAAGCAACAACTTTTGCAGCTGATACAACAGAAACAAAACCTGTACCTACAATTACTTTAGAAGCTGATAACAATTCAGGAAAAGAAACTAAGCCTGAAGTTGATAAAGAAAAAGACAATAAAGAAACAAAACCTGAAACAGGCAAACAAGAAACAGGCAAACAAGAAACTGGTAAAAAAGATGAAGGTAAAAAAGAAGAAACTAAAGTAGTTTACAAAACTAGAGAAGACGCTGAAAAAGCTGCTAAAGAAGCTTTAAAGAACGATAAAATCAACAATGCTTATGATATTACTCAAGGCATTGATGGTAATTTCTATTATGTTTTGAAAATCAAAACTGATGTAAAAGATGGTGAAAAAGAAGAAAACCCTGATGTAACTACAAAAGTTGAAATTAGAGAAACAAAAGCACCTGTTAAATATCAAGCATCTGATAAATTAAAATTAGGCGAAATTGGAAAAGAACCTATTAAAAAACCAGTTAATGGTAAAGTTAAAGTAACTATTACTACTAAGATTGTTGATGGTAAAGAAGTTAAAGAAGAAAAGAAAGAAGTTCTTGTTAAAGAAGAAGCTGGTATTTTCGAAGTAGGAAATAAAGAAGTTAAAGAAGAAATAACTAAATTCAAAACAATCGAAAAGAAAGACGATACTTTAGCAAAAGGTGTTAAAAAAGTTAAAGTTAAAGGTAAAGATGGAAAAGTTGTAAATACTATAACTTATACAGTTAATTCTGAAACTGGAGAACTTGAAAATCCTAAGACTGAAGTTGACGTAAAAGAAAAAGTTGTTGACGAAGTAGTTTTAGTTGGTACTAATGAAAAATTAGCTAAAGAACAAAAACACGAAAAAGCTAATAAAAAGGGCGAAAAACAAGCTGAAAGTAAATCATCTAAATTGCCTAAAGCAGGTAGTGCAACTGAAATTATGACACTTGCAGCAGGTGCATTAGCTTCAATCGGTGGTATTGCATTAAATAGAAAACGCAGATAATGCAGATAACAGAAGATAGTTAACGTTAATAAATGTTAATATTAACAAAAGTTAATTATTCCTAAGTTTTCTGTTTATTTGTAATAGTTAAGAACGCTCGTGACTTTGAGTTGCGAGATGAATTAACAAAAGTAAAGTTGTAGACTTAAAAGTCTTATACTCTAGAGGCGATCTGGACACGCCTATAAGAATAAGGATTTTTTAGATAATCAAACTTCTTAAATAAAGTTTTAAACTTTTAGAACCCTGTGATTTCAATCATGGGAGGTTCAGATATATCAGAGAGAGATTAGTTTATAAACTAATCTCTTTTTTTTGTTGCTTTTTTTATAATATTGAGGTAAAATAAAGGTGTAAAAATATTTTTTTCGTGCACGAAAGGATTGATATTAATGAAAAAAAGACAAATACTGAGAGTATTTTCTACTTCATTTTTGCTGGGAGCGTTACTTATAACCTCTCCAACTTTTGCTGATACTCAAGCAAAATCTACGATTAAAAACGAAGTGAAAGAAAAGACTGAAGACAAAGCAATTATGAATAACTCTTACAAATCAAAACTTAAAATAATTGGTTTTGAAGGTTTTGGTTGGTCAGATTGGTTTGTTGAAAATTACGAGTTTGCGAAAGATTATAAAGATGATAATTCGTATGTCGAATTAGGTCTTGATGAAATTTATCGTTATAGTTACGATAAAGATGTAAAGAACGAAGATGTAGTAACATTTAGAACTCAGTTAATCAAAGATGGTAAAGACAACAAACAAAAGACAAAAGCCAATGATTTAGTTAAAAAATACAACGAATTAGCTAAAACTAAAAAGGCTTACGATGTTAAAACGTCTTTTAAAGATTTAAAAGAAATTAATTTTATTGTTTCTGAACAATTTAAAAAGCCTATAATTGGCGGTTCTGACGTTTATTTAAACAAAGAACAATTTTTGAAAGATTTTTCTGCTATTAGAGGTAATGTGTTGGACATTTACAATGAAAAACATAACTTTAAGTTTGATAAATTAGTTTCTGTTTATCCAGTAGAAGTTCATGACAAAAAGACTAAAATAACTTTGCCGGACAATATTCCAGAAGAATTTAGGTCAAAAAGCACTCAAGGTTTTGCAATGCAAAGTTTGTATTTATCTTCAAGCATTTTCAAAGAAAATGAAGATTTAAGAGCATATTCTATAACAAATGGATTATTTGGCTCTCACGACTTTATTTACAGACCTGAAAAGGCTGAAAGTTTAGATGATAGTTTTGTTGTATTTTCAAAAGATTATAACTACAAAGCAGATCCTAGCTTGAAATTTAAAGAAGTTAAAAAGGCTGATGCACGTCATATTGTAGGTTATAGAGAATTTTTAGGAACTACTGATAAAACTGATTTAAAGGATTTTACTAAGAACTTTTCAAAAGTTTTTGGAATGGATGAAAAATCTGAAAGCTATAACTTAATTGGTAATGTTGAAAAGAAAACTGAAAAAGTTGAATTCAAAACTGTAGAAGAAAAGGATGAAACTTTAGGAAAAGGCAAAACTAAAGTAAAAGTTGAAGGTGTTTTAGGTGAAGTTGAAAAAACTATTGTTTATGAAGTAAACCCTAAAACAGGTGAGTTAATAAACCCTAAATCAGAAGAAAAAGTAATTAAGTCCCCTGTAGACAAGATTGTTTTGGTCGGAACTAAAGAAGTTAAAGCTGATAATAAAACAGATTCTAAACAAAACAGCAAAGATTCTGAAGTAGACTCTAATAAAGAACAAGACAAAAACACTAAAAAGGATACTAAAGAAAATACTGAGTCAGATGCTAAAACAAACAACGACAATAAAAAAGTTGAATTGGTCAGCGATTTTACAGTGACAGAAGAAACTAAAAAAGATCCTAAAACAAACAAAAACGGAGTCATAATCAACGAAGACGGTATTGTTGCTGAAGGATTGAAACATCAAAAACCTGAAAAAGAAAGCATTAAGAAAGGTTCTAAAACATCTTTTACTGCAAATGAAAAACAAATTGAACAAGCTAAAAAACCAGAACCTAAGAATTTACCTAAAGCTGGGACTAATGCTGAGCTAGGCATTTTGATTGCTGGAGGTTTAACAGTTGGAGCTGATGAAAAATAAAAAAGCTTTAAGAATCTTCTCAACATCATTTCTGTTGGGAGCATTGCTTATAACTCAACCATCATTTGCTCAAATAGCAAATGATGATGTAGCATCTAATGTGGGATTAGAAATTAGTGATAATAACGAAAGAACTCCTGTGAAAGCGACTAGTAGTAATGTTAGTGATAATTTTGAAATTAAGAATTTTAAGGTGCTTTCAACAGAATCAGGAAGTTCAAATCCAACTTCTAAGATATCTTTTGATTTAATATCAAAATCTAATAAACCTTATAAAGCAAATGATTATATTGAGGTTGATGTTTTAGGTTCTGGTTTCTTAGAGACATCTAATGATGTTGTTCAAGACGGTGTTACTATTGGTCGTTCTGTGGCTATAACTGATGGTTCTATTAAATCTAAGATTGATCCAAGTTACACTTCTACTACTGGACACCATAGATTAATTAAGATTTGGTTTAATGATAAAATAGTTGGTAAAAACGATGTTAAGTTGCATATAAATTGTGATGTTAGTCCAGGTTCACATTATTCTATACCAAATGAGGATGATAGTAATAAATCATTTAGTTATTCTTATAAATTTTCAATTGATGGTCAAAAAGAAATTGTAACTGATACGTTTGAAAGTAAGGTTTTCTCGGTTTATCCGTTTGGAAATACTTATACTTATAATGATAAAGATTCTAATGGTTTTTATAAATCAAATTTTGCTCTATTTTTTGGTAATGGTGGTAAATCAGGGATAAAAAAAGATGATTTAAAAGGTGAAAGATTTACTTTAGAGATTGATAATGGTTTTGATTTATCTCCAATTAAAAAAGGGGATACTATATTTTCTGCTGATTCTTCTATTTATGAAAAAGACTATAATTCTGATAGTCCGTATAAAATTGTTTATTCTAAATCGGATTCGAGTGGATCATTAGAGATTATTGATGTTGTTCAAGGTCAAAATGGTGAACCTTCTAAAATAATTGTTGAAATAAAAAACTCTATACCTGTAGGTAAACAATATACTTATAGATTCCCGAATTTATTATATAAAAAATCTGTAGATTTTAGTAAACACGATGGTGGTGTTCCGAAAGGTAAAATTATAGCTAATGATGATTCTTTGTGGAGTTATTCCCATACCGGTATTTTAAATATAGCACCAAATTTAAAGGATAACACAGGATCTTCGACAGAAACTAAGAAAGAAACTAAAGAAGAAAAGAAAACTGAAACTGTACCTTTTGAAAAAGAAACTAGAAATAATCCTAAACTTAAAAAGGGAGAAACTAAAGTAATTCAAAAGGGCGTCAATGGTACTAAAGAAATTACCTACAAAGTATATTTTGAAAATGGTAAAGAAGTTAAACGTGAAAAAGTATCTGAAAAGGTAACTAAAGCACCAGTTAAAGAAATTATTGAAGTAGGTACTTTAGAAACTACAATTAAAGAAGAAAAGAAAACTGAAACCGTACCTTTTGAAAAGGAAACTAGAAATAATCCTAAGCTTAAAAAGGGAGAAACTAAAGTAGTTCAAAAAGGTGTTAATGGCACTAAAGAAATTACCTACAAAGTATATTTTGAAAATGGCAAAGAAGTTAAGCGTGAAAAAGTATCTGAAAAGATAACTA
>QWBY01002875.1_pt1 | contig 13187 bp, 9 predicted proteins | sample 1972471 | NCBI WGS metagenome assembly QWBY01 (sample SAMN09866722, study PRJNA288562) | Human gut metagenome isolate term6_stool, whole genome shotgun sequencing... | reverse complement strand
AAAAAAATTTTTTGATGATAGCTATGAAATTTTAATAGAAAATTTTACTCACGAAATTCATTTGGATAGTTTTAAAAGAATAAAAAACAACATGGAAGAGCACGCAAGCTTATAGGGAAATACATCTGAATCCATTTAATTTTAAATGAGTTCAAGAATAAATTAAAAAAATGGTAAATTAGTATACTATTTGTTGACCACTTTTCGATAATAACACTGGATCAATTTTCGGTTGACATTTACATGATTAAATATTTACGTTGAGCCTAATTCATTTAATATAAGCAAAAAATGAATATCTTTATATAAAACAAGAAAAATTACTATTTTTTTTAAAAAAATAGAAAATGATTCGAAACTAAAAAATCTACATGATTGATTTAATAATTACAGATTTACAAATTATAATTCTCAGGTAATGGGGCGGGACTAAAAATTTGAAAATGTCCAATAATTAAGTGGATTTAGTGATACTCTAAAAATAGAATATAGTATTTTGAATGGTTTGGGATACATTGTAAATTTGAAAAAGAAGAGTGAGAGTAATCAAGAACAACATCACAAGACTCTAGCAAAACTAGGGTCTTGTTTTTTTACTCTAGTTTATAAATTTGACAATATTACGATTTAATTATATAATTTTAAAAATTACTTATAGAATTTTTGGGTTATTTACTTTGTTTTGATAAATTTATGAGAAAAAATTCTCACGTAGATATACAATTATTATTTAATAGAGCTAACAAGAAGGAGAAATCATGAAAGTTGTAAAATTTGGTGGCAGTTCACTGGCTGATGCTAATCAATTGAAAAAAGTTAAGGATATTATCATGAATGATGATGCACGCAAGTTCATCGTTGTTTCTGCGCCTGGAAAAGGCGTGAATAATAAGCACAAGGTGACAGATTTATTGGCAATGTGTCACGAATTGAGTGCGCATGATTTGAATTTTAATGAGGTTTACGAGATCATTGAGAATATTTACAAAAATATTGTCGATGATCTTGTTTTGAATATTGACATTGATAAAATTCTTTCTGATGTAAAAGAAGAAATTACAAATGGCGCAAGTTATGATTTTGTTGTGAGTCGTGGTGAATTTATGAGTGCAAAAGTTCTTGCGGCGTATTTGGATTATGATTTCGTGGATGCGAAGGATTTGATTGTATTCGATGATGGCGAGTTGGATATTGTAAAATCACATGAAAATATCAAAAATATTTTGACGAAACACGACAGGGCTGTGGTGCCGGGATTTTATGGTGTGGATGAATATAATAATGTACACACTTTTTCTCGCGGGGGATCTGATGTTACAGGATCAGTCATTGCGTCGAGCTTGGACTGTGAGATGTACGAAAATTTCACAGATGTGTCGGGATTTTTGGTTGCAGATCCAAGAATTGTTAAAAATCCTAAACCGATGGGGACAATTACGTATCATGAACTTCGTGAGCTTTCATATATGGGTGCAAAAGTTTTGCACGAAGAGGCGATATTTCCACTTAGGGACAAGAACATTCCTATAAACATCAAAAACACAAATGCTCCAGATGAATCAGGAACGTTGATTTTGTCGAAGTGCGATGTTAAAAACAAAAATATTGTGACTGGGATTTCTGGAAAGAAAGATTTCACTGTTATAAATCTTGAAAAAGTGAATATGAATACGGAGAAGGATTTTTTTAGAAAATTGACGACGGTTTTTGAATCCAACGATATATTGATTGAACACATGCCATCGAGTATTGATTCTGTTTCTGTTTTGGTTTCTGATTCATCCATCACACCGAAATTAAATAAGGTTCTTGAGGAATTGAAAATTTATTTGGATGTGGATAAGATTTCTTGGGAAAGAGATATCTCACTAATCGCAGTGGTTGGACGTGGCATGATAAACGAAAAAGGTGTATCGTCGAGGACTTTTACAGCTCTTGCAAAAGAAGGCGTAAATATCAAGATGATCAGCCAAGGTTCCAGCGAGATCAATATTATTATTGGCGTTGAAACAAAAGATTTTGAAAAGGCAATTCGTTCTATATATAAAGAATTTTACAAGGAGGACTAAATGAAGGTTAATGTAGCAGTTGTAGGTGCAACTGGACTTGTTGGAAGTATGATGTTAGAAGTTTTGAGTGAGAAAAATTTTCCAATCGATAAATTGTACTTATTCAGTTCGAAAAAATCAGCTGGATCTGAAGTTGAATACTGTGGCAAAAAATACACTGTCGAAGAATTAAACGAAAATTCGTTTGAAGGTAAAGATATTAAAATTGCGCTATTTTCAGCAGGAGGATCTGTAAGTGAAAAATACGCACCAATAGCGGCAAAAGCAGGTGTCACAGTTATTGACAACAGCTCACATTTCAGAATGAATCCCGATGTTCCATTGGTAGTTCCAGAAATAAATCCAGAAGATATTAAAACGAACAAGGGAATAATTGCAAATCCTAACTGTTCTACAATTCAATCAGTTCTTCCATTAAAACCGATTCACGATAAGTACAAGATCAAAAGAGTGATTTATTCGACTTATCAATCAGTGTCAGGATCTGGTGTGAAGGGGATTTCTGACTTGGAAGAGGGAACACAACTTGCATACAAATATCCAATCAGAAACAATTGTATTCCACAAATCGATGTTTTCATGGACAACGGATATACGAAAGAAGAAATGAAAATGATAGATGAAACTAAGAAAATTCTTCACGATGATATCCGCGTGACTGCTACGACTGTTCGTGTTCCTGTAAAATCTTCGCACAGCGTTTCAATTAATGTTGAAACTGAAAATCCATTTGAAATTGAAGATGTGAAGAAAATTATCGCAGATTATCCAGGAATGGTTCTTCAAGATGATATCGAAAATGAAATCTATCCAATGGCTATCACATCAGCTGGCAAAAACGAGGTTTTTGTTGGAAGAATCAGACGTGACTACACTGTGGATAACGGGTTAAATTTATGGTGTTGTGCCGATAATATCAGAAAAGGTGCTGCAACAAATGCCGTACAAATCGCACTAAAAGTTTTGGAGGGTTAATGTGAAAATCGCAATAATGGGGTTTGGTACTGTAGGATGCGGTGTAGAAGAAATCCTATACAAAAAAAGAAAATCCCTAATAAAAAATAACTTCGACATACAAATAGACAAAATTTTGATAAAAAATACAGATAAACAAAGATTTCCACACCAAAAAGACATCGTATTTACTGATGATTTTGATGAGATTTTAAATTCTGATGTGGACACAGTCATTGATGTTACATCGAGCCTTGAAGAAACTCACGAAAGAATTGTGACGTTGATGAATGCTGGTAAAAATATAGTGACTGCAAACAAGGCTGTTGTTTCCAAATATTTTGAAGAGTTGAATGAGCTTGCTGTGAAAAATGATGTGTATTTCTCATACGAAGCTTCAGTTGCTGGTGCAATTCCTGTAATTCATCCTATCATGGAAGAAATATTTTTCAGCGACATGAATAAAATATATGGGATTTTGAATGGAACTTCCAATTATATTTTGTCCAAAATGGAAACTGAAGGGTTATCTTACGATGAAGTTTTGAGACAAGCACAAGATTTGGGATACGCCGAGGCTGATCCAACTGCGGATGTCAGTGGATTTGATGCTATGAGAAAAATCAGAATCGTCTCCTCGCTTATTTACAACTCTAAGATAAATGAAGAAGATATATTTACATTTGGAATTTCAAATGTGACAAAAACTGATTTTGAATTTGCAAAAGACTTGGGATATTCCATCAGACTTCTCGCAAAATCCGCATTAGAAGCTAATAAGATAAATATTTCAGTGATTCCTACATTTGTAGCTGACGATTTCTTTGCGAAAACATTCGAAGGAACAAATGCAATCAAAGTGTGGGGAGATAACTTCAATTCATACGAATTTAAAGGACCAGGAGCAGGCAAACTTGAAACAGCCGATGCGATTATGCGAGATCTATTGAGAATTCTTGCAAAAAGAGAAATCAAAACTTTCTACGATGCGACAAATTCATTTGAAGTTGAAAATAATATTAAACATAAATTCTACATCAGAACAACTGAAGTTACAGATGGTTTGAAAAATATAATAGATAGGGAAAAAACATCAGGTAAAAATCATATGATAGTCACGAAAAAAGTTAGCTTGGATAAATTAAAATCAGCTATCGAAAATCTTGACCAAGTATTCATAGCGGAAATTGAGGAGGAAAAATGAGATATCTATCGACAAGAAATTCTAATTTAAAAGTTTCATCACGTGAAGCAATTCTCAAAGGAATATCAGAAGATGGCGGGCTTTTCGTGCCAGAATCTTTTCCAAAATTTGACATACTAGATCACCTAAATCTTTCGTACACACAACTTTGTCACGCAATCCTATCTCTTTATCTGACAGATTTTGATAGCGACGAGTTACTAGAAATAATCGAGAAATCATACGCAAGCTTTGAAGAAGACATCTGCAAAGTAGCTTATCATAAAGATTATTATTTGGAGCTTTACCATGGAAGAACATCCGCTTTCAAAGATTTCGCACTTTGTTTGCTTCCAAATCTTATGATCTATGCGAAAAAATCTTTGGGAATAAATGAAAAGACGTTGATATTGACGGCGACATCTGGAGATACAGGAAAAGCTGCTCTCGAAGGATTTTACAACACAGAAAATATCGACATCTTGGTTTTGTATCCGACAGAAGGAGTAAGCTGTATCCAAAAAGCGCAAATGGATACGACATCATCGCTCAACTCAAAAGTCATATCGATTGATGGGAATTTTGATGATGCACAAACTGCGGCAAAGAAGATTTTCAACGATAAATATATAAAAGAAGAATTGAAAAATCAAAATATTTGCTTGTCATCAGCAAACTCCATTAATATTGGAAGATTGTTGCCGCAAATCGTCTACTACTTCTACGCATACCAAGATTTGGTAAATAACAAAAAAATTTCTGCTGGAGAAAAAATCTCATTCTGTGTACCTACAGGAAATTTTGGAGATATTTTGGCTGGATACTACGCAAAAGAGATGGGGCTTCCAATCGAAAAACTCGTCATCGCATCCAATGACAACAACGTATTGACAGTTTTTTTCACGACTGGAACTTACGATGCAAACAGAGATTTGGTCAAGACAATCTCTCCTTCGATGGATATTTTGGTTTCCTCAAATCTTGAAAGATTGATTTACCACAAATCATCAGATAAAATCGTAAAACAAAAGATGAAAGAATTGAATGAGTCGAAAATTTTCACGTTTGAAGGGGATTTCCATGAGTTTAAATGTGGATATGCAACTGAAAATGAAACGAGAAATACTATCAAGGAAGTTTTCGAAGACGAAGGGTATTTGATAGACACTCACACTGCGGTTGCAAAAAATATTACAGACAAACTTGGGCTCGACAAAACAGTTATATTGTCGACTGCTAGCCCGTACAAATTCTCTTCCACGGTTTTGAGTGCATTGGGAGAAAATATCTCGTCAGGTGAATTTGAAAATATAAATCTTCTATACGAGAAAACTGAAGCGAAAATTCCTACTGAAATCAAAAAATTACATTCCAAAAAAATTATTCATAAAACAAAAATTACAAAAGATAAAATAGAAGATGAAGTATTAAAATTTGCAATGCGAGGCAAGAAAATTTCAGTTCCTGCAACGTCTGCAAACATTGGTCCTGGGTTTGATGCGCTTGGAGTTGCCCTGGATTTGGCAAATACATGTGAATTAAAGTTGACAGATGATGAAAGTACATTTGAAAAAAATGTAGAATCTAATTTGATATATAAATCATACAAGTATACATTTGATTTTTACGGAGAAAAAATAGTTCCTGTGGAATTTGACCTCGATACTAATATTCCAATGTCACGAGGACTCGGATCGTCTGCAGCTTGTATAGTAATGGGAATAATGGCGGCATTTTCAGTAATGGGGAAAAATTCCGACAAAAAAGAAATATTAAAAATAGCAACACAAATCGAAGGCCATCCCGACAACGTCGCACCAGCGATTTTCGCAGATGCAGTTGCGTCAATATTAAAAGACGATGAAGTTTTTGTGGAAAAATTTGAAATATCCGACAAATTCAAATTCCTAGCGATAATTCCAGATTTTGAGCTTTCTACACAAAAAGCAAGAGAAGTACTACCAGAAAATTACACAAAAGAAGATGCGGTGTTCAATATTTCGAGAGTTTCGATGCTAGTATTGTCATTAATTTCTGGAAATGAAGATAATCTGAAAATCGCACTTGAAGATAAAATTCACGAGCCTTACAGATTACAACTAATTCCTGAAATAGAAAAAATCGACGAAATTATCGAAAACACTGATGCAATCGGACATTATTTGAGTGGAGCAGGTTCAACTATTATGGTAATTTTAAAATCAGATGACACTACATCAGAATCAGAAATTAGAAATAAAATGAACAACTTATCCAATTCTTATGAAGTTATGCAGCTTGATATCGACAAAAAAGGCGCGTTTATAATTTAAAAATTTTACTAATACAAAATGAAATATTTGATACCAGAGATTTATTTCTCTGGTATTTTTATTTGAAAATAATCAATATAATATATTGAAATTAAGTACGATTGAGAATATACTTGTGATGTGAGGAGGGAGATATGGAAAAATTTTGGTCATACGATGTAGATGAAGTACTTAAAACTATAGAAACTTCGAAAAATGGTCTGTCAACTGAACAGGCAAATGAAAGAATAGAAAAATTGGGGCAAAATTTATTCGAAGAGAAAAAATCATCCTCGAAATTAATGGTTTTTATCAATCAATTCAAAAATCCAATAACAATGATATTGATTTTTGCGGCAATTTTGTCGATATTTTTGAAAGATTACTCTGATGGGATTATCATTCTAATAATTATCATGATATCTGCACTTTTGAGCTACAATCACGAAAGTAAAGCGAATGATGCGGTAAAAAAACTTTTGTCAACAGTAAGTGTCACATCAGCAGTGCTAAGAGATGGAAAATTTCAAGAATTGGATAATTCTAAGCTAACGATAGGAGATATCATATCTGTAAAGACAGGAGACATGATTCCTGCAGATTGTTTGCTTATTGAAGAAAATTCACTCTCCATGGATGAATCCAGCTTAACAGGAGAGACTTTTCCGGTTGAAAAAAATGTGGAGAAATTAGAAGAAAAAACTGCACTTTCACAAAGGAAAAATTCGTTGTGGATGGGAACACATGTAATTAGTGGATCGGGAAAAGCTGTAATTGTGAATTTGGCAAAAAATTCGGAATTTGGAAAAATTACGGAGTCTTTGGATGAAACAGAAACCGACACAGATTTTGAAAGGGGTATCAAAGATTTTGGTAATTTGATTCTTCAAGTTACGACAATTTTAATCGGCTTGATATTTTTGTTCAACATTATTCTCAACAAGCCTTTCTTGGAATCATTCATGTTTGCATTGGCATTGTCTGTAGGATTGACACCACAAATGTTACCAGCTATCATCAGCGTAAACTTATCACAAGGCGCCAAAAGAATGTCAGCGCAAGGAGTTATTGTAAAAAAACTAAACTCCATTGAAAATTTCGGTTCGATGACAGTAATGTGTTCAGATAAAACAGGAACCATCACAAAAGGCCAAGTCAAACTTGAATCTGCGATGGATAATACTGGGAAAAAATCAGAAACATTAGTCAAACTAGCAGCCATCAATTCATATTTTCAAGAAGGATACACCAATCCGATTGATCAAGCGATTTTAGATGAAAATAAGAATGATTTTACAAAATACGAGAAACTTTTCGAAATTCCATATTCTTTTGAAAATAAATTATTGAGCGTAATTGTAAACACAAATAATGATTTGTCAGATGAAAATATCATGATTACAAAAGGAGCATTGACTAGCGTAATCAATGTTTGTTCAACATATCAAGATGATAGTGGAAATTCGGGAAATATCGAAGAAATAAAATCTGAAATAATGGATTTGTTCGAAAAGTATTCTAGCCAAGGATACAGAATTTTAGGATTAGCGTATAAAAACATCGATCAGGCAAATGATGCAAGCAAACAAAAAGCTGAAAATTTGATATTTAGAGGACTTCTATTATTCATCGATCCATTGAAAGACGATATAAAAGATGTTATTGAAAAAATGAACTCGTTGGGAGTTTCATTAAAAATGATAACGGGAGATAATCATTTGATAGCCAAAAATATCGGAAGCAAAGTAGGATTAAATCCCGATAAAATTCTACTCGGCGAAGATTTGAACTCGTATTCATTGAGTCAATTGAACAAAAAAATCATGGACATAGATATTTTTGCAGAAATCAGTCCAAACCAAAAGGAAAAAATAATTTTAGCATATAAACAAGCTGGAGAAATCGTCGGATATATGGGAGACGGGATAAATGATGCACCCGCGATAAAACAAGCAGACGTCGGAATATCTGTCGACACAGCAGCAGACACAGCAAAAGATGCGGCATCAATTGTTTTATTGGAAAACAGCTTGAAAGTTTTGGTATCGGGAATAAAAGAAGGTAGAAGAACATTCATCAACACATTGAAATACATATTTGTAGCCACAAGTGCAAATTTTGGAAATATGTTTTCAATGGCTGGAGCGAGCTTATTCTTGAAATTCTTACCACTATTACCAAAACAAATTCTACTAACAAATCTATTTACAGATTTTCCATCGCTACAAATCGCATCAGACTCTGTAGATGAAGATTGGTTGCAAAGCCCTGTAACATGGGATATGAAATTTATAGAAAGATTCATGATAATATTTGGAATAACATCGTCAGTGTTCGACTATATAACATTTGTCGTATTGTTATTATTGTTCAAAGCCAACGAACAATTCTTCCAAACAGGATGGATGTTGGAATCGGTAATCTCAGCGATGGTAGTAATGCTAATAGTTAGAACAAAAAGACCGGTAATTAAAAGCAAACCTAGCAATAAACTATTGCTAGCAATAGTTTTAGTTGCAATAGCCTTGATTGCGATAATTTACAGCCCAATAAACACATACCTTGGATTGATAGCATTGCCAGTTCATGCACTATTATCAATGTTAGCAATATCTTTGATTTACGCATTGACAGCAGAAATATTTAAAAAACAATTCTACAAACACAATTCATTTTCTAGAAAATAAAAGTTCATGAGATAATGAGAATTTTTGGTAATAAATTGTTACAAAAAAATTTAACGGCAAAGGATAAGCTTGGTGCTTATCCTTTTGTTCTAAAAATTTAAATCACAATTATAGTACAATGTATGTAAGGGTGATTAAAATGCTAAAAATACTTGTACTTCTAACATTTGCAATAAATTATCTGTATAATATCAAATGCAAACAGAAAAACAAGATAAAAGTCAAAATTCAAAGCAAATTCATACTAATCATAAGTGCGTTTGCTCTTGCAGCTCTGATTATTTGCTATAAGTTTGATAACACATTACTAGACGAAATTAAGAAAATAAATATAGAAAAGAAAAATGATAATTTAAAAATAAAAATATACGCATATGGAAATACATTTATTCAAATTTACGATAGCGATGATGAAGATGAGATTAGATATATATTGAAGCAAAGATTACTCTAAAATCATTGGATTTTGCGATGTTAATTTTAGTTTCTTGTGGCAACGGAAGGAATTATTGTATCATTGTGGCATAGAAAGAAGGGATAAGAATGTTGAATGAAAATATCAAATCACTTAGAAAACAAAATGGATTGTCACAAGAACAATTAGCAAATGAAATGCACGTTGTAAGACAGACAGTTTCAAAATGGGAGAGAGGATTGTCCGTTCCGGATTCTGATTCTTTGATAAAGTTATCAGAAATCTTACACACATCTGTAAGCGTACTATTAGGTGAAAATGTAGAAGAAACAGAACAAACAGAATTAGATAAAATATCTGAGAAACTCGAGACGCTTTAATTGTGGTAGTATTTTTAGTGTTGTTTTTTATGAAAAGCAGCTACTTGCAATGGGACACGACAGATTCCAACACAGCAGTAATGAAATTCGTATTGCAAAGTTTCGAATGGGGATTTGTCAGACTTGCACCATTACTTCTTGTGATTTGCACTGCTTGTGCTTATGTTTTTAATAAGAAATTAAAATCGATGTTAGTGTGATATAATAAAATATTTTGTGAACAAACAGAGACCAAGTAGAAATGCTTGGCTTTTTTACTTGTTTCATTTTTAAAATTTATATTCTAAAAATGGATAACTTTTCTTCAAAAAAGGGTATATATACTACTATGAAAGGGGAATTATTAATGAATTATGAAAAATTATTTTCTTTGATTGATTCAAAGAAGGACGATATGTTTAATGACAGAAGATGGCTTCACGAACATCCTGAACTTTCTTATGAAGAAAAGGAAACTAGTGAGTATATTTACAAGCACTACGAAAACAATAAAAATGTTAAGGTTGAAAAAAATATTGGAGGATATGGAGTAAAGGTTACGATTGATTCTGGAAAGCCTGGAAAGACTGTAGCTTTGAGAGCAGACTTTGATGCACTTCCAATTACAGAAGATACGGGTCTTGACTACGCTTCTAAAAACAAGGGCGTAATGCATGCTTGTGGTCACGATGCACATACTGCATATATGATGACGTTGGCAGATTGTTTAGTTGAAATGAAGGACGATTTTTCTGGTAAAATTGTAATAATTCACCAACCAGCAGAAGAAATGCCACCAGGAGGATCAAGTTTTATGATCAAAGACGGCGTTTTGGATGGAGTTGACAATATATTTGGATGTCACGTCATGAGTCAATTGGATTTTGGAAAAGTTTATTACCATAAGGGCCCTACACAACAAGCTCGTGCGAAATTCGTTGCGACAGTAAAAGGAACCGGCGGACACGGCGCTGCTCCTCACGAAGCAAATGATGCTATCGTTATTGCTAGTAATTTGGTTATGAGCCTTCAAACAATAGTTTCTAGAAGATTAAACCCAATGACACCAGGCGTTGTAACTATTGGTTCATTTGATGGTAAAGGTCAATTTAATATCATTAAAGACTCCGTAACTCTTGAAGGAGACGTTAGATGCATGTCTGATGATGCAAGAGTGCTTATAGAAAAAGAAGTTAGAAACATTTGCGAAGGATTGGCAAAGGCATATAGTTGTGAAATCGAATTGGATTACAAGAATGATTATCCAGTTTTGATGAATGACGATGAAATGACACAACTTGTAGTGGATGCTGTTACAGAAGCAAAAATTCCTGAAGTTGTTGGCGTTGAAGATTGCGGCCCACAAGCACAATCAGAAGACTTCTCATACTATTCACAAAAAATTCCAGCAAGTTTCTTCTACATTGGTGCGAAACCAGATGGCAAAGCATATCCACATCACCATCCAAAATTCACAATCAATGAAGATTCAATGATCATCGCAGCAAAAGCTATGGGAGCTGTTGCGTTGAAATATTTAAATGAAAAATAAACGGGGGATTTTAAAATGAAAATAATTAAAAAAATTCCTGGTGGAACATTATTAGTGCCGATGATGATATCGGCATTAATAAATACATTTTTTCCAAATCTTTTCAAAATAGGCGGAGTAACAGAATCGTTCTTCGGCCCATCGAGTTTGGGATTCATATTGGGAGCTACGATATTTATATCAGGTTGTACAGTAAAATTAAGCACAATTAAAAGCGTAGTCAAAATCTACGGGCTATTAATAATCGTAAGAACAGCAGTAGCTGCATTATTTACAATATTGTTTTTCAAATTTTTCGGAATGAAAGGAATATTGGGAATCAGTTTGATAGGATTTATTTGTACAATCACATCATTAAATCCTTCGCTTTTCTTGGCAATAATGGAAGATTGTGGAGATGAAGTTGACATGTCAGCATTCGGATTCATATCGCTATTTGCAACTCCTGCCATAGCGATGCTTATTTTCGGAATTTCCCAACCTACAAATGTTGATTACATGTCAATAGTATCATTGATAATTCCATTAGTATTGGGAGTTGCAATAGGAAATCTTGACAAAGATTTGGGCAAATTCATATCAACAGGAATGCCATTTATGATATTCGCTCTAGGTTGGTCTGTTGGTAACAGCATCAATCTATTCGAAGCAGTCAAAGCAGGATTCTCGGGAGTAATAATGGCAGTAATTTATTACATCTTGATATTCTTACCAATGCTATTTGTAGAAAGAAAAGTATTGAAAAGAGACGGAGTATCCGCAGGTGGATTGTCAACAATAGCAGGATTGTCTGCAAGTATTCCAATGATAATGGCAGCAAATGATCCTTCATTAACAGTTTACGCACCAAGAGCAGCAGCCATTGTAACATTCGGCGTAATAATTTCATCATTCGTTTCGCCATTCTTGTGTAACAAATTGTACACTGGAGAAAAACAAAAAGAAGATAATAAATAATACAAAAGCCAATACATTTTTAAAAATGTGTTGGTTTTTTCTTGCAAGAAAGTAAAGATAAAACACAATATAGTCAATTAATTATATGATATAATTAAAATGAAAAATTACATAAAATTTTATAAAACATAATGAGAAATTAACATAAATAGGAGAGATGAAAAAGCATAAATAGATTTCAGACCAGATACAGTAGAAGAAAAAGGGTTTTTCATACTACCAAGCCAATTATTTCAAAATGTCGTAAAAACAGCACGCACCAATGAAAATTTGAACACAGACTTGGCAAATATCTTCAAATCAATCGAAGCTAGTGCGATAGGATATCTCTCAGAAGACGACATCAAAGGATTATTCGAAGACGTTGACACCACAAGCAACAAACTAGGAGCAATAGTTGCAGAGAAAAATAAAAGACTATGTGACATATTAACAGGAATTGACAAAATAAATTTCGGCAAATTTGAAAACAACGACATCGACGCATTTGGTGATGCATACGAATATTTGATATCCAACTATGCAAGTAATGCAGGAAAATCTGGTGGAGAATTTTTCACACCACAAACAGTGTCAAAGTTTTTGGCAAGGCTTGTAATGGACGGAAAAACAAGCATTAAAAAGGTATATGATCCGAGATGTGGGGAACGTGTCATAATAGTGATGGGTGCAGTTTGTGCTAATAAATTAACGGTTTCAGGAACTTTAACTAAATATATT
>QWBY01001687.1_pt1 | contig 13224 bp, 16 predicted proteins | sample 1972471 | NCBI WGS metagenome assembly QWBY01 (sample SAMN09866722, study PRJNA288562) | Human gut metagenome isolate term6_stool, whole genome shotgun sequencing... | reverse complement strand
TTTCGGCAAGGGGGCGATACCTCGTAAAGATTTCATGGCTTGGTACTACTCGACTGACTAGTGAAAGGCGTTTTTCATGGCTGAAAGTGGCGTAACTGTTGCTAACGCGTTCGTACAGGTGATGCCGTCCGCGAATGGTATTGAGGGCAACCTTACTAAAGAGCTGAGTTCAGCCATGGAAACTGCTGCCACGAGTTCCGGCAAGAGTGGTGGTGAAACTCTTGGCTCTAGCCTGCTTGACCAGCTTAAAGGCTTGGGCGGTAGTATTGCTGGCGTTGGCGGCGAGGTTGGTACGAGCCTGTATTCAGGTGCTGAAGCAGTACTTAGTGGTGCTGGTGTTGCCGCGTTGACCGCTGCGGGTGTTGCTCTTGCAGGTGCTGTGCTTGGCGGTTTGGAAGACATCGGCTCAGAGTTCGACGGAATGACCGATAGCATTGTTGTCGGCACAGGCGCATCAGGCAAAGCATTAGACAGTTTGACAGCTTCCGCTACCGAAGTCGGCAATAGCGTGCCGGTCAGTTTTGAAAAGGCTGGCGGTATCGTCGCTGATTTCAACACCCGCATGGGATTAACCGGTAGCACGTTGACTGACGTGTCGAAGAAAACCGCAGCATTAGGCGAAATCCTCGGCAAGGACATCAATATCAACCAGTTGACCGGAGCCATGAACGCTTTCGGTATTTCTGGTAAAGATGTTGGCAAAAACATGGACTACCTGTTTGGTGTCAGCCAGGCGACCGGTATTGGATTCGACCAGTTAACCGGCATCGTTAAAAATGCTGGCCCAGCCATGCAGTCCCTCGGTTTCAGCTTCAAGGATACGGCTGACCTTGCCGGCCAGTTAGACAAGGCTGGTATTGACGCGAACGCTGTCATGGGCAGCATGAAGAAAGCTTTAACGGCCGTCGCGGAAAATGGTGGCGATGTTAAAAAGACCTTCAACGACAGTGTGAAGTCGATTGAAGATTTTGTTAAAGCCGGTAACGACGCGGCTGCTATTGACGCGGCTAAGGATATTTTTGGTGCGCGTAACGCTCCGCAGTTTGTTGCAGCGTTGAAGAGTGGCGCCGTGAACATGGAAGAGCTTGGTAAGAATGCTCTGGGCGCTAAGGGTGATATTGAGGGGACTGAGGAGGCTACCAAGGATTGGCCTGAAACATGGGAGCTACTGCAGAATCGTATCAAGAGTGCTCTTGAACCTTTAGGAACTGCTGTTTTTAGTGCGGCGACATCTGCAATGGACGTACTGTTCACGGTTGTCATGTCTCTCGGTAGTGGGCTTCAACAGCTTGGTAGTGCTGTTGGCACGTTTTTCTCACCGTTCACGAGTAGTATACAAACTATTTCAAGTATGCTGTCTGGTGTGTTTATGCCCGTATGGCAGACATTGCAAGATTTGTTTGCTACGGCGTACAGTATTATTATGGCGCAGGTTGCTCCTGCGTTTGATAGTATGCAGGCGGCAGTCGGACGTGTGGCAAGTGTATTTATGAGCACTTTTCTGCCTGCAATGCAACCTATTATCGCGGTTATTGGCGTAATAGTTGGTGCTCTTATCACTGTGTTGATTCCAGCATTGGGTGCTGTAGTCGGCTTCCTTGTAGCTGAATTTGGCACAGCATTCACCATGGTAGCTAACCTTGTGACTGCTGCTATGCAAGTCGTATCAGGCGTGATTCAAACGGTGGTTGGTGTTATTGAGGCTGTTGTCGGCACTTTCGTTGGTATTTTTACTGGTAACTGGCAGATGGCCGCTAATGGTATGCAGCGTATTCTTGGCGGTCTTGCAGGTATTGCGAACGGTGCTTTGAATGCTGTGCTTGCCGTTGTGCAAGGCGTCTTGTCTACTATCAGTAACGTTTTTACGAGTATTTTCAACGGTTTGACGGGTATTGTTAGTGGCGTTTTTAGTGCTATTGCGAATACTATTAGCGGCACGATGAATGGTGCGAAGAGTACGATTAGTGGAGCGTTGAATGCTATCGCTGGTTTCTTCCGCAACCTGCATCTTCAGCTTCCGCCTATTAAGCTTCCTCATTTTAAGGCGAGCGGTAGTTTCAATCTCGACCCCGCGCATTTCAGTTTGCCATCTATTGGCGTGGACTGGTATGCGAAGGGTGGTATCGCTACTCGTGCTGCCGTATTGGGAGAGGCTGGAGCGGAAGCCATCGTCCCATACACTAACTCGAACATTAAACCATGGGCAACAGCTCTATCGAACGCTGCAGGCTTAACGAACAACAGTGATGAGGCGACTGGCCAGCTTGTGAACATGCTCGCCTACTATCTGCCGGTCATTGTGCGCGGACAAGAAACAGACCTGACGAAACGTGACCTGCAACGGCTCATGCTCGCCAACAACATTCTCTAAGGTGGTTTTTGTTATGTTTAACCGGTTCACGTATTTTAGTGGAACACTGCAGAAAAAATACTCGTTGGATAGTCCAATCATATCGAGTGGCGTGGGTAATGATATTCGCGACAGCGTATGGAATTACTCACTGTCAACACATAACATTACTGGCGTAACTCGCGTGGCTCGTGAAGCATCGTTCACCGTGACTACGACTGATTACGATCTGCTAAATGAGCTTCAACAGGCGTATACGGTTGATGTGGAGAACGGTACTCCAGGTGTATTGTATGTGGATGATTGGCAACAGTCGGCATATTTGGTAAAAACGCAGGCTGACGCTATCCGCCGAGGAACACTTATCGTAAAAATTACTGCTGTTCTGCTTGATGGTAAGTGGCATCGTGACACTGTAACAAGTTTCAAAACCTCTTACACGAGCGTGGATGACGATGAGTGGTTGAACTATCCACACGATTACTCGTATAACTTCGGTAAACAGTTCGATTATGCGACATCGTTGAGCGTGGAAACGTTAAGCAGCGCACCAATTAGCCTAACTGTTTACGGGCAGGCAACGAATCCAAGTATCACTATTGGGGGTAACGTTTACAATGTGAACGTTACTGTGCCTACTGGCGGAATCCTGAAAGTTAACGGGTTGGATAGGACTGTACGCTTGTTTGATGCGACGGGGCAAGAGTCGAACGTGTTTAGTAAAGCAGCTCGCAAGCCTGGCATGGATGTATTCGGCGAGCTTACGACTGGCGCGAACACTGTTTCTTGGTCACGTGGTTTTGAATTTGATGTTACTGTTCACGAGATTTCAGGGGGTCCATTATGGCAAGAAACACAGTTCAACGCGTAACACTCTACAAGGGGAATAGTTTTGAACCGTATGCGCAGACAGAGAATTTCCAACTCGACTACGCGTATGGGGATACGGAGAATAGTTTCGAACTGATTATTGAGCAGGCGGACATTGTTGATGTGACAATGTCCGCTTTTCGCTTGGAAGATTCCACTGATATTGCCGGCTTCGTGGATGGAGTGGAAAGCGTGTATAAGAATGGTTATTATACGATTACTTTCCATGGTACGAGCATGCAAGGCGTGTTTGATAAGCGTATCGTGCAACCATACTCTGGACAGGACTATTACACAGTCAAGGGCACACTCTCTGACTGTCTAACTAAGGTGCTTGCTGACACTGGTCTGACTGGAAGGGTTCTGCTTGACAGTATTCCGCCGGTGAATATCGACTACCAGTTTGAACGATACTGCACTCTTTGGCAGGGGTTGCGCAAACTCGCTAAGCAGAATCATATGATTATCCGCTTAACATTTGACGATAATGCTCGTATCCTGTTGAGTTTCATCCCGTCGGATGATATGACAATCAATAGCGCGAATATTAGTTATGATGCGACGAAATACAGTAAGTTTATTACTCACGCTATCGCTTTGGGTGCTGGTGAACTGCGTAACCGTGCGGTAGGTCATGCATATTGGGATGGTAAGCAGGTTACTACTACAAGGCCGTCGGGTTTTGTGGAGTCGTACATGATGACTTTCGAGGCGAGTAGTACGGAGCAGGATAAGATTGCTCAGTATGCTGCGGATAAGCTCACTGACGAGTTAAAGAACCGGCAGACTTTACAAGTGAAAGAACCGGACGGAGAGTATCCTCTCGATTCAAGTTTCTCAATCACTGACATGCCAACCGGCATGTCAGTGTCGGCAAGTATCAACAAGCTCATTATCAAAATCAGTAGGGGTGTGAAAACCCTTTCTATGGAGGTAGGTTAAAAATGGGTATCCAAACAGGCTTAACACAGTACGAGTGCGACCGGTGCGGTATTAAACAGATTATCGACCCGAAGCAGGCTGCAGAAGAGAAGTGGTCGGAAAAGAAGTTTATTCGCGCTAACCAGTCAGACGTGAACGTTGTCCTATGTCGGTACTGTTCGGACGACTGGCTGAAACTCATGGCGAAAGCAGACACTATTTTCGATAATTTCATGGACAAGAAATAAAAGGAGCTTACAATGACTATCCACATGATCACGAGCCGCCAAAACATGGCTCACGTAACAGCTGACGATGCTGCACATTTGAACGCACGCATTATGGGCGACGGACAGTATTTGTTGACGAAAGGCTGGGCTCCAACTCTTGCTTCTGCTTCTAGGGTTAACCTGCCAGTGGGGGAGTGGTTGTGGAATGGCCGCTATGTGCAGATTAGTGTCCAGGAGAGTATCAATATTGGTAACGGTGTGAGCTCTGGTTCTACACGTGATGATCTTATCTGCCTGCATTATTCCCGGAATACGGGTACTGGTGTAGAAACTGTCTCCGCGGCGGTTATTAAGGGTGTCATCAATCAGGGTATTGGTGTACCTCCTATTACCACGAGTCTGCTGAATACGCCGTCTGAAACGTATATGATTATTGCTGTTGTGCGTTGGAATGGCTTGACCCCAACAGTGCAGGCGTTTGAGAATACTGAATATTTGCAGCCTTTCTCGCAGACGAATGAAACTCTCCGTAATCTTGATTATCGGCTTACACATGCTACAAGCACTACTGCGCGGCTGCCGTACATGGATAGACCAGTGACCTTGCGTAAAACGGGTAATTTGGTTGTGGTGTCTGAGCAGGCGCTCACGTCTGCCAGTGGTGCGAATGCGCATTTTAACGCGTCGGAGACGATTCCTGATGGCTATCGTCCTGCCGTTCAAGGTGTTATCACGTGTAGCGATAATTCGAGTACGGTCGCGAGCCTGCTTGTGAATAGTCGCGGTGGTATCGAGGTTAACGGTAACTTCTCACAGTCGCGATATCTACAAGTGTTGGGCGTGTGGGTTACTGCTTGACGGGTGCTTTAGGCGAAAAATTTTTTAGGAGACCACATATTGTGTGGTCTTTTTTATTTTTAAGGAGAAAAAAGAATTGTGATTCCTATGAGTCCCTTCGACGTGGATAACGTGCTTGTCGCGCTCATCACAGGCCTTATTAGTTTCGCTGTCGCATTCATCACGAGTAGAACGCAAGCGAAGAGTAATGAGCAGAATGCGGATAAGACGCGTGCTGAAACTGAGTCACTGCTCCGACAGCAGTTAGAAGATACAGACAAAAGACTAAATAGCTTATCTCATGCTGTGTCTGATGAGATGAGACAACGCCGTCAAGCAGAAGCAAATCTCTATGACGCTGAGCAGCAACTGTCTTCTTCTATCGCGTATGTGCGAGCGCTCGGACATTGGCTGAACGCTATGTGCAAAATGCTTGATAAGGATTGGTTAGACGAGCATCCGAAACCTCGCTTGCCTGATGAAATCAGGAGCGGAGTAGAGAGGACGGCGAGTGAGCTCGGTTTAAACGTAGACAAATTCGATATTCAAGAATAAAAGGAAGGAGAAAAATTGTGAGTGTAATACAAGAAAAGATTGTGAATAATGGTCATGGTAGTCTTAATGCTTCGTATTTTTGCGTGCATTCCACAGCGAATCCAGGCGCGACCGCCGCGAATCATGTCAGCTTATGGAGTCGTAACTACTTGTATGCTGTGCACCTCGTATCTGATTGGACGGAAGCGTTTCATACAGTGGCTTACGACCGTTTATGTTTCCAAGTTGGTGACGGTAACCCGTTTGTTGAGGGACTTGAGATTTGTGAGGCTACGAATGAGGAAGATTTCCGTAAAGGTATCGAGGTAGCTATCCAGGTTGTGCGTGAACGTCTTGCCGCACACGGGTGGGGAATCGACAAGCTGATTTGCCACAATGAAGCCACGAAAATGTGGGGTGGTAGTGACCATACTGACCCGCTGCCGTATTTCGCGAAGTGGGGGTATTCGTGGGAGCAATTCAAAAATGACGTCGCTAACGGCAGTATGTCGCTAGTCTCAAACAGTCAAACAGTACAAGTTAAGGAAGGTAAAAGCATGTATCTTATTGAAACAACAACCCCGTGGGGGACTACAGCGTATGCGCTGATTACTGAGCTTTCAGGAGCTCAAGCATTACAAGATATCGAAGCATTATCCTACGCGAACGGTTTAGGCTCTACGGGCAAGGTGAATTGGGATATGTATAATCTGCTCGTTTCGCAGGCGTGGCAGCGTTATAACACGTTCATGAACGCGGTCGGTAAGACCGTAACGGAAAGCGTAGAAGAGGCTACTAAGCGCGTAACCGAAGCAACAAAAACTACTAAAGATGGAGAATAAAATGGGAGAACATGTCATGCAGGATAATCATGCTAGTGAAGATTTGAGAAGCTATGTGCCAGTTTTCAGTGCGCGAGTGCGCACAATCATCTACGTAGCAGGTCTTGTCGCTTCAGTGATTGGCCTTGGTTTTATGACGTTCGGCTACGCTGATATCGGCGGTTTCATTAGTACCGCTGCTGGTATCCTCGCGGGCGGTTTCGGCGTAGCATATAACCCGCTACGGTCTGAGTAAAATGCTAGTATGAAAGTTAATAGAAGCCCCTCGTAGTGCATCTCACTTGATGCTCAAAGTCGGAGGGGCTCTCATGATATACTGAGTTTGATGAAGCTAGACGGTGTTTAGTTCAAAGGGTCCTCTCACACTTTTGTGGTGTGGGAGGACCCTTTTGCTTTTTCTACTGTTTTCGGGGCCTGCCTCCGTGTCCTGGACGATTAGCATTCCACTGCTCGATAGTAGATTTCTTCCAGCCACGTGTGCGTCCAATGTACGCGTCGGGTTCTGGCATATTGTAGTTTGCTAGAGCGCCTTTCTGTATGCCAAGAAACTCAGCCACCTCGGTAAAACTCATATAGATTTCGGTCATTGTGTCTTGTCTTTCTTTAGCACTGCAGCAATTATCCAAACAATGCAGATGGCTGTCCATATGATTGTTTTTGGAGTGCTGCGCATGATAAATGCCTCATACAGTGCAGTAATTCCGGTTAAAACCGCAATGATGCTGTAAAACAATTTTGCGCTCATACTTTTATGATTTAGACTGAAAGGGGTAGCCCCGCTGAGGGGCTACCGTGAAGCTATTTCCTATGCTTAGGTTTTCGCTTCTTTTCTTTGAGAGCTATTGCTATGCCTACGATGCTTGCGATTGTATCTATTAGGTGGAGCAGTAGCTCTGCTATTTCAGTCCATTTCATTCTCACCTCCTTTCGTTTTCCTTATATTTATATAATACCACAGCAACTATATAAATACGAGTAAGACACGCCGAAGATAGGGGAACAAAATAAAAAAATACAGAATACTGTTGAAAACAAAGGTGTTCGGAATAGTATTTGTCGAATCTCCTCGTCTCCGCGTTTGGCTTTCAGAAGAAATTCTGAAAGCCTTTATTTTTACTTGTTAACCGCTTGTTTTCAACGGTTTCAGGCTGTTGTGCTCATTCTCAGTTAGTTGCATAAGAGAGCATATGAGGAGGGGGAACTCAAGGGTGGGGAAAAAACTTTTGGGTTATATGACAAATATTGACCATGATGAAGTTTCACATGAAATTCTACGATGTATTACTACAAAGCCAATCGAGGAAGTAATCCAAATAAACCCTGATGAGGCTTCTCGACATTTGAAAAGTAATGACCGATCGATCTAAGTTCGGACAGCTCCGAACCCTTATATGTCGGTCTCACCTCTAAGTTTACGGATTAATACCGTGATCGTGCAGCGGTATAAGACATCAGACTGTAAATCTGACGCAGCTATTGCTACACAAGTTCGAATCTTGCTCACGGCACTAGAATTCCATATTCCGGTGTGAGGCTTTCTATCTTGAACGTGAACACAAGAATTGATTACCCCAATAAGAAAAATAGGAGATGCTCGCACAATCACTGGGAAGTTGAGGAATCTCCTATTAATCGACTTGTAACCTATATTTCGAATCAGTAATGTGATTAGCGATACAGCTTTGCATCATTACTCATGAGGAAATATTGACATATGAACCACTCTAGGAGGCATAATCTCAACACTCGTACTCTTTTACAAGAGTTCTCAGTTGTGATATTATTCCTACTAACAGTAGCCCCCTAAGCCTCTTAATAATGCTCAAATCTGGGGGCTCTTTTTATTTACAGAGGTAATATGAAGTCAGCAAAAACCATCGATGAAATGATTAAACTTTTCGAAGATCGAGAGTTAATAATCGCTGATGAAGAGCATTTCCGTGACCTTTTGTATAACAACAATTATTATCGACTATCGGGATATTTTCGTGTATTTCAAATAGATCCATCGAATGGTGACAATAGGTTCATTGCTGGCACTACTGAGGAAGATTTCATCACTCCGTATAGTCTTGATGCTAAGTTGAGAGCGTTGATTCTTCAAGGAATCAAGTATCCTAGAGATTACTCTACGTTCCCGTTTTGCGTATGAAATAGCACAAGACGGGCATGCTTATGATTACGTGTCGTTATCGGCTTACAAGCATTTGGCGAAGAGGAAGACTTCTTCTTATCAAGAGAGACTAATACTAAAAATCAATGACTGGATAGAAAAATCTTCAGAGGTTTGTATTAGGCACTACCATGAAGTCGGGAAAGATATTCCCGTTTGGGCGGCTGTCGAAGTGCTGCCATTTGATACGGTTTCAAAGATGTTGTCTTCTCATATCGATTCGCAGGCGCTGAGACAAGTCTATAAATCAATAGGCTTACCTAAAAACCCGAGAATTGGGTCTAGCATTGTTCATGCGATGGTTTACCTTCGTAATTTGTGTGCTCACCATTCACGACTATGGAAACGAGAAACAATCATTTCAGTTCCTCATATTTCGTACGTTGAGGAAACAATTAATGGTATTTCTTATGAACAAAAATCCGTTGCGGCCTCTTTGATTCTTCTCATGCATATGGTGGATTTCATTAATCACAGCTCGGAATATTCTGAAGAAATTCTAAGTTTCTTAAGAGCAAATAATTCCTATGTCAACGGGTTAGCTACTCCTGTTCACTGGAAATAAAACTATCTTCTTTCAAGCACAAAATCTGAGGAACTACCTCTGCTAATTTACCCCAATCATCTGCAGAGTTTTTTGCCCTCTAAACTCGTTGTAGTTCAAACGCACGCGTGCACTTATCGGCACATCTTCGGTATTCCAAAGCAGTACTGGCGGGCAGCCAGGCATCTGCAACTTGAGGTGCTGTTGTTCTTTACCGATGCGGCTTATCTCAGTATCAGCAGGGAAAATAATCTCCATAATAGGGTAGTCGAAATTCTTACCAAAAGGTGCCACACAATCTAAGAACTGCGTAATCTCATTGAGAGCAGTTGTATCCCACCAAGCAACGTCAATATCTGGACCGTCATCGCCAATCAATAACGCTGGCTCTTCCTCAAAATCAGAAGGAACACGCACCCCTTGCAAAGCATCAACTAAAGCATCCAGCGAACCTGTAACGCCGCCGGCTCCCTGATGTCCTACGACCTTGAGGCCATCGCGGTCATTGAGCATATCGATAATTGGGTAAAAATCTGGCGAACGCATCGATCCCTCAACTTGCTTGCCGTGCGTGCGATCGTAGGTTACGTGAACCACAGCTGTGGGAAGTCCAGAAGCGTGCATCAATTTGCCGGCGAGTAAACCCAACATACCGCGAGGTGCATCCGTAATGTACACATACGGCGCATACGTATCGACCAGCGTATCCATATACTCGTCAACCAGCTTCTTACGCTTAGTGTTGGCCGCAATCAAACGAACGATGGCAGCGCGACGCTCAGCCCGATCATCCGACATAAACACACAAAAAGCGTCACTCATCGACGACCCCACACGTCGTGGCGCGTTAAACATCGGAGCCAGAGTAAAACCATAAAAACCCTCGTCGCACTGCGCAAGCGACACCTCAAGCTCCTCAAGAAGCTGAGCGTACCCTTCAAAAGCAGTCAAAAACGCGCGGTTTACGCTAGCGTCACCGCGCAAAGAATTCAACGCGGTTGGACGGGCAATCAGCTCGCGCGTAAGGCTTAACGACTTGCGCACTAAAGCGCGGTTATCGTGCACCAGAGGCATCACATCGGACACCGTGCCAATGCCCACGAACAGTTGCAGCAAGTTAAGATACTTGCGCTGCTCGGCGCTCACAAAACGGCGCGCGTACGCACTAATCATTAAAAACGCAACGGCCGCACCGCAAATGCCTGGCAGCGGATACGAGGAGTTGCGGCAGCACGGATCAATCATGGCGTCGGCCGGGCAATCGATTTCTTGATCGTGATGGTCCGTAATCAAAACTGCTAAACCGAGCGACTGCGCGTAACGTATGCCGTCGGTCGAATTTACCCCGCTATCGCAGGTGAGAATAACCGTGGTGTCGGGAAAACGGCGCATAATATCGTCCACATCATCGCGGCAAAAATCGTGACCGCTCTCATAGTCGGGCACCGACAGTTCCACCTGAAAACCCAGCTGCTTCAAACCCGCGTACAAAATCGTGCCCGAGGTAACGCCATCCATATCGAAATCCGGGTAAATGGCGAGCCGCGCATCGCGATAACTGTGCAGCTTCTCAATAAACGCATCCATACCATCGAGCTGCTCGCCATACGGCGTGTTAATTTCGCGTAGAAAATCAGGCGATAAACCGGTGCGCTCAATAAGCGTGCGCAAGCCGGCGGAGCAGGTGTCGAGCGAGAAGTTCGGCGCGAACGGGTTAATAAGGGCAATCTCTACGTTTTCAGGCACGAGATTATTGTAAGGCGAGCGAAAGAAGAGCGTTACTGAGCGCGCTCCACAACTCAGCCTAAAATAGTTCGCATGAGTGCCGAAACAATTGTGACTTATGCGCGTACCATGTTGCGCACCTTCGACGACGTGCCGTTTAACAACGTGGATGCAGCGATTCTTTCGCAGCTGGCTTACGCGCAGCTCGATGGTGAACAGGTGCCTTCGCTCGTGCACACGCGTGCTGAGTATCAGGCGCGATACAAGAAAAAGTACGGTTCGCCGACCGGTAAAATCTTGCGCGCAGTAGCCGCAGGTCTTACGAAAAAGAAATCTAGCCCGCTCTTGCACGACGAGGAGCGTTTCGTCTCGCTTTACACGGCTTTGTGGCGCGCGGAAGATTTCGAGAACATTTTCCCTTCCCTGTCCACACGCGAGATGATGATTGAGCTGGTCAGCGCTGTTGTAGCGTCACCTCGTTTCCGCGATATTAAAGTAGGGGAGTTTACCTACGAGTTCAATAATGATCGTGAGCATCAGCAGCAGTTCGCGGCTATGACCTTCTTACTACCGGAAACCGCCTACGACTCAAACGACTCAAAAACCACAGAATTCATCGCTTTCCGCGGCACTGAAACTTCCTTCGTTGGTTGGCGCGAAGACTTCGAGCTAGCTTTCCATAAAGATATTCCTTCGCAGCTGTCTGCTGCACGCTATGTGGAAGATATTTACCGTCATTCGCATGGCAGAAACCTTGTTATTGCTGGCCATTCCAAGGGTGGTAACACCGCCGTGTATGCGGCTACGAAAGTTCCTGCGAACGTGCAAAACGCAATCCAGCAGATCTACTCTTTCGACGGACCAGGTTTTATTACCAACCTTCTGGATTCGCCTGAATACAAGCGCATTGAGCCGAAGCTTACGAAACTTATTCCGCAAGATTCCTTCGTGGGCATGATGTTTGCCGGTCGCGAGCCATACCGCGTTGTGCACAGTGACGAAGCTTCTGTTATGCAGCACTTTATGTACAAGTGGGCGGTCGACCTCGACAGCGCTGACTTCGTGTATGACCAAGAGATTTCGTCGCGCGCGCTCAAGATAGCCGATTCCTACGTTGAGTGGACCAATTCGCTCGACTTGGCTACACGTCGCAAAGTTATCGACGCAATTTTTGCGATTTTCGAGGCTACTGGATATGAGTCCTTCACCGAAATTGCAGACAATATCAGTACTGCAGCACCGATGATGTGGCAAGCCGCGCAAGAAACCGACAGCGCTGTGCGCGATATTACGGTTACTGCGCTGCGTGATTTGTTCTCCATGATTTTCGGCTTTAACAACTTCTCCAAGTACACCACGCAGTGGGAAGCGATGGTGGCGAAGGTGTCGCAAAGCCTGCCTTTTAGTAAAAACGCGGAAGAAATCGAGCAGAACTAAATGCGCACGATTACGAACCCTGCCAGCAATCCGGCGCACTACTCGTATATCGAGAAGAAATCAGAGTTCATCGGCGATGCGTGTCATATCGATTCGCTCGACGAGGCGGTTGAGTTTGTCGAGCAGATCCGCGCGCAGCACCCCAAAGCACGGCACGTGTGCTTCGCGGCTGTTACGGGAGCCAGTCAAGCGCAGTTTAACGAACGTATGAGCGATGACGGGGAACCGAGCGGTACCGCGGGCAAACCGATACTGAACGTGCTGCGGCAGTCAGAAACAACGGATACCGTTATCGCGGTTACGCGCTATTTTGGCGGTATACTTTTGGGAGCCGGCGGTCTGATACGCGCGTACTCGACGGCTGCGGCCGAAGCACTTCGCGTGGCTAATCTTGGTAACGTTATCCCAGCGCGCGAGTTTATGTGCACGGTTGACTACGCTCAGCATTCGCTTATCCAGCGGCTTATCGCCCAACATAGCGGGCGCGTACATCATGAGGACTTTAGCGATAAAGTCGTGGTAAAATTTGTGATTCCAACCGATCGCGTGCTCTCGATGGAACAGATGGTGCAGCAGACATTTAACGCGTCTGTACAGCTGATAGCCGGCGCGGAAAGTTCGTTGATGGAGAAAGAGTAGAGATGGCAGAGACTGAATCTTTAAGCGCGGAGTATGAATTTTTGCGTCATACCGAGGATGCGGCTGAGCTGAGCAAGCGCTGCCATACGCCGCTCCCGGACGCCAGTGATGCCGCCGCTTTT
>QWBY01001685.1_pt1 | contig 13232 bp, 13 predicted proteins | sample 1972471 | NCBI WGS metagenome assembly QWBY01 (sample SAMN09866722, study PRJNA288562) | Human gut metagenome isolate term6_stool, whole genome shotgun sequencing... | reverse complement strand
TGAAGTCGCCTTCACTGGACGTTATCCAGCATTCTGCTCTGTGGAGCACGGACTTTCCTCATGCCTAAGCACGCAACCATCTGGTTTACTCATTACAAAGTTTATTATACTACAAAATGCATAAAAATTCTATATTATTTCTACATTATCAGTGAAAGAAGAGAAATTTTTAACTATCTCAATTCCTTTCGTATTTTTCTTTAATATATCCTCTATGATATTAACAAAAGCACTCTCACTACTGTTGTGGTCTTGCATAATTAAATTAATCTTTGCATTTCTTAGTGCTTGTATGTCATGATATCCTAAATCAGATGTTATAACAGTGTCAGGCCTTTCTTCGATAGCATTTTCCACAAAATCTCTGCCACTACCATTTAGTATCATAAGCCTGCTGTTACGATTATTATTTTTATATACTTGTATATATTTCGCATTATTAATATCTTTAATGATATATCCCAAATCTTTTAATGATACGTCCTCTATGTCTCCTACAACTCCATAACCCATATCATCATTTACCTTGATAGCAAAATCTGTATTAGAAAGCTTTAGCTTGTCTTTGTAAAATTTATAAAAACCAGAGCTTTGAACATCGAATGATGTATGTGCGCTGTAGTATATGATGTCATTTTTAATCATATGCTTAATTAGCTTTGAGCTTGCATTCATATCAATCTCTTTTATGCCTTTAAAAATTAAAGGATGATGCGTTATCACCATATCCACATCATCCAGTTCTTTAATATCATCATATAAGAGATCAACGCTTAAATAAATCTTTTTTATATCTTCTTTATCTAGATCTATTATCAATCCAGAATTGTCCCAAGGCTCTCTATACTCCTTTGGGAAGATACTTTCAATTATCTTTATAATTTCATTCTTTTTCATTGATCTTCTCCATATATTTTTTAATTTTATTTAAATCTTTACTTAACTCATCAAACTTATTTAAGTTCTTATCTTTGTTAATCCTATTAAGTATTTCTTCTATGCTCTTAATTTCATTTTCATGGTACACTTTAAGATATTCAATGTCTTGCATGTCAAAATTAACTGGCATAGTGTAGTCTTTAACATTAGTTTTCTTATTGATTACTTCATAGAGCCTATAGTATTTTTCTTTTTCTATAAACAAACGTTCTTTCTTTATGAAAAAGTCATTCTCCTTAAAATACTTTCTAATGTTCGAGCCTTCACCCATAGCTTGTATTATTATACTACTGAAGCATCTTACCTTGTCTAAGCTCTTTGACAGTATGCTAACTATAGTCTCTTCGCCCATACCGGCAATTAAAAGTGTATCGTAACCTTTGCTGTCTATATTTACAAGGCCATCGCTTACAATAAATTTAATTTTATCTTTATATTTATCGCCAGAAAGTAAGAGTTCAGCTTTTTCTAACGATTTTTCACTTATATCGCTTTCAATAACCTTATCTATAGTGCCACTATCCAAAAGCATCTTTGCTATATAGCCGTGATCGCAACCAACATCTATAAGCGAGGAACCTTTTTTAATTGACTTAGATATCTCAATAAGTCTCTTTGAATAATTCATTATAGTTCAAGGAAGTCTCTAAGCTTTTTAGATCTACTTGGATGTTTTAGCTTCCTTAATGCTTTTGCTTCTATCTGTCTAATTCTCTCTCTAGTAACATCAAAGGCTTGTCCAACCTCTTCAAGTGTTCTAGTTCTGCCATCATCAAGGCCGAATCTTAAAGCTAAAACTTTTCTTTCTCTATCTGTTAAAGTGTCAAGAACAGAAATTAATTGTTCTCTTAGCATAGTGTTTGTCGCTGCATCTGATGGAGATAATATTTCTTCATCAGGTATAAAGTCTCCTAAGTGCGAGTCTTCTTCTTCACCTATAGGTGTTTCTAATGATACTGGTTCTTGAGCGATTTTTTGTACTTCTCTAACCTTTTCTACATCCATATTCATTAATTCAGCAACTTCTTCTGGAAGAGGATCTCTACCTAATTCTTGTACTAATTGTCTTTGTGCTCTAACTAACTTATTTATAGTCTCAACCATGTGTACAGGTATTCTTATAGTTCTTGCTTGGTCTGCTATGGCTCTTGTGATTGCTTGTCTAATCCACCATGTGGCGTATGTGCTAAATTTAAATCCCTTCTTGTGCTCAAACTTATCAACCGCTTTTATTAAACCCATATTACCTTCTTGGATCAAGTCTAAAAATTGCATACCTCTACCTACGTATCTCTTAGCAATACTTACTACAAGCCTCAAGTTCGCTTCTGCAAGCTTATCTTTAGCTGACTCATCGCCTTCTTCAATCTTTTTTGCAAGCTTAACTTCTTCTTCAAAAGTAAGCAAAGGAATTCTACCTATTTCCTTAAGATACATCCTTACTGGGTCGTCAGTTATAACTATTTTGTTCTTGCCCTTTTCTTTAGCTAATTCAAGTTTATCATCCTTGCTTAATTCTTCCTCAAAAGATCTTAGCTCCTCTAAGTCAATGTCTTCTTCGTCATCATCATCTTTATCAACATCAAAGTTTTCATCTAAATCGATTTCTTCATCTTCATCTTTAGTGTCAATGATACTAACTTGAGCTGCATCTAGTGCATCGTAGAAAGATATAACTTCATCTTCGGTTACTTCAAATTTATCCAAGCCATCCTCAATCTCTTTATAGTTGATGTAACCTTTTGTTCTTCCTTCGTTTAGTAGCTCATACATGGCTTGTCTTTTATCTTCGCTAACGTTTTCATCTATTATCTTTATTGCTTCATCCGTTACTTTTTCTTTTTTAATTTTCTTTGTGCTAGCATTCTTTTCTTTCTTCATAAGAACACTCCCCTTCATCATTCGTTATCTCTGTGCTTTTTAATTAGTTTTAAAAGCTCCATTGCATCGCCTTTGCCATCATTAATTTGTTCCAATAAATCACTTACATAGTCTTTTGATTTTAGCTTCATTCTTTTTTCAATTAATTCTTTTAGATTGATGTATGTAGATTCTTCAGATTTCTTCCTAATATCATCAATCTCTAAAAGCGCATTATCTTTATCCGCTATATCAAAATCACTAAGTTCTATCTCATTATTGCCTTCGTACTTCGACTTTAGTAGTGGCATGTTTATCTTAAATACCTTACTATAATTATCTATAGAAATTTCATTTATTATATATTTAAAATATTTAATATCCGCTAATGCATATATTAAAAGATTCTCATCAATAATTTCTATATCTAATTTTTTAATTTTTGGTACTTCTGGTACAGTATATTTTTCTCTGTATTTGTTAACATAATTTGTTTTTGAAACTTGATTGATTAGCAAACTCTTGTCAATAGAGTAGACTCTCGAAATGTAGTCTATATAAATTTCTCTCTCAATTTTGTCATTTATTTTTGACAATAGTCTCGACAACTCATTAATTAGCTCTAACAAGTTTTCTGGATTGTTTACATCATAAAGCTGCATTAGCTCAGAAACTTCATATTCAACAGAGTTTTTTGCTTCATTAAGCTTAGCTGTAAAGCCAGAAAGTCCATATTTTTTAATAAAATCATCTGGATCTAAGCCTTCTTCAAGCACTACAACATTAGCTTTAGCATTTATAGATCTAAGTATCTCTATAGCCTTATGTGTTGCATTTTTGCCTGCTTTGTCTCCATCATAACAAATATAAATTTTCTTTGCGTTTCTATTCAATAAGTTTGCTTGATTTATAGTAAAAGCTGTACCCAAATTAGCAACAGCATAATTTACACCTGCTTGATATAAACTCATAACATCAATATTGCCTTCAACAAGAAGTATTTTATCTCTATCAGCTTCTTTTTTATATATATTGTAGCCGAATAGCAACTCTCTCTTCTTAAAGACAATATTTTCACTTGTATTTAAGTACTTAGGCATACTGTTATCCAAGCTTCTTGCGCTAAAGCCAAGCACATGATTATGCACATCAAATATAGGAAAGACTAATCTGTTTCTAAATACATCATATGAACTATCTTTTCCTTCTTTTATCTTGGCTAAACCTGCTTTAACTATGAAATCTTCACTGTAGCCTTTGCCTATTAAGTAATCTTTAAGTGCTGTCCATTCATTTGGCGCATAACCTAGTTGATACTTTAAAACAGTTTCCTTGCTTAATTTCCTCTTAAGTAGATAGTCAATAGCTATCTTTGACTTTAATATTTGACTTTGGAAGAAGTCAAGAGCTGTTTTATTAATATCATAAAATTTTTCTATGAGATCAATTTCAGTTTTTTTTTACTTGTTGCTTCTTGTAGAGTTATATTCGCTCTGTCAGCTAAATACTCAACTGCTTCTTGGAAACTTAGGTTCCTATACTTCTCGATAAAAGTAATAACATCCCCCGACTCACCGCAGCCAAAACATTTGTAGTATCCATCTTTACTATTAACATGAAATGACGGCGTCTTCTCCTTGTGAAATGGGCACAGTCCAGTATATGATGCGCCTTTCTTCTCAAGTTTTATATTCTCGCCAATCACATCTTCGATGTTATTGTACTCTTTAATTTTATCAATGACTGCTGCATTAATTACTTTCATATCATAACCTCATTCTTCCAAGTTTGTGGTACATATATCTTTTTAAATTCATTTATTGCATATATGTCTGACATACCCGCAATGTAGTCACAAATTTCTTGATTCTTTGTTCCTTGAATCTCTTTAATGTTGTCAGGAAGTTTTTCTGGATGCTCGTCATAATAATCATATAGCATTGATATTATGTTCTTTGCCTTGTCATGTTCCTTAGTTGTAATTGGATTAAAGTAAACTTCTTTAAACATGAAAGCCCTTAAGGCAAGCATCGCTTCGCCAACCTCATCAGACATTTTTATATAGTTTTGTCCATAACTTTCTTTAAGTATATCTGTAATCATAGTGTTGATTCTCTTTGAGTGGGAATCGCCTAAAATTTCGATAAGGTCTTTTGGTATATCTTTCTCGTGCAAAACACCAGCTCTGATTGCATCATCAATATCGTGATTGATATATGCAATTCGATCTGCAAACTTAACTACTCTGCCTTCTAAAGTATATGCTTCGTTCGCTCCGCTATGGTTTACAATTCCATCTCTAACTTCGTCGCATAAGTTAAGTCCAAACTTTCCATTTCTTTTCTCAAGCACGTCGACAACTCTTAAGCTTTGTTCATAGTGCCTAAATCCGCCTAAATCCTTACACTTCTCATTAAGTGCGCTCTCACCAGCATGTCCAAATGGTGTATGCCCTAAGTCATGTCCCAAAGATATCGCTTCAACTAAATCTTCATTAAGTCTTAAAGCTCTAGCAATGGTTCTAGCTATTTGGCTAACCTCAAGTGTATGTGTAAGCCTTGTCCTAAAGTGATCTCCTTTAGGCGCTAGAAACACTTGAGTCTTGTGCTTAAGTCTTCTAAATGCTTTTGAGTGTAGAATCCTGTCTCTATCTCTTTGGAAATCAGTTCTTATATCACACTTTTCCTCCGAAACTTTTCTTCCTCTACTGTCTGAACATTTGCATGCATATTCCGAAAGGTAAGAGTCTTGAAATTTTTCATAATTTTCTCTAAAATTAATCATTCATCTCACCAAAATTTTTACTTAAACTATCTATTATAATTGAAGCTGTCTCTTCTATAGCTTTATTTGTAACATCAATAACCTGGCATCCAAGTTTTCCCATAATTTCCTTAGAATATCTAAGCTCTTCATTAATTCTATCTGTGCAAGCATAGTTGCCTATATCTTCTATACCTAAAGACTTCATTCTTTCTATTCTGATTTCATTAATCTTTCTATCAGAAGCAATGAGCCCAAATATCCTTCTTTTGTCCTTTTCAAATAAAAACTCACTAGGTTCTATCTCTGGAAGTAACGGTACGTTTGCTACCTTGTAATTCTTATTAGCTAAATACATAGAAAGAGGTGTCTTTGAAGTCCTTGATATACCTAGTAGAACAACGTCAGCAAGGATAATACCTCTAGGATCCTTTCCGTCGTCATATTTAACTGCAAACTCTATAGCAGATACCTTATCAAAGTATTCTTGGTCAAGTCTTCTAATAAGTCCTGCCTCTCTAATAGGTGCTTGATGTAAAACTGATTCAATAGAGTCCAAAACTTTACTCATAACGTTAACAGTTGGAATATTATATTTTCTTCCTAAGCTTTCAATATAATGTGCATGCTCTTCCAATACAGTTGTGAATATAACAACTGATGGAACTAGTTTTGCCTTTTCAAAGATATTAAATATCTTGTCCTTGCTGTCAACATAAGGGAATCTTTTTATCTCGTAAGCGTCTGGTGAAAATTGCTTGATACATGATCTAGCAATCTTTCCAGCTGTTTCACCTATAGAGTCTGAAATTACAAATATAGTTATTTCGTTCAATTAAATCTCCTCTATTTCTTTAAAATCTAAAATGGAGTTAAATTCATTTAGTATTAATGATATTAATGAAAGTCTGTTGTTCTTTATTATTTTATTATCAACTAAAACCATAGTTGAGTCTAAGAATTTATCAATGCTTTCTTTGTAAGTAGCAAGTATCTTAATTGCTTCTGTTATATCTATATCAGATATATTTTCTTCCTTTGCCTTCAAGTCTTTGTATAGATTGAATAATTCTTTTTCACTCTCTTCCATTATGTCTTGGTTAGGATCAACTTTTTCAAATTCTTTTCCTTTTGATATCTGATATATTCTCCTAAACGCAGCTAAAGCATCTTTAAATTCATCACTATCTTTAATTCCGTCTAACTTTGTTAAGACTTGTTTTATAGTTAATAAATTTAAGTCTTTATGTTTATTCATAACAGCGTTTATTAAATTTGCATCATAGTTACTATCTTGCAATATACCTATGAACCTTGTCTTAATATAATCTAAAACATTCTTCTTAACCTCGTCGTAATCAAACTTTAATTCATTTATATTGACATAGTTGTACAATGTTTCTTCAAGTAAGGAGTCTATAGATACATCCAAAGACTTTTCTAATACTATATTTATAATACCCAAAGTAGCCCTTCTTATACCAAATGGGTCTTGTGATCCACTTGGTTTTGTGCCGATTGAGAATAAACCTGATATTGTGTCAAGTTTATCTGCTACAGCAAGTATTACTCCTGCAGTAGTGCTTGGAAGTGAATCTTGGGCATATCTTGGTAGATAGTGTTCATATATTGCTTCTTGCACACTTACAGTTTCTCCTGATAGCTTAGCATATATCTTGCCCATAACGCCTTGAAGTTCAGTAAACTCTACAACTAGCTTAGTTGCAAGGTCAGCTTTTGATAAATATGCAGCTCTCTTGGTAGTCTCTACTGTCTCTTCTCCAACATTTAGGTCTTCACAAATCTTTTCAGATAGTTTAATGTTTCTTAATGTTTTATCATATAATGTTCCAAGCTTATCTTGGAAGACAATTGTTCTTAAATCATTAACGTAGTCTTCTAAGTTTTTCTTCCTATCTTCATTAAAGAAGAATTTAGCATCTTCCAGTCTGGCAGCAAGAACTTTTTCGTTTCCTTTTCTAACTATGTCAAGATATTTATCATCGCCATTTCTAACAGTAATGAAATGGTTCATAAGTCTGTTCTTTGAATCTACAACTGGGAAGTATCTTAAGTGATCTTTCATTGGTGTAATAACTACTTCATCAGGAAGCTCAAGATATTGATCCTTAATAGTTCCAAGTAGTGGTGTTGGGTATTCAACTAAGTTTGTTACTTGATCAATGATAGCTTCGTCGTTTTGTATCGATCCACCAACGGATTTAGCAAGTCTTTCTGACTCTAGTCTAATTCTTGCTTTTCTTTCGCTGTTATCAACAATAACAAAGTTATCTTCCATAATCTTCATATAGTCATGAGCATCAGATATCTCTATATCCTTCTTAGATAAAAATCTGTGACCATTTGTTAAATTTGATACTCTTATATTCTCTAAGTTAAATTTAACAACTTTGTCATTATAAAGAGAGACAATCCATCTAATAGGTCTAGCAAATTTTAAGTCTCTTCCGCCCCATTTCATAGATTTTGGAAAGACTATCTTTCTAATAATACTTTCTGCGTTTCGTTCAATAAGCTCTGTAAATGTTAAGCTCTTATGCTCTACAGTAGCAAAAACATATTCAGTGCCGCCCATATCTTTAAATAAAATATCTTTTACATCTAAGCCCTTTGACTTTAAAAAGCCTTGAAGTGCCTTTGTTGGATTACCACCCTCATCAAAACTAATTGACTTAGAAGGACCCTTGATTTCTTCTTTTTCTATGCTTTCATTTTCTATGATATTGTCAATTATAGTAGTTATTCTTCTTGGTGTTGTATATACGTTTACTTCATAATCTTTGTATGAGTTTTCATTTAATAATTTCTCAAAAGCACTTTTAAATTGTTCTATAGCTAATTTTGAATAACTAGCAGGTAACTCTTCCATACCTACTTCTAATAAATATCTATTTGCCATCATTAAAACCTACTTTCTTAGTAAATGGAAAGCCCATCTCTTTTCTTTGTTCTACGTATTTACTTGCTATTAGCTTAGCCAAACTTCTAACCTTTAGTATATAGTTTGCTCTTTGTGATACTGATATAGCTCCAAGTGCATCAAGCACGTTGAATGTATGTGAGCACTTTAATACATAGTCATACGCTGGTAATATAAGTCCTTTTTCAATAATTCTCTTGCATTCGGCTTCATATCTTTCAAACATCTCTTGTAGTAAGTCCTTGTCTGCTAACTCAAAGCTATAAACAGAGTGCTCATATTCAGCTTTCTTGAATATATCACCATATGTGAAATTTTCATTCCATTGTATATCGTAAACATTGTCAACATCTTGTAAGTACATAGCAATTCTTTCAAGACCATATGTTAGTTCTGAGGATTCAATTTCTAGATTAAGTCCACCGACTTGTTGGAAGTATGTGAATTGAGTTATCTCCATACCGTCAAGCCAAACTTCCCAGCCTAGTCCCCACGCACCAAGTGTAGGTGATTCCCAGTTATCTTCTACGAATCTTATATCGTGTTTTAAAGGGTCTATGCCAATCGCCTTCAAGCTATCCAAGTACAAATCTTGAACATCATATGGCGATGGTTTTAGTATTACTTGCAATTGATGGTGTTGGTAAACTCTGTTTGGATTTTCACCATATCTTGCATCCGCTGGCCTTCTTGATGGTTCTACATATACAACTCTCCAAGGCTCAGGTCCTAGTGATCTAAGAAAAGTGTGTGGATTCATTGTTCCTGCGCCCTTCTCAACATCATAAGGCTCCATTACTAAGCAGCCTTTATCCTTCCAATAATTTAGTAAATTCATCATTAAATCTTGAAAATACATTTTGTCCTCCTCAATATTTGACTTTAAGAGTCTTAAATTCGTCTTTATCAAATATATATAAAATATAATTTATAAACAAAGTTTTTAAATTTTTTATATATTTATCATTGTATTCAACATTAACTAAGTCTTTAAATTTGCTGTCAAGCAAAAAATTGATAAAGCTTAGTTCTTCTTTTATAAGTAAGTTCTTTTTATAGTTACTAAGTTCAGCTTTTATAGTTCCATATTCATATTCAAATCTATAAGTATCTACTTTATCTCTTAATTGTATTCTAGGAAAGTATCCTAATACATATATAAGCTTTAGCATAAATGCCAAGATAAATAATTCTGCTCTTTCAGGATAAATATCCATAACATTTACCAGTGTTATTATCATCGAGTAAATATACTCATCTGACTCCTGAGTATTCAAAAGCGTTGATAATAGCTCTGATAAAAAAGCAAAGTTGTGAAGCTTTTTAATATCTGCGTTCATTAGCTGAGCTGAATATAATACCTTTGAATCATTTACTAAGAATAATTCTTTATACTTAGATAGCATGAACACTGACTCTGTAAAAACAAATGAACTTCTTGAAACATTGCTTCTCAAATCATAAGCGCTTCGTACATAAGCTTTTATACGTCCAGCATTAACTGTGTATATTTCAAGTATTTTGCCGTTCTTTTCATCGCTCTTGCAAGCAATAACTATGCCTCTGTACTCTTCGGACTTACTTGTATCCAAAAAACTTCACCTGGTCTTCGTTCTTTCTCCAATTCTTAGCAACCTTAACGTTTAATTTAAGATTAACTTCTGCATCAAGCATAGCTTTTATATCTTTCTTTGCAGCAAGTCTAATCTTTTTAATCATAGAGGCTTCTTTGCCTATGACCATGCCCTTGTGGCTTTCTCTCTCACAATAAATAATTGCATCTATGTTTACAGCATCTTCTTTTTCTTCATACTTAAGTATTTCAATGTTTATACCATGTGGTATCTCATCTGATAAAAAGTTTAGGCACTTTTGTCTAATTATCTCTGAAACAATAAACTTCATTGGTTTATCAGTTAAATATTCACCATCATAATACATAGGACCTGGTTTCAATACTTTCTTTATTTCGTCTAGAAGCTTATCTAAGTTATCATCGTTAGCCGCGCTTATTGGAACAGTAATTGAATTAAGTTTTCTAGAATTTATCTCGCTTATAATTTCTTCTATATGAGATTCGTCTTTGTCAATTTTATTGATAGCAATAACTACATTCTTATTTACACTTGTAACTATGTCCATAAGCTCTTTTTCACCAGCTTTAATAGGTACAGAGCCATCAATTATGTATAGTATCATATCTGCATCCTCTAAAGCGGCTCTCATCGCCTTATCCATGTAATCTCCTAACTTATTTTTCGCAATTTGATAGCCAGGAGTATCCATGAATATAATTTGTGCATCATCATCTGTGTATATAAAATTAATTATATCTCTAGTAGTTTGTGGTTTATCTGAGATGATAGATATGTTAAACTTAACAAGTTTATTAAGTAGTGTTGATTTGCCTGCATTTGGTCTACCTACAACCGCTACATATCCTGATTTAAATTCCATTGTTTCACCTCTTTTACTCATCTAATGAAAAAGATTCTGGGAGCAAATCTTTTATATTATAAATTTTATAATCATTTACATCCTTTGCAACTATAATCTCGCAGTCTTTAGTGAACTCTCTTATAAACTGTCTACACGCACCACATGGCATAGGATATACATCCATATTTACAATTGCTATACGTTTAATGGACCTAGAGTCAGAGCTTACTATTGCGTTTGCTATTGCGCTTCTTTCAGCGCATATTGTAAGACCATAAGATGCATTTTCGATATTGACGCCAGTATAAACATTGCCATCATCCATCTCTACTGCTGCAGCAACCTTAAATTTAGAGTATTTACTGTATGATCTATCTAAAACTTTAAGTGCCGATTCAATAAGCCCTTTAGTATCCATTAGCGTCCCTCCAAGCTTTTATTATATAATATTTGCTGTTTAATTTCAATACTAACGTGTAATATTAAGCTCGTCTAATATATCTCTTTGTCTCTGTTCCATAATAACTCTGTCATCGTCTTCAATGTGATCGTATCCCAAAAGGTGAAGTATGCTATGTGTGAATAAAAACATAATCTCTCTTTCAAGACTATGTCCATACTCTTTTGCTTGCTCCACAGCAACATCATATGAGATGACAACATCGCCTAGCAAAGTTTCATCTGAAGAGAAGTCTTCGATAAGTGGAAATGATAAAACATCTGTAACTTTATCAATGTCCCTGTACTCTCTGTTCAAATCTTGTATCTCTTCCTTTGACACGTAAGTAAGGCCCACTTCATAATCGTCATTAAGTCCTTCTTTTTTTAATGCTAGAGATGCTATCTTTTTCATTGTGTCTTCATAACCTGCTTCTATAGGATAGTTGTTTTCGTTATTAATTACTATATCCATCTTTTTCTTCTCTTTCTTCACTTTCTTTATTAAGCTTCTTACTTTCATAAAGATTATAAGCTTCAATGATTCTTTGAACCAGTATATTTCTTACAACGTCAGTTTGAGTAAGCTCTATGAAGCTTATGCCATTGATATTTCTAAGTATATGACTGGCCGCTATAAGTCCAGACTTCTTGCCTTTTGGTAAGTCTCTTTGAGTAATATCACCTGTAACAATCACCTTAGAGTTGAAGCCCATCCTTGTTAGGAACATCTTCATTTGCTCTTCTGTAGTATTTTGTGCTTCATCAAGTATTATGAAGGCTTTATCGAGTGTCCTTCCTCTCATATAAGCAAGTGGCGCTACTTCTATAAGCCCTCTTTCAGCATTTTTTTCATATTGCTCTTTGCCCATAATCTCATATAAAGCATCATAGACCGGCCTTAGATATGGATCAACCTTTTCCTTAAGGTCACCCGGTAAGAATCCTAGGTTCTCACCTGCTTCTACAGCTGGTCTTGTTAATATAATCTTAGATACTTCTTTATTTTTAAAAGCATTAACCGCCATAGCTATAGCCAAATATGTTTTACCAGTACCTGCTGGTCCTATGCCAAAGGTGATTCCAGACTTTCTAATCATATCAACATATCTTTTTTGACCAATAGTCTTAGGTCTTATAGTCTTTCCTTCACTAGTTATAGCTATAACATCTTTTTGTATATCGTATAAGAGGTTCTCTTTCGCTTTTTTAACTAAGTTAATTGAATAATATATGTCCTCCTTGCTAAGTGATTTTTGAGTATCTATAAGGCTCGATAAGGCTTTTATTAATCTTTCAGCCATATCTTCATTCTCTTCATTGTTAGAAGCTATCAATATCTTATCTGAGCGCATATCAATCTTAATATCAAGTTCCTTCTCAATTATCTTAATGTTAGAATCTAAATTTCCGGCTAACGCCTCTTGTTTGTTGCTATCAAAATTAAGTTCTCTACTCATTAATCCTCCTTAGTGCTAGTGGTTTATCTAGTATCTCTTTCATGATTATGGCCTTTGCCACATTTGTTTGTGAAAATTGTATGCTTTCGTGTTCATAATCAAAGTCTTCATAAACATTCTCTTCTACTTTTACCATTTCCTCATGCTCACTCTCATGCTCTTCTGTCTTCTTTGCCTTAAATTCACGAAGTCTGTCTTTGATGTCCCGTGACAAATACTTATCAAGTTCTCTTGACCTATCAGAAAAATAATCATCAGCTTTAGCCTTGTAATCATCACTGATGGCTTCATCATAGTGCTTTTCCAAGTTGCCTATCTTTTTAACGTTGTTATCTGTCTTGATGTTCTTAGGCTTTTTACTGTTCTTATTTTCCTGCATAGCTCTTTTATAA
>QWBY01001679.1_pt1 | contig 13266 bp, 6 predicted proteins | sample 1972471 | NCBI WGS metagenome assembly QWBY01 (sample SAMN09866722, study PRJNA288562) | Human gut metagenome isolate term6_stool, whole genome shotgun sequencing... | reverse complement strand
AAGAGGTCGATCTGCCCACAGGTCATCGCCGCTATCGCGGCTCGACCTGTGGCTATGAAGCGGGGATCCCTGTCGGGATCCATAACTCCCGCGAAGGGATCGTCCGACTCGTCCGACTCGTCCGGCTTGTCCGATAGGGCATCGCGCCGTCCGCATCGTCCGATAGGGAATCGCACCGTCCGATCAGGGGACGACCCCGGCAGGGGTCGATCTTTCATAGCCCGGGGTCGCAGACCCCGGGGATGGATGATCCCTCTCTTTCCCCTCGACCCCGCCAGGGGTCGGTCGTAAGAGGGAGCGACCCATCCGATCAGGGGTATGACTAATACCGATATTAGTGGAGACTATACCCGGTATTAGTGGAGACTATACCCGGTATTAGTTTCACCTATTACCGGTAATAGATTTCCGACTTGTCCGACTCGTCCGACTTGTCCGATAAGACTACAATAGACATTACTATATTACTAACAACTGTTTCTTTTTCACTAACTCACAACAATTATGAGAAAAGTAACAACTACCGTTGCAGCTGCTCTCGTAGCTTTCAGCTTCGCAGCCTGCAACAAAACCAACAACGTGACCCCCGAGCAGGGGGACTCTTACGCTTCCGTAAGGGTCAACGTCAAGAACTCCCTCAAGGCCATCAACGATGGTGACCAGGTGGACAACAAGGGTACCGAGGCTGAGAGCAAGGTTAGCTCCATGGCTCTCGTTGGTGCCGGCGCTACTTGGGCTGAGGGTGACATCACCAATACCGGTGACGTCTACAAGGGTGCTCCTAAGGCTGTCACTGTAACCGGTCCTCAGATCCTCGGTCTGGTGCTGAATAACAACACCCTCGCCGGTGAGGCTAAGGAGGCTGCTGAGTACGGTACCTCTGCTGACGCTGTAGCCAACCTCGCAGCTCTCTCTACCGACAACAAGTTCGTGATGACCTCCAAGGTTATGTCTCAGAACATCAAGCCGAATATCAAGGAGACTGATGCTGAGACTCAGAACATGCTCGACTTCGGTAAGGTAGAGCGTGTCGTTGCCAAGGGTATCGTACAGAAGTCTGCTGACTTCGACGAGACGTCCGAGAATGGTACCGTCCCCATGGAGGGCGTGACCTACGCTGCTGTCAATGGTGCCACCAAGACCTACATCTTCGCCAACCAGGCCGGTGAGCGTAAGCTCGGCGTAGAGGATCCCAATCAGTACAAAGGCTTCAAGTCTGCCATCGACGGTATCGCTCCTGAGGTGGATGACGCTAAGGCTATGACTGCCGGTATGATCCGTCGTGGTCAGCTTGACAAGGCTAACCTCGGTGGATACGCTGCCAAGGAGGTTAAGGGTTCTGCTGTCACCGACTACACGGATGCCAACCCCGGTGTAAAGGAGGGTGTATACTTCCTCGAGAATTCCGGTGAGGCCAGCGCTGCCAATAAGGCTGAGGGCTTCTACCGCTTCGCTTACGCCAAGATCTACGCTACCTTCGTTCCGACCACCGTATACGAGGTCGACGAGGCTGCTGATCCTGAGTTTGTAGCTAAGGCAGGTACTGGTAAGAAGTACAAGAAGAATGCTGAGAACAAGTGGGAGGAGAGCACCGAGGCTGATGCCCAGGAGGGTCAGCTCGTCTACAAGCTCAAGGAGGCAACCTACACCAAGGGTACCACCTTCTACATGGGTGAGAAGGACGGTCGCTTCTATCTCACAAGGAACGCTGCTGCTCAGAGCACCGTCGAGGGCGCTCTTGGTCAGAAGGCGTTCACTTATAAGAATGGTCGCGCAGGATACCGTGCCCTCTGGAACCGTCAGAGCCCGGATGACAACCTGAAGCTTGTCAATAACGCAAGCACTCGTCGTAACAACATCTACGTGCTCAACATCAAGAAGTTCCAGAAGATCGGTATGCCCTGGGATCCCTCCGATCCTAACGATCCCGATCTGCCGAAGCCCGATGATAAGGAGGAGCCTAAGTACCCGGACAATCCTAACATTGAGGATCAGGAGTCTTACGTAGCCGTACAGTGCCAGATGGTTCCCTGGAACGTCATCGGTCGTGAGGTAGAGCTCAAGTAATCTATCTACCACAGATAACTAAGTCCGGCGCTTAGCCGGCATAGGGCAGGCGGGCTTGACCGCCCTCCTGCCCACAGTAAGAAAAGAAGCTTTATAAGACTTATGAATAAATTGCTCAGACATACGATGGCTCCCGCAGCCCTCCTCGCCCTGGCGCTCCCGGTACTCTCCGGCTGCCACGCCTCGGTGCGCGGAGTGGAGGAGCCGGACGGTACCGAGCGACCTACGGTGCTGAGCCTCCGCGTGACGGCGGGTCTCCCTAGTGAGGGAGTGCGTGCCGTAACCGACAGCCAGGATCCGGATGTCGCCCCGGCAGATGGCACCGGCGAGGGTAAGATCACCTATATGCAGGTCTACATGCCACGCGTGGGACTCCTCCGTCAGACCACACTCACAGCCGGTGCCGATGGTAAGGACTACACCGCACGCTTCGAGCTGCCGCTCAAGCAGAGCGTCCCCACCTCCTATGCCGTGCTGGTGGGCTCGCAGGATCTCGGCCTCACCGAGAGGGACTTCACCGCCGACAAGAAGGTGGGGAGCGATCGCTTCCTCGACGTCATCCACAAGGACGGCTTCATCCAGACCTCTATGTCCTCTGTCCGCGAAGTCACCATCGAGCCGGGAGTCTCCGACCCCTTGCAGGAGAACCGCAACTTCTTCACCGCCGAGGTGGAGCGCATCGTCGCTAAGGTACAGGTGTCTCAGAAGGACGGTCTCAGCCTCACCCTGCCTAATATAGGTGAGCTCTCTCCGCTCAAATACTCTATGGCGGGATCGGCAAAGGAGACCTACCTCTTCCGCGACCATGCCGGTTCGCGCACCCTTGTCGATGAGGACAAAAAGAGTGCTGTCTATGAGGGTTTTAAGTCGGTCATCAACGATAAGAAGGTCCCGACTGACTGGGAGTCCAAGGATGCTCACCCCTTCCTCCAGCGCGTCTCTGATATGGAGGGCACTGACTACGTCCTCGACGGCTACTACCGCAACCCCAAGGCCGTGACCAAGGCCACCGCAGCAGCCACCTCGATCAAGGGAGGCTTCTACTTCTACGAGAACTCGATGTACGGCGGTACTAAGAAAGTAGCCGACAAGAAGGGCGAGATCAAGTACAACCGCATCGCCTACGCCAAGGTCTACACCAAGCTCACCCCCACCAACGCCTACACCCAGGGCAGTGGTGGAGCGAAGGTCGTCGCCTCCGCTGACGAATTCACCAAGGAGCAGAGCTATTTTGTGGATATTTCCAAGGAGCTCTATGACAAGCTGCGTAAAGATCCGGCCTACCGTGACCGTGTTTCCAGCGGGTTTGAGTTTATTCCGGGTGAGAGTGGTGGTCGTACGGTCTACGACCTCCGTGTGACTGACAAGCCCGGCACATTCTATGAGGGCGTGGACGACGGGCTCCTCTACCTCCGCCTCCGTGATGCGGTGATGTTGGGTAAGAATACTGCTGTCCGCAAGTACGACGAGGGTCGGATGGTCTATCTCGTTCCGATGAATAGGCAGCTCGACCCCACCAAGGGCTTCGTCAATTACTGCGACACGCGACGCAACAACATCTACGACCTCACCATCACCGGTATCTCCGGCATAGGGAAGAATTACGACCCCGTCGATCCCGATGACCCCAATGTCCCCAAGCCTGAGGACAACCCCTTCGAGCCCCCGACGGATTCGCAGATCCCGGTAGAGCCGGCTGACTACCTCATGCGCATCACCGCCAAGGTCATTAAGTGGAATCTTGTGGAGAAGCACTACGCTCTGTGGAACTAATCCCTCCGCTATCTAACGAAATAGTATGATGAAGAGACAACTGACATACTTCCTCGCCTCCCTTGCGGGGATGCTCCTCCTCTCCGGATGCCACCCTTGCGTCTATGAGGACTTAAGCGACTGCCCCCAGGGTGTCGACTTCGGTTTCTACGTCCAGTCGCCCTGTGCCGAAGAGCCAAGCTACCCGTCAGAGATACGGCAGGCACGACTCTTCGCCTTCGACGAGCAGGGACGCCTCGTACGCGAGATTCCTGTGCCGGAGTTGAAGCTCTCCAAGGACTTCCTCCTCCGTACGGACTACTATCGCGTCGGCAAGAGTGACTTCGTCGCCTGGGCAGGCAGCGACCTATCGCTCCTCGACTTTGGCTCCTTCACCCCCGGCACCACCACTAAGGAGCAGATGATCGTCGCGCTCAAGCGTCAGGCTGAGAGCTTCGCCGGGCTGATCCCCCCGATCTATATTGGGCGCCCTGACAAGGGTACCCTGACACAGGAGGATCGCTCCGCCCTCGGCACCTTCTACGACCGGGTCGACATGCGCCTGGAGCAGATCACCAATAGGCTCCGTATCACCCTCACCGGGCTCGACCCGGAGCACAAGTACTCCGTCCGGGTGGAGGACAGTAACAGCAAGTACCACATCGACGGCACCTTTGCCCCCGATACGCGCTTCAGCTACCTCCCCGAGGATCTGGCGATGAAGGAGCGAACCGTCACCGCCACCATCGACGTGATGAGGCTTGCCACGGGACGCGGCGCCCTCCTCATCGTCACCGATGAGACCGACGGCAGGGAGATCATGAGGAAGAACCTTGTCGAGGATCTCCTCCTCGCTCGGACCCCCGACGCCGCCGCACGACCCTACTCCCTCGAGTGCGACCACCTCTTCGACATCGAGATCGACTTCGATCTCGACCTCGACAAGGATACCTATGTCGCCGTGCGCGCTACGATCAATAAGTGGAACATCGTCTTCCGGGACGTAATACTCGGGTAATGACTTATGAAGAATAGTATGAGACATACCACTCGGCTCCTACTCCTGAGCCTCCTCGTCCTCAGCCTCGCCGGCTGCCACCAGAGCGTGGTGCCGACGGCGGAGGAGCAACAGGCTGACGGCTGCGAGCGTCCGGTCCGTATCACTGCGAGGATCCTCCCGAGCGATGCTCCCCTCCGCGCTTTGGGTGATGTGAAGGATGATCCCGATGATGATCCGGACACCCCCTTCGTCCCGGAGTTTAAAGTTCCGGAGTCCGATTTACAAGAGGCTCGTATTGATCACGTGATGCTCTATGTCTACGACAAGGACAAGGACAAGCAGATCCGGACGATCTTCTACCACGCTCCAAAGATTACCTCCGGAATGCCGACTGCCTTTGATGGACTGGAGGTGAAGAAATTTGGTACCGAGACTGATGGGATCTTTACCTTCGACCTGATGCTCTCCCCCGGGCGCTACCGCTTTGTCCTCCTCGTCAATGACCCGAAGTCATGGGAGGAGGCGATGGGCATTGTCCATGATCCTCAGAAGGGCACTGTCCGTGATCCTCAGAAGGCCAAGGTCCGTGATCCTCAGAAGATCTATCTCGACCAGATGACCAACGATAGGGGGATGCTCAGCAGTCAAATGTTGTATATCAAAAACACAAGAAACAGAACTAACTTGTACGGTAACGATAAGCATCCCAGATTGATCCCGATGACTGGTCAGGCGATGCTTACCATCCCTAAGGGTAATGATGACGGCACGGCCAAAACCGTGAACCCAGACACACCCATCGACCTCGAGCGCGTCTTTGCGAGGGTAGAGCTCATCCTCACGACGGCGAATAAGGAGATGGAGTATCTCAGCCCTGAGATCGCAAAGTATAAAATAGATAATCGTAAATATGTCGATGGCAAAAAATCCGGTAGTAGGTTGACCAAGGGGGATTTCGTGGATCTTGTGGACACGGACTGGCGTGCAGGCACCTTAGAGATGCTTCCCTCGCGCGGGGAGTACACTGCCACGGGTGGGGATATGCCCGAGGAGAGCCGACTCTACAGCGACCGTACCTCGATGGACTATCTGAACCTCTTCCGCGATGGTGCCACGTACAGGACTCAGGTCACCACTCCATATGCCGATAATCTTGATGAGAATAATGTTTTTTATAATAGTGGAAGCTTTAGCCCGATGTATCATCAGCGCTCTAAGACACGAATTAGTAAGTTCACCGTCAACGTTTATTACCTCTATATCCCGCCGATGTTCATCGACGGACTAAAGAAAGAGGATATGCCCTACATCCTGATCGGTATCAATACCACCGGTGTGGATATCCCGGAGGATGCTCCGGTAAATGCCCCGCAGATGACCTACTTCCGTCTCCCCATCACCACGCTCGTCTCTGCAGCGGGGGGTGGCATTGAGGAGAAGTTTGAGATCCGTCGCAACACCACCTACAGCATCTACGCCGCTTTCCGTGGCGGTCGCCTCATCCTCAACGACGGCATCAAGGTACTCCCTTGGAAAGTAGAAAACGAAACTATTGAGGTGGATATCAATGACGCAAAGACGCCTCCAGTACTTCCCATAGAGAAATGAGCATTATGAAGAATAGAATACTGAAAGCAGCCACCATTATCGGGCTGTCGGTTATTTTCGCTTCTTGCCAGAAGGGAGCCACTACGGCTGGAGTCACGCCCGACGAACCCTCAGTGGATCCGTGGGAGGGGTATGAGAAGACCGCCGACGGTACGCGGGTGATCCTACCGGAGCCGATCACGCTTGATATCTCGGTAGCCCCTACGCGTCCGGTCGATAATACACTGAGAGCAGCTGTCGGTGACTTTGATGGCATCTATAGCGACGATGAGCGAGCCAGAGCCACGGTGAATACCCCTGAGCCTGCAGATAAGCCAACGGCTCCTCGTAATCCTTATAGCTATGGCACTGCTGATTTTTGGCAGTGGTACTATTCTGACAAGTATAGAGCCTATCAACGTGAATTTGATCGCTGGCAAAGTTGGAATACTAATGGTGGCGAGGACTGGATCCGTGACCTCCATATCCCCGAGCTGAAGGAGGGAGATTATGAGGTCAAGGGCTTGGTTCCCTACACTGATTTTGGTCGATACTCTACAGGCGTAGATGTCACCCCATACTCCAAGGTGACCATCACCTTCTACAAACTGCCTATCTCTCGTGTCCTCTCCTTTATGGTCAATAGCAAGGCGTACCATACCTACTACAATAGAGATGAAAACGTTGCTCCGCTGACGCTGGATAATCCTTTCTTGATCACCGAAAATCCAGACTTTAGCTATGAGAAGGACGTGGTATCAAAGCGTAAGTGGAATGACTCTAAAGATATTTTCCCAGGTAGTGACCTTGGTGGTAAGAGCCAATTATTTCAGTCGTCCTATCTGCCGATGTTTAGTCGCTTAGTGGACGTGAAACCCAACGATAAGCGGGGAATCAACGGTCGTGAGAGTGGCTCTAAGGAGCCGGTGCATGAAATTAAGAGCATTTACCTTGAGCGCGCTGTCGCAAAGGTGACCGTGCGATGGGAGTATGAGTATTACCCCGCAGGAAGCACAGAAAAGGTCAACCCTGTCAATGACCACTTCTTTGATGATATCTATCCCGGGCAATATCCCAATATTACCAGTGTGATCCCAAATAACTGGACGGCTCTCCTGAGCCATTACGAACAAGTGGGTAAGCCTGCAGCGAATATGCCGTTCTATAGAAGCTACCCCAACATTGCGCATATTGAGAATGAATCTGTAGGTACGGCATTGGGAAGAGGGGGGACAGTGCACTTCTATATGCCGGAAAACTTCCCTACCAATGCCTCCGAGCAGTCTACGATGCTGGTGTACATCACTAAGTTTGATCCAGACAATTATAAGATCGATGGGAAGCGACGCTATAAGTACTACGAGATACCTTTTGGGACTAAGCGTGCCGATGGTCTGCGAGAGATCCGGCGTAATCACAGCTACGAGATCCTCCTCCGCTTTAAGCAGACCCCGTCGGGTCCTGAGCCGTACATCCCGGATCCGTGGGATGATGTGGAAATCCCCGCTGAGCTCTAATGTTATATACAGCATATAATTAAGATACATAGATATGAGACGTAATTTCTTTTCACTTGGCTCGTTGCTCTGCACGCTGGCGCTCCTACTGACGACCGCCGGCTGCCGTAATGAGCGACCCGAGGACTACTTCCCTGACAACGGGCGGGGCACCGAGGTCACTCCCGGCACGCTCGGTCAGCAGGAAGCAGAGATCGCCATCGACATCCCGGAGATGATGCAGAGTACCGCACTTCGATCCCTCACCAAGGATCAGGAGGGCGACGCCTTTGCGATCCGTATCCTTGCCTTCACCGTCCCCGACGGGGGCGAGGATGGCGATGAGATCTTCGCCTATGAGGCCCGTCCCAAGTCCCGCCCCGAGTTGCGGGACGGCAAGTACTATGTCACCCTCCAGATCAGCCAGACCACGGCTCCACAGAGACTGGTCCTCCTCGCCAATCTCCCCGGCGGCAAGTTGCCCGCTGCTGTTAAGGAGGGAGCCACCAAGAAGACGATCTACGAGAGTCTCGTCTACGACTACGCCGCTACGGGCTGGAAGAGCGATGGAGAGAAGGACGGTGCAGAGAAGGGCAAAGACTACGATCTGATCCCGATGTGGGGTGAGAGTAAGGCGATCACCGTCACCGCCGGTGCCAAAACCTTCGGCGACTACTACTACGAGGATGGCGTCATCCGCCTCTACAGAGCCCTTGCCAGGGTCGATGTGGGGATGAAGTTTGACACCACTTCCACGCCCGGAGAGTCTCTTCCCGAGACCAATCGGGACATGGGTGCCGCCGACGAGCGTAACTTCGACCTCAAAGACGTCTATGTCTACCACCCCGCCAAGAGCTACCGTCTCGCCGGTAACATCAAGAATATCGAGAAGGCTGATGCCAAGTACAAGGCAGTGCGTCCCACCCTCCCCGAGGGTGTGGAGTACTACACCGGTAAGAAGGCTGATGAGCTCAAGCTCCACTACACCGTCGATCCCAACCAGGGTCGTCTCGTACGCTCCATCTACCTCCCCGAGGCAGACGTAGTAGAGAGCGGTGTCGTCAAGGAGGAGCTCGACGGCAATCCCTGTATCGTCGTAGGGGGTATCTACAAGGGGGATAACTACAATCCCGAGGGACGGAAGAACACCGAAAAGACCTACTACCGTATTGACTTCGTCAAGGCGAAGGAAAAGGGCGAGGACAAGGCCTCACGTCTGCCTATCCTACGTAACCACCGCTACCGCATCAATATCCTTAAGATCGATGGCCCCGGCCACAAGACCCCTGAGGACGCGATCAATAACACCACCTCCGACGTCATCTACTCCGTCTCCGTATGGGACGAGAACGAGACCTCCAAGGTTGTCACCGACGGCAACTACTGGCTCAAGCTCTCTCAGGACCAGATCAAGGTCGGCAAGCTGGGTGGCGTGCTGCCCATCACTTTCCAGACCAATCACCCTGACGGCTGGGAGCTCATAGTACCCGAGGAGTACATCCCCGATCCTGAGAATTACCCCGGCAAGAAGGAGAAGAACCCCCTCTACGAGCACAAGGACTGGGTCAAGACCCTATTAGGCAGTGCGGAGAGTGATGTCGAGGGCACCAAGTCCACCACCACGCCCAAGACGGAGGCGGAGGCTGTCAACTTCAAGGTAAAGACTCAGACAGGCAAGGACTTCAAGGGCATGCAGGGCGCCTTCGTCGTGCAGGCCTATGGCGGTCGGCTTAATTGGACCATCCGCGTCGCACAGACCGAGAAGCTCGACCTTGTCCTCGAGATCTACAAGGATCGAGAGATGACCACTCAGACCGACTTCATCGAGGTGCACGAGGGTGGTATCTCTTACAAGCGAAGCGTGGAGGTAGACGGTCATACCTACACCCCTGAGGAGCAGGGACGGTATACCATCTTCTACGTCCGTGCACTCCCTTACGGCAATATTCCGGTACCGGGTACTACGGAGGAGCAGATAGACAAGAATTGGAAGCTCGACGTCACCGATGCCGGTGGTAACGACTTCAAGTTCTGGGCCTACAGCAAGTCTCACCCCGGCAACACCATTGAGGACTACCTTAGTGAGCGTGGTGACGTCGATGAGAGTAACTTCCAGCCCTTCAATAACTACTTTGCTAAGAAAGAGAATAAGAACTTTAAGGGTCTGATGTTCCGCCAGGTGGGGGATAACCTCTACCAGCTCGCTGTCTCCAACGATGCCATCTCCTCGACGAATCGCGATCCCTTCGAGATCCGTCGTAATAAGTACACCTTCACTCTCTCGGTGACCGACCCTGCAGATCCGAACAAGAAAGAGAGCATCTCCAAGTCCATCAACGTCCTCCAGCAGGAGCACAGTATCGTCCTCTACAAAGACCAGGAGCTCACCAAGCCGATCTCCATCAATGAGGGACATCCCGAGTACTTCCTGATGGATGGTAATGCCAAGAAGCTCTACGTCAAGAGCAACATCCCCGGCTACATCAAGCTCCTCCGTCAGGGACAGGACAAGCGTGTCCGAGGGACGGAGAAGCAGAAACCCGAGATGATCCCGATGGAGCAGATCGTCGGTGCCAAGTCCGACTACAGCAAGCTCACGATCGATAAGAAGACGCTTCAGGATAATTTCAGCACCCCTCAGGACGTCTACTACTTCCCCGCCAACCTCGGTACGGAGTCGTCCCGAAATATGTACACCTTCAAGACGCGCGATGATATCCATGCCGACGAGAAGCTGCGCTGGGGCTACGCCGACTGGACCGTCGACACGACCGATCCCTTCTTCAAGTGGAAGTATGACGATGGCAAAGAGGCCGGCGACAACTTCCGCACCGAGTTCGTCTGCGTTGCCATACGTCCGGAGGCCAATTGCTACGTCCTCGAGCTGGACAACTTCGGAATCTTCATCCCCCTCTCCCGCATCAATACCGCCGCCGACACCTTCTACGACAAGTGGGAGATGCCCAAGGACTGGGACAACTATATCATCGGTGGTAAGACCGGTGAGAGTGAGTGGACTAAGAACTACATCGGTCCGACGGCTTGGTCAGACTTTATGAAGGAGGATAATCATGGTCTCCATCACCTCGATGACGACGATGATGTCACGGCGGAGTTTATCTGGACCGATTATGATCCGCTCACGCCCACCTCGTCTCAGAAGCTCTATGATCCCCGCAATGTGAAGAACTCCCACGGTCCGATCCGTGCGCTTGATATTGTAGAGGTAGGCGGTGAGAGGTTCCTCTACGTCATGCCGGGAGAGGATACGGATAAGAATGCCTGCAACTCACTCGTCGCCGTGCGCTCGAGCAAGTACACCAAGAAGATGACCGGCATCCCTGAGGTCGACAATGGTACCGTCTTCCCCGGCAATAAGGCGGGCAGCAAGGCGATCCTCTGGTCCTGGCACATCATCACCGTCCCAAAGGGCAAGCGATCGGAGTATCTTGCTCTCAATAAGTTCGTTACCCTGGATATGGGTACGGAAAAGGTTGATGGTGTCAAGTACACCTATACCTGGGATCATCCCGGTCTACTCTATCAGGAGCTGGGTGCCAAGAAGCGTGCTAAGATGAGCACCGCCACAGGAACATGGGCCTCGGGAAAGAATTTGGCTTGGCAGCCGAACAACTATGATGTCCTCGGTATGGTCTATCAGTGGGGACGAAAGGATCCCTTCCCCAAGGAGGACTTTGGTGGCAAGAAGGGCGAGGCGAGTCGCGTATTCCCCTACCTCAAGGATGCCTCCGGCAATCACTTCCGCACCGAGTGGTATGGTGACAAGAAGAGGTCATACCGCTTTACCTACAAGCAGTCGATCGAGAACCCCACCGTTGCTGTCCGTGCCAATGCCGATGGCGATGAGCACTGGATGGTGGAGGGAGGTCGAGAGACCAGTAACGGTCCGCAGGGCTCTATGCAGAGGTATCAGGTCTCCTTCATCTGGGGTGGTAAGATCCTGGGATCATCCGGAGAGCGTGAGAACACACGCAACGAGACCGACAAGACCGTCTGGGATCCGTGTCCCTATGGTTTCAAGGTCCCCTCTGTCGGTGCCGAGTGCGGTATGCCCTACAAGGAGTATAAGGATACCGGTTTAGCTGAGGGTCTTGCTCAAGTGACTGCGCGGATCGGTGCCAATCGTGCCAAGCCGCTGACTCATGGATATGGCTCTGAGACCTACTGGAATGGTCCTGATTCCGGTAACGGCTATGAGGAGCCCGGTATTTCGCGTGGCGCGGCCGTCCACTTCCACACCTCCTGCCCCGTCTACGGTGGTATGGGTCGCTCAGGCTGCTGGGAGCTGAAGACCACCACTGCCTTTTTCTCCGGAAATGGTGTGACGATCAATCTCGCCGCTAAGGCTGGAGTCCTCCCCATCTTCCCGGTAGCCAACAGCAAGGAGAAGGACTACCAGGAGTACTGGAAGCCCTCTGTCCGCTCAGCCTGGTAAGATCATCATCCCTATGAGTGCCCCGCCCCGCTGAGCACTCTGACATCAACCTCTCGGCAGCCCCTTCGGTGAGACATCCTCACCGGAGGGGCTGCCCTCGTATTCCCACCCCTCTATATAAGGTGTCCCGAGGAGCTGCTGCAAAGATACGCCCACCGCCGGGGGGCATTGTCTCCTTCGGTCTCTCCGGGTCTCCTCCCTGCACAATGGGGACTCTATCGGACAAGTCGGACGGGATGGAGGGCACCTATCTTATCGGACGAGTCGGACGGCGCTGAGCTCTATCGGACGAGTCGGACGCCCAGCCCCAATATACTGGCTCCCTCAGCACGCCGGCATCCGCAAGGATGCCCGCTCCATAGGCATCGGTCGAGGCACGAAGTGCCGATGACCGATGTATAGCCAGTCGCAATATGTCTCGACCCTTTGTGGGTCACCGGGATGTGGTTGCTTGCTCGGCGACCCGCAAGGGGTCGTGGGGGAGGGGGTGGGGCGCTGCACATCGGTCACCGCTTCGCGGATGACCGATGCCTATGGAGCGAGCACCCGCAAGGGGTGCACCGCCGGCAGGTCTGGGCTCTATCGGACAGGTCGGACGAGGAGGCGGTCAGAGGCACCCCATTCGGGGTGCAACGCCGGGCGGAGCGAGGAGAGGATAGGTAGGGGAAGCACCCCGACAGGGGTGCCCGCTTTTTAGACCCGGGTCGAGGGGCGCAGCCCCGACGACCCGGGGGTTAGGCGTTGCTAGCGATCCCTCGACCCCGCTAGGGTGTCGCACTGATTGACTGACTAGTATGTGCGACACCCTGGCGGGGTCGTATACCTTGAATGCGTCATCGTTTCCCGGGGTCTTCGGCACTTCGTGCCTCGACACCCGGTCTAAAAAGCGATGATCCCTCCGGGGCTTC
>QWBY01005048.1_pt1 | contig 13327 bp, 10 predicted proteins | sample 1972471 | NCBI WGS metagenome assembly QWBY01 (sample SAMN09866722, study PRJNA288562) | Human gut metagenome isolate term6_stool, whole genome shotgun sequencing... | reverse complement strand
ATGTTGAGGGGGCGATGGTTCGCCTGAAGGCCTACCTTGCCAGCATCTCCAATCGTCTGAGCAACAAGAGCGAGCGCGATTTCCAAACCGTCTTCTACCTTATCTTCAACCTGATGGGTGCCCACATGCGAGTGGAGGAAGATAGTGCGATAGGCCGGGCCGACGCCGTGGTGTATATGCCCGATGCCGTCTTTGTTTTTGAGCTCAAGTATGATGGCTCAGCAGAGGAAGCAATCCGGCAGATAGACGAAAAGGGCTATTTGATTCCCTATTCTGCCGATGGCAAGCGCCTGTTCAAGATAGGTGTAAACTACGATAGTACTCAGCGCACAATCAGCGACTGGATAATCCGAGAAGACTAAGAACTCGGAAAGAGTTAGCCATAAAGACGGGCTCCCTCCTCCCCTTCCCTCTCCCCTGCAGCATACGAAAACAAAAACGTTAAACGTTACAATGTTATTAGGAGGCCAGGGAGGCGGAGCGCTCTCCCATGCCTACCATTAACGTTTTAACGTTTAACGTTTTCGAAAACGGGTACGCCTGCTGCGGAAGCCTCCATGGGAGTCTTAAACCGCGTCAGTATTTGGATAGCTCTTCGCAGACATTTTTCCCCAGTCCCACGGAAGGTTTGCATAGACTTTCTGTGTCAGATATACCGTCCTATTGGTCTGTTTTCGGTCGGAATATCTTCAAACGGTCGGATTTCGGTCGGATTGTGGTTAAACCGACCGATTGTTGTCTTTCAATATTCAACGCCTCCAGTCTCCTTGAAATACAAACTTCGACCTTTAGAGAAAGACACAGCATTGTCAAGACACACAAAAAAGAATGAATTGTTTTTCCATTTGAGAAAAAAAGCATATCTTTGCAGTTGGACTACAATTTCTTAAGAAATGCTATAAAAGGACACGTCCTCATGAATGCATTCGTGAAGACCACGCCGGGCAAAGTGTAGTAAGTCGCAAGACACCAATGCAAAGCGGGCTTGGGAGGGAAAATAGTCCAGGACATATTGAAGGCGTTTACTCGACACTGTGTTTGAGGCACACAGAAATCTTGCAACCCGCAGTATCAAAGTCTCGAATATAGTCAACGGTGGATATCCCGGGTGTGATTATATCACCCCTGCGGAGACCTTGTAAGCATTGATTGCTCCCGACTTGGACCCAACCACATGATTATATAGGTCTCTTTGGGGAGCAATACTCATATCGGCGTGGGCTCTGACGTTGTCTGTTCGATTTTGATAGGCAATACAAGAGCCTCAGTGTGCGGAATGGACAACACGACGATTCCACGCTTGAACCAGTATGTATTTTGTAAGTATCTGTAAATCAAAAGGAACTTTATACTTGAACCAGTATGTATTTTGTAAGTATCTGTAAATCAAAAGGAACTTTATAATATCAAGATGAATTGATACCATAAAGTTCCCATTGTATGCAAGAAATCAGTCTTGCGTAGTTTTTGGTAAAACATGAATAGTTTAATACAAATCCATGGTTAAGCTTTGTTAACTATTTCTATGCAACTATAGCAGGTATCTATAAGTATTCTATGGCTATCACAATTTTATAACCCCAAATTGGTCATTAGAGATTTTTTCGTACAAAAAGTTAGATTATAGTAGACTGTGCCATCTCCCATATTGGAGATGATAATTGCAATAAAACAAAAGACGCAAGTAACAAAGCAGGTCGGTAAATCAATAGAAAAGGTTATTTTATTTTCCAAATATTGACTTTAATATCATTTTTCCTATTTTCCTTTCTATTCCAGATTTAGTAGTAGGAATTCCTGTTTGGCGAGCTATTTTTTGGTTTTGCCTGAGTTATACCTAAAGCTCTTATCCAACAAACAAAAGAACTCACTACCTTGCAAGAGAAAGCAGTGAGTTTAACCATTGACTATCGGGAGAGATATGGAATGTGCGGTGGAATTATATTCCTCCAAGCATTTTTTGCAGCAGATTGCCAGATGTTCGTGCTATTTGAAAATCCACCGTTTGGTTTTCTACTGTTTTTATGTCGGCTGACTTGAAACGGCAAAGGGCTTCCTGACGCTCCAATGTGTCACGGATGGCGGAAAGGCTTTGTATTTTTCCCGTAAACGTACCACTGACAGCTTGCAGATTAAGTTCTTGTCCATTTACATTATATGGATGTTTGTTCTCAAACTTAAGCAAGATGGTTATATTTGTGCTGTCCGCTGGTATTACTGTTGTTGCTCTGTGTACGGTAGCTGTTCCCGAATACACTTGTTTATAAGGCAGGAAATAGGCTACGGCTAACAGACAAAGCAAGACAGCTCCAATGACGGTAATACCGTATCGGACAAGTGAAGAGGGTATCTGCCCCACGATGCTGCAGACTTTCTCGCTGCGGAGTTCAAAACTCCGTTCCTGTTTATTTTCCTGTTTTTCCATATCAGTTTCCCAATTCTAATTGATTCTTCACTAAGGCAAAGTATTTTCCACGTTTGACTGTCAGTTCTTCGTGTGTACCCACTTCCATCGAGGGCATTGGTGGCTTCGTCCAAGAATACGAACATCGGATTCTTATAGACTACTCTCGCAATAAGTATGCGTTGCCGTTGCCCCTGACTGATGCTCTGTCCGTCCTGTCCTATCATCGTATTGTAAGCCAAAGGCAGGGCTTCGATGTAGTTCGCGATATTTGCCACACGGGCAGCATGGCGGATACGTTCGATGTCGGGTTCATCATCCGATATGGCAATATTCCTCGCAATGGTATCGGAGAAGAGATACCCCTCCTGCATTACCGCACCGCATTGGCTTCGCCACCAGCCGAGATTATATTCATTCAGATTGGCACTGCCGACTTGAACGCTTCCTTTCAGAGGTTCATAGAACCCCAACAAGAGTTTAACGAATGTGGTCTTTCCGCTTCCACTCGCCCCCACGATTGCGGTTACTTTGCCGTTAGGTATGAAGAGATTGATGTCTGAGAGAATATCTTTCGGGCTGTAGATGTCGTATTTGAAAGAGAGGTCTTTTATCTTGAGGGAATGTCCCTCAAGTGTTTCATCAATGTAGGCATTCCGTATTCTTTTCGCATTCTCCTCGTTAGTCTCTGTATGAATTTCGTTCATACGGTCAAGGCTAATGCTCACGTCCTGCCAAGAATAGATAAACTGAATGAGCTGTTCCACGGGGCTGTTGAGCTGTCCAATGATGTACTGCACTGCCAGCATCATACCAAGCGTCATATTGCCTTGTATGACAGAAGTTGCAGCAAAAACGGTAATCAATATATTTTTTATCTCGTTGATGGTGATGCTTCCTGCCTGTTGTATTTGCTGAAGATTAAGACTTTGCAGATTGACCTTGAAAAGGAAGATTATAGACTGCAAGGACGACACCGAAGACAAGGAAGGTGAAGAACGAGAATAGCAGGCTCAGACTGCTTGAGGTGAGGAACTGCTCCACACGTCGGTGGTCTTCAATACGTTGCAAGAGGTCGCCCATCAGTTTGGTGTCGAAGAACTTCATCGGTAGTTTCATCAATTTGATGAAGAAATCCGAGATGAGCGAGATATTGATACGTGTGGAGATGTGCAGGAGTATTTTGGAGCGAATAAAGTCGATGGCGGTACGGCTGAAAAGTAGCATCATTTCTGCCAAGAGCACTAACCATACAAAGCCTATATCCTTTCCTCCTATACCTGTATCAACGATGGCTTGAGTGAGGAAGGGGAAAATGAGTTGCAGGAGCGAGCCGAGCAACAGACCGAGAATGAGTTGCGTAAAGAATCTCTTGTACTTTTTGAGATAGTTCCAAAGGAACTTCGCGCGGCTTTGAGTCGGTGCTGTTTCTGTATCGTTTTGAGCATAGAACTGTTCTGTAGGTTCAAGAAGAAGGGCGACACCTTTCTCCTCACCGTTGGTCTTAGTACTTACCCAATGCTCGCAGAACTCCTCTTGGGTATAGGAAACAAGTCCTTTGCCAGGGTCGGCAACATATACGGTATATTTTCCTTTTTTGTGCTTTTTTATTTTATAGACAACAACAAAATGATTCTGATTCCAATGAACAATGCAGGGCAAAGGAACTTCAAATGCAAGTGTATCAAAACTTAATCGACCTCCAACAGTCTTGAAACCGATAGTTTCTGCAGCCTTACTGATACCAAGCAAAGAAACTCCCTCTCGATTTAATGAACAAACTGTTCTAATTGAATCAATATTAAAATCGCGACCATAATGCTTAATTATCATTGCTAAGCAAGAAGGTCCACAATCTTTTGCGTCACGTTGTCTAACTAAGGTGTACATTTATTATATATAAAACTAAACTAAAAATACTATACTAAAGTAAATATTAAATTTGCAAAAATATTATCATTGCAAATTCAATCGTTTCTGATTGCTTTCATTGGTATTCAATCTTCTAAATGTATCCTTAAATCCATTGAATGTATATTTAATGGTCAGTAAAAGAAAGCGACTATCGAAATCAGGAGTTGTTTGTACTTTGATATTATCTATGAATACATTTGTTTTTGATATAGATTTGTGTAATAAATCGTTACCTCTCAAGATAATTTGTAAACGATTATCTTTGAAGAAATTTTGCCGTATCCAAAAAGATAAACCATACTTAGGTGATTCCAATACTCCCAAGAAACCATTTTTTGAAGAGTAAGACAAATCTATAGACGCTATCATTTGCTTAGTAATGTCAAATTGATTGACCAAGGTAAATGCAATATTTGGATTTCTATGTGCATAAGTATCTAAGAATTTGATTTTTGTTGGAATATAACGAAATGAAGCATTATAAGCAAATCTATATATACCGAATTTATCTGAATAACTTGCATTAAACAACCATGTATTGTAATCTACATTGACGGGAGAATTCAATAGAGCTCCATTTAATTCAGAATTTTCGGTGAACTTCCACAAAACAGCATTAGCGTCATGTATGTATCTTCCCTGTAAGACAAATTTATTCTTCCATACCATAGATAAGGAATAAATGTATCTATCATTAGATTTAAGAGATGAATTACCTTTTTCATATAAATAAGGATTTATATAATGCAAAAGAGGGGATATATCCCTAAACATTGGTCGTGAATTCTGCGTAATAATACTTCCAATGAATAGCAAATCGGGATTTATCTGCCATTGGGCTGTTATACGAGGAAAGAGTTTAAAGTATGTATCAGTAATACTATTTGTTTTATTTTGCTCATATTCAGAATGAAAAATGCTTCCTCTAACCCCTGCGGTGATAAAGAGTTTATTCCATTTTTGATTTATAGTTGCAAATAAACTGAGTTCATCATCTTGAAGATTACTCGTTATATTATAGAATGGAGTCGTAGTATTCTCAAAAATGTAATTTGAATAGCCTTTGTTCAGAATAGAATTTCCTTGAAAGCCCACATTTAGAGAGAAACCCTTTTTCGAGTTGTAGTCGTACTCTATCTTTGTATTAAATGCGTTATAGTCATTTTTACCATTTATCCGAGAACGGTTTTTACTGTTTGATACTAAATCTATCTCTGATTTTGCTTTAGCGTAGAAATAACCGCCAGAAACAGATAGTTGTTGCTTATCTGTCATTGTATAATTTACCAACAAATCGGCATTGGCAGAAATATTACGACTTCTTTCATCTTGATGGGTGTTGGAATATAGTGTATTCAGACCATATTCATGGTTATACTCATCTCCTTGGGTATTCGCTTTCTTATTGGAGATATTTATATCACCCTGAAATGTTATATTAAATTTTTGATTGGGTCTGTAACTGAAACTTTCGACAATATGGTGAGCAGGCTTGGAAAGAATTTCATTATTGTAAGAGATGGAAGACCGTTCCGTTTTCCCTTTAGGGCTTAATACATCGTATTGATTGGTACCTGTGTTATCTTCATTGAGGTATGAAAAATTATAAGACAATAAATTATCCCATTTCTTTTTTGATAAAGAAATTCTCAATACATCCTCTTCTGTGTACCGCCGTCCGAACAAAGAATTATGTTCCACCTGAGCAGAAAAGTAATCTGTTAATTGTTGGTTTGTTGTAATAGAAATAATACAACCATATTGAGCCGAATATTTAGCTGGTGGATAGTAATTAACATTTACCGTTTTTATTTGTTCAGGACGGAGCGTACCGATTCTATCGTATGATTTTTGTTCTACTCCATTCAATATATACAAAGGTGTGCCTCCTGATATAGGTACAACTCTTCCACCGGTCGCCAACATTCCTGGAAGAAAAGCAAGAACATCTGCAACTTCGGGTAATTTTTTTAACTCTGATTTTGAGACGTCTATTTCAAATGTTCCTTCTGAAACTTTATAGACTGCTCTTTTTTCTTTAACTATAACCTCTTGCAACGTGTTGGAATTCGGTTCTAACTGGATAACAGTTGGAAGAGGAATAGAGACTCGTGCTTGTTTATACCCCATAAATCTGACAGCAATAAATTTACCATCAGTTCCTTCTTTGCTTATATTGAACACCCCTTTTGAATCAGTTGTTGTACTTTTTAAAATTTCTCCTTCTTCTGTAATTAATAGTACGGTGGCATAGGGTAAAGGTTCTTGTACCTCATCAACTACGGTAGCTGATAACATCAATGTATCTTGAGGTATTATTACTGCTTGAGATTGAAAACAGAAAACAGAAATTAAAATTAAAATTAAAACACGAAACATTACACAAGAAATTATAGATATAACCTGTTGGTTGAATTAATTTAGTGCATACTTAATTCTGCCAAGGGGCTTATGTTAATGAAGTTTACGTATTGCAGAGTGGTAAGTGCACTAATTTTGCCAATGATTCTGGCAAACAAACCATTCGTTATTTTCGCGTAGTTCCTTATGACCAAGAACTGGTCTGTAAGTTGTGAGAATATTGTCTCAATCCTCTTTCTTGCCTTTGCAAACGGAATGAATGTCGGTTTCCAGTCCTTTTGGTTGAGCCGATACGGACACTCCAGTCTTATGTGTGCGGTTTCGAACAAGTCAAGCTGTACATCAGCTCCAATATACCCTTTGTCACCATAGATGCTACAGTCGTGATAAGTATGTTTTACATCTTTCATATAATAGAGGTCAGCCACACTTGCCTTTGACAGATCATAGGAATGGATAACTCCACTTAACCCACAGAGAGCGTGTAACTTATAACCAAAATAACACTTGTTCTGCGAAGCACAGAAGCCGAAATCGGGAGCTTGCGAGAAATTGCCGGTACGTCCCATCTTGCAACGTTTTCCTCTTGCAACCCTACAAACCTCTATCGGCTTGGAGTCAACAAAGAATTGTTCCTCTCCGCCATCCATTTCCATGGCAATCCGCTTGTGCAGTTCCTCACACAGACCTGCCGTTTTTTTCCTGCGGTCATTGAACTGTCTCCTTGATATGAGATTGGGAATGCTGTCCTTGTATTCTTGCAATTTATAGTCGAACAACCACTTCTCACTATCAATGCTCTCGGTCTCTGCCGTCAGGGATAGCGCTACCACTTCCAAATCCGAAAACTTGGGAACAGGACCACGACGTGGAACATTACCAGATTCATTGACGAGATTTTCAGAGAATTGCTTGCATATCTCAAGTATTTTGACGAATTTTGTATAAAGGTTGTACATACGATGGTTTGAGCTTAATGTTTTGATTACCACTAAGTTGCTAAAAATCAGCGACATGTACAACCTTTTACTCATATTTATCAACTTAAATTAATTCCGCCAACGGGTAGATTTATAAAGTTGTAAATAAAAAACCAAAATGTCTGACTATGAACGAAAGAGCATAGTCAGACACAGAAACTCTTAAGGCTTTATTGTTACTTTGTCAATGATGACAGTCCCATCATCCTTAATCGTTGTTTTAATGATGGTTGTTGAACCATCTGCATTGATAATGGTTTTATTTGCAGTTACATCACCGCCACCATTGATAAAACCCATTTCGTCTTTTGAAAAGACTTCTAAAGCTAATGCTTTCATAACTAAATAGAATAAAGTTTATACTTGGCTCGGTATTCTCCGAACCGTTAATTAAATTTGGATGTCAGAGTTTCGCACGATGTGCATATTAACAGACATTCAATTGCAATAATACGAAAGAAAAACGAGAAAAACAAATTTTTTACCACTTTTTTTGCGATTTCCATTATTTTGTGTCGTTTTTCATAATGATTGCCGCTTTCGGCACATACGCCGTTGCCACCAAACAACCATCAAACAATTCCACGACTACTCTCTGTTGTCCGGCAATCCTTGTCACCCTTCCATGGATGCCATTGAATTCACCTTCAGTTATCACCACTTCATCCCCCAACTTATACTTGATATTTTCAGAAGTAACTGGGATGACATGTGGATTCTTTATCGATGTCAAGCGGATGAAATTATCCATGGCAGAATCAGAAATAATTAGCGGAGGATTCTTGTCTGGAGCATCCTCACGGAAGGAAGTGTGATCGTAGTAGAAACCAAGAAGTGATTTACTGTCAGACGCATTGACATTGCGACACAAGGCTTCTACTTGACTGCAAGATGCATGAACAAAGATAAACGAAGGGAGCAATGGCTTTGTCACAATGTGTTTCTTTCCTTGCTTCCTTACTTCTTTATATCGCAAAGGAACATAACATTCAAGTCCTTTAGTTTCTACAAAAGCTTTAGCTTTGATGATACGTCCATACGATACACGAAGAACATACCATTGCGTACTTTGGGTAGGCACATTTTCTACCGACACCCCATCTTTGACATCATCAGAAATGGAGGGCGTACAAGAGGTAAGTCTTGCACTTGGACACGATGAGCCTGTGTCGGTAGGCTGCCCATTATACAATGAAGCGTCAGCCGTTAAAGGCTGTTTGGTGTTATCTTCCAATGTTATTGCTCAGAGGTTAGATTAAACCAATAGACTTTCTTTTGATAGAATTGTCAATTGTTAATTGCAAAGATAAAGAATCTTATTCAGATGAAAGAATAAATAATTGGAAATCTTTACTTCTAGCATCACATTTCTGTAATTTGAGGCGATTTTTGGTAATTAACGCTACAGATCGCCTCTCATTGTCATTATCTGGATAAACCTTGTGACTTCTTTTTTGCTGGTGCTCCTAACCCCAACTTCTGTGTTCCGTCCCAATTAGTGAGTTGGTCAGCACAACCATTGGAACCTCCGAGTGAAACGTATGTATCTGCGCTGCACGACATGTGATCAATGAACGAAAGGAAGTTCTGAATGATGGGTTCGTTGTAAACAACCTCATCGGTAGCAAAGATTTTTGTCCAGTGTGCGACACATTCTCTCCGATAGTTGCCACAACCATTCCAATCCATGCTCGCGAGAAATCTTTCAACGGCAAATTTGGATCCTTGTGGAGAACGAATCGTAATGTTGGATTTTGTGGCAGTAGCCATAATACCATAATAGATTGCTTTGGCTTCTTTCTCATCGAAATCTATTCTGCTTGATTGCGAAAAGGCTTTGAGCTGTTCATGACCTTCACTAATGAATCGGTCAAGTATATCTTGGAATCTGTCTTGTCTTGCCTGTTCCTCACGTTTTGCCTCCGCTTCTTGTTCCTTGCGTTCTTCCACACGTTTAACAGCTTCAATTATTTCTGGCTGCTTTGTCAGGTCGTTCCATTGAATAACCAAGATCTTGTATTTCTCCCATAGAGTATTGTAATCAATCTTGAGTTTTGTAATGTCCTCGTTTTTTGAAGCTAATTGGGTATTGAGCCTTTCTATAACGGCATCCTTTTGAGCGGTTACTCGTCTGACTGCGTTCTCGTCAAGTTGCGATATGCGTTGCTTCACCTCCGTATTTTCGGCCTTTAGCATATCATTTTCATTCCACAATGCCTTGTTCTCTACAATCAGTTTGTTGAGTTGCTGCATATAGTAAGTGTATGTCTTGTTGACAGACTTGCGTACACCTTCATTCTGTTTGGGATGGCAAGTTCTTTCTTTACGGCATTCATTGCTTCTTGAACTGGAGCCTTGATGTTGAGTAAAGGAATGGTCAGCTCCTTCTTGTCGATTGTGGCAAGCACTGCATACTTCTCCACTTTGTCAAGAGCGACTTTCGCCTGACGTTCAGCTTCAAGCACCACCTTGTTCTTATGCTTGCGTCCTCGCTTTTCTTCCTCTGAAAGTTCATCATAGGAGAAGCCTCTTGCCAAGCCATACTTATGCCCTACCTTGTTGTAATAGTCAGTATGCAGTTGGGAAAGGTATTGTGATTTGTCCTTTGCTCGCTCTCCCCACACTTTGGCATAAGAAACCCTTTCAACAACACCCTTTGCCGCTTCCGATTTTGTGTAGTTGTCACGTTCTTCTTTTGGAAGTACTCTCCATTCTTTGGTTGTAAGAACATTTTCTGGATTATCCTTGTGAATGTACTTGCTTCCGATGCGCCCACGTTTCTTTACTTTTTCAACAGGCACGGTCTGCACATGGGCATGGATGCTTGTCTCGTCACAATGCACATCAAAGCCGATGACATTCTCTTCTCCCCATTTCTCACATGCAAAGCGGTAGGTGTCCAATGCCCAGTCATAGATGCCTTTTTGCAATACAACCTTGCTATGATCAACATTTGGATCTGATGTGTTGAGTTTCTGTTCACCAAAGGCAAGCCTGTTAAGCACATCATGGTCACCACTGAAGATGATGCCGACAGTGCAGTTCGGACTGTTCCTTGAAACTTGGTCGGGACGCTTGGCATCCATATACGGCTTGAAGCCAAGTTCATCAAGTCTGTGCTGCAAGCGTTCATGAAACGGCACAGACTGGGACCCAAGAGGCACAATCTTTCCACCCTTGACTATCTCAAAATTGAGTCTCTTGCGTGAGTAGTTATAATGGTTGTTCTTGTCTATGTCTGCGTTTTTGAGTTGGTAACGTTTCTCGTCCCAACCTCTGCGCTCCGCTTCGTTGCCCACTTGGGACGAAAACGATTTCTTGTCTGTGCCAACATGGATGGCGGCACGTGGTATGTTTCTTTCCATAAGAATCTTGTTTGAGTTTGTAACATTGTTATAGTATGACTGATGACAGGTCTCGGGCGGAGCCTGAGCATAATAGAAGGACTTTTTAAGTGAACAGCGTCAGCAGGTGAATCTAAAAGTCCCTATTATGTTCATGGACTTTTATGAAAGTCCGCTACATACTCAACACGGCATACTATCCGACACCAGAACTGCAGAGGGAATATGTTGCTACCTTGCAGTAGTCGTTTTGTCCTTTTCGTTCCAAGCGACCTTCAAGAATATAGCTGTTAATCCATTTGCTTGTCGTACTCGGAGAGTAGCCAAGTTTTGTAGACGCAGCCACATATTGCGACTTGTCGAAAGTTTCTGGCAATGTGTCGTAAAGTGTGTTCATCCTGTCTTTCTTGGAGAGAATCTTGCCGTCTATACTGGTTGCAACCCTGCTGCGTGGAAAGTGAGCATAGCAATATACGGTATGGTATATAAGCACATCACCTATAGCCATTGCATTGACAAAATCCTCTCTTGTGCATCGTAATACAATACGACCGCCATTTTTTGGAGTAAACGCAGATGGATTAGGTTTCTCACACATGAAGCGTATGGATGTAAACAGCATCATGATGCGGAATATGGTAAACGCCAATCTACGGACAACGCTCTGCATATCATGTGAAATGTCCTCTACCGTTTCTTGGTTCATTAACTTGTAATGTGCGTTGAACTCATCACAGAATTGTTGCGGAATAACAATACGATAATCTCCGCCACGAAAGAAAGCCTCACGCATAAGTTTGTACTTTATACCCAGTTGATAAAACTTGTCACGCAATGAAACATCCTTGCCTTGTTCGTATGAAGTGCGTTCAACAAGCACGTTGCGGAACTCCATCTTGAATGGTATATGATAGCAAGTGATTCGTGAAAACGTTCCGTCCTCTGCTTGTGGTGTCAAGGTGTAAAGCTGCCCAGGTGTTCCAGACAAACAAACTGCAAGCATAGGATTTTCGATCACACGGTATTCATCATCTTTTCTACGGTTCAAATCAATGGGTTCATGATGAAAGCCCTTGCGGATAATGGTACTGTAATCGCCATATTCGGATTTGAGCGCGGCACTCAGTGTGTCACATTCTGTGTCGAATATAAGACCAATACCTCCGTTGTCATCCAACTGCTGGATGACGGCTGCTACACTGCTGTTTGTCGGGATGAAAAGAGTACGACGATGCGGCTCTTCCTCAAAGGATGATGTGTCATCTCCTTGCTTCGATTCCTTTTTGCTTGCCTTGTACTCCTTAATCTGTCGCTCCGAGATTTCACGTAACTCATTGTGGATTGGTGCTACAAGTTGTCGGCAGTATTTCAATGAACCCTTGCCCATACCAGCATCAGCCATGACGAAGAAATATATCATAGGGGCCCAATCATCATTGTCGTATTCGCCAACAACGTTATTAAGAGTGGCAGACAGACAAGCCAAAGCCCCCATGAGCATCATGTCACGGTCATCATCGGAAATACAGTTGCTCAATACTTCTTTCAAGAATGACGGGAGAGAATCATATATCTCTATCGGGAAATGTGGCAGCTCTGCTTCATCCAAAATCCATTTTGACCCAACGACACCCGACTGGAATTTTGGATTTTTGGAATTTTGGATTTCCGAAGTTGTGCCATCTACGTTTCCCGACCCCTCATTTCGCTTCTTGCCAGAACCAAAATTCCAAAAATCCAAAGAACCATTCTCTATGCTTTGGATTTTCGAAGCCGAAATGTCTATACCGGCATCTTTTGCCAGTTGGAAGAAAGTAGCAATGGTGACACCGCTTCCTTTTGCCGAAATACAGTTGTCATATTGTTTGTCCGTCTCACGTTGGTTATACTTTCCGTTTTGTCTGCTGACACGATGAAAGAACTCCCTTCCTGTCTCTTGAAACTCGTCAGAAAGAGCAAAACCTATCTTTAGCCAAGCGTCATAACCGATGGTGATGTCAACCTTACTTTGTTCTATAAGATTAACAACACGCTCCACCTTTAGTCTTGTATCTTCATCATTATTGTTTGATGAAGAAGTTTGCGTATTAATGTCTTGAGCCTTGTTGACGCTTGGCTTAGTTTCATCAGAATGGACATTCTCCCATTCTTGCGGTAAAAAAGTTTTCATCTTTTAAATTTTTGTACTTAGGGTTAATGTATGCTTCCGCATCAAACGGAATGAAACAGGAACGTGCCACGTCGCTTCCTGACTTATCTGGGTCGGGATAACCTTTAGCCACAAGGTAATTGTACACGGCTTGGTAAAAACGGCAATGCTCCCA
>QWBY01001660.1_pt1 | contig 13334 bp, 9 predicted proteins | sample 1972471 | NCBI WGS metagenome assembly QWBY01 (sample SAMN09866722, study PRJNA288562) | Human gut metagenome isolate term6_stool, whole genome shotgun sequencing... | reverse complement strand
ACATGGAGCTTTTCCCGGTAAAGGGGGCTACTGGCGATGTGGATACGGATCTGGACGCCAAGACAGAGGCAGCCCTGCGAGCGGCGGAACGCTGCCCCTTTGTGCTGCTGCATATCAACGGGGCGGATGAAGCGGCCCATCGCCACGATTCGGCGGAAAAGGAGACTTTCCTGCGCCGGGTCGATGATCGGGTGCTCTCCCGGCTGTTGGCGTCTGAGCATGAGATTGTGGTGGCCTCCGACCACGGAGCTGATCCAGAAAGCGGAGCCCATCTGGGTGGCCCACAGCCTTTTTTTACCAGCCGTTAAATGGTAATAGTCAAGATATGAAGACTGCATAACGGCGGCAAGGCTTAAAATCAAAACCTCTGGCTTATGACTACAACGGCAAGCGCGTCAAGCCCCAGCAGAAAACCGTCCACCCACCGGAGGAACTGACGCCCAAGCAGGTGAAAAAATGGCTCAACGAGCAGGCAGTCCTCTTTGAGCGGGAATGCCGCCACACGCCGCAGCCCGTCCAGCAGCTCACGCTGGCAAAATACATCGACCTGTGGCTGGAGACGGTTGCACCCAGCAAGCTGGCGAAGTCCACCATCCGCCGCGACCAGCAGGACATCGAGCGTATCCTTCCGGCGCTGGGTCACTACAAGCTCACAGAACTGCGGCCGGAGCGCTTCCGGAATTTCTACGTAGAACTGCGAAAAGTTATCCGTCCCGACACAAAAAAGCCACTCTCCGAGTACACCATTGAGGGCGTGCACGCTACGCTGTGCAGCATCCTCTCTGATGCCGTGGAGGGTGGCTTTCTTTCGCATAATCCGGCTTGGCGCACCTATCGCTACGCCGGGCGCAAGTGCGAAAAGAAGATTGCGGACGAGGAAACGGCGCAGAAGATCATCGCCGCGCTGGAGGGCGAGAGCATCAAGTACGAAACCTATTTCAAGCTCATCATCGCCACGGGAATGCGGCGGGGCGAGTGCTGCGGACTAAAGTGGTGCGACATTGATTGGGAGCAGCGTTCCATCCACATCTGCCGCAACGCGGTCAAGGTGACGGACGAGGAGATCTTCGTAAAAGAACCTAAGACCCGTGCGGGCAACCGCTATATGTACTTCTCCGCCGAGATGGAAAGTCTACTGCGGGAGTACCGGCAGGAATGTGCATACATCACCGAAGCCTACGACCGGCGGGAGCTAACCGCCGACGACTTCCTGTTCCGCCGTCAGGGAGCGCAGCTCCCCATGACGCCTACCACCTTCACCTGGCGCTTTAAGTGCATCCTAAAAAAGAACGGCCTGCCGGAGCAACTCAATGTCCCCAGTCTGCGCCACACCGCCGCCAGCCTCATGATCGCGGGCGGTGCGGATGTAGCAACGGTAGCGGGCATCCTCGGCCACAGCCAACCCTCCACCACGCTGAACATCTACACCCACGCCTTCGACAAGAATAAAAAAGCCGCCAGCGCGGAGCTGCAAGGACAGCTGGAGATATGACATAGCGTAATAGCTTAGTTGGATCGCAAAATGCGCAATAGTGGTCAAATCAGGTTTCAATTCTCCTGATTTTCCGCATATAAAAACCGTCTCAAGCATATCGTTTGAGACGGTTTTTGTGAAGAAAAGACAATAGAGATGTTTTTGCATTTTCACTGTCTTGATTCGAACACCAGTGCACCTCCATTATTGTAATAAGAATTAGAATTTTAAATCAGTTTTGTTTCCCCAAGGGCAGACTGATCCTTTTTTTATGCCCGCCCCTGTGTGGATATGCTGCATAGGGGCGGATTTATTATTCCTGTCGCGCAGGCCGAATCATGCTTCAGCCCAGGTCCACGTCGATGGCGAACAGCCCTCCAGCACCGCCGGAATATAGGTACAACACATTATCATCAGACTTGAACTTCCCTTCCCGGGCGAGTTTGATTAAGCCGGCAAAGGCCTTACCGGTATATACGGGATCCAGGAAAAGGCCCTCATTGGCCGCCATCATGCGGATGGCGGCGTTGCCCTCCGGGGAGGGAATGGCATAGCCGGGGCCACACATATTCACCAGGTGCACATCCGACTCGGTGGGCACAAAGTCCAGCTCCAGCAGCTTGGCTGTTTCCTGCATAATACGTGTAGTGATTATCTCAAAGGGATCGCTGTCCACCATCAGGCCCACTACCTGGGTCTTCGGCATAAAAAGCTTAGCTCCCAGTGCCACGCCGGCGTGGGTACCGCCACTGCCCTCGGCACAGCAGATGTAATCGAAATGCATACTTGTGTCGGCAATTTCCTTCATGCAGTTCACATAGCCCAGGGCGCCGATGGCGTTGGAGCCGCCGCAGGGGATTTTATAATACTTCTTGCCACTGGCTTGGCCCACGCGATCCATCTCGGCGTAAATGTCGTCATAGCTGTCCGTGTCCATGAAGCTGACGTCGGTATCCATGAGGTACTCCAGCAGCTGGTTGCCCTTGCGCTCGGTAACGCCGCGCTTTTTCAGAATTAGGATGGGCGTCATGCCCAGCTTTTTGGCGCAGGCTGCCGTCAGCATTGCGTGGTTGGATTGTGCGCCGCCGGTGGTGAACACGATCTCTGCGCCCTGTCGCTTGGCGTCTGCCAGCAGGAACTCCAGCTTGCGCACCTTATTGCCGCCCAAGCCGATACCGGTCAGATCATCGCGTTTGATCCACACATTGGTTCCCAGCAGACGACTAATATTCTCCAGCTTCTGAATGGGGGTGGGCAGCACCGCAAGGGGAATCCGGGGAAACTCCTGTAACCTCTTCATATTTGATCTCCTTTCATGGTATCAAAATATGTATGGATTCGGTCTGTCAGTGCAGACCGTACTCCTTCAGTCTTTCGTAAAACACGGACCGAGACAGATCCAGCTGCTTCATAGCTTTCTGCCGATCTCCTCCGCACTGAGCCAGTACCTGCTGGATAAAGCGCTTTTCCTCCTGTCGTAGGTGCTGCCGCAGAGTCAGTGGCGCAGAATCCGTTGGCAGGTGGATATGCTCCGGATAGATGATGTCCGAATCTGACAGCGCCGCCGCTCCCTCCAGCATGTTTTCCAGCTCTCGCAGATTGCCGGGCCAATCGTAGCTGATTAGCTTGCTGAAAGCCTCTCCGGACAGTGTTTTTTCAGATATATGATAGCGCTGGCAAATCTGCTCTGTCAGCTGGTTGGCCAGCAGATAGATGTCCTCTTTATGGTCACGCAGGGACGGCATCTCCACCGAAAAGGCTGAGAGCCGGTAATACAGGTCCTGGCGGAACCGACCGGAATCCACCTCGTCCCGCAGTTCCGGCCCGGCAATAAAGAGCAGCCGCACATCCACAGGCACCGGAGTAGAGGCGCCCACCGGCATAATCTCCCGCCGACGAATGGCATACAGCAGCTTGGCCTGTACATTCATAGGCAAGCCGCCCACTTCGTCCAACAGCAGCGTACCGCCGTCGGCCTCCAGGAAGGAACCGGGTACGCCGCCTTCTCTGCCGAACAGCTGCTCCTCCAGCAGACCCGGCGCCACGGCAGAGCAATCCGTTTGAAGAAAAGGACCGCCCCTGGGCTGCACTTGCTGAATGCTCTTGGCCAACTTCGTCCGCCCTGTGCCCGCCTCGCCGATGATGAAAATATTACAATCCATCTGACTGAGCTTATAGGCCCGCCGCCGGACGGCGCGCATGGCGGCGGAGCTGCCGTAGGTCTGCAGAGAGCCTTCTTCCTCCGGCAGGCTGCGCTCGGAGGACTCCCGGTATTTCCGCTCCGCCGCGGCAATGGCTGTGTTGCGCTCCATAATCGTGGTGCGTATGTCCTCAATGTTGCGGAACTTGACAATGATCCCCGCGATCTCCTCCCCATCCCGAATGGGCAGGATGGAGGCCAGCAGGGCAAATCCGTTGATTTCATAGGCAACATCCGAGAAGCCGGGAGCCTGCCCGTCCAGCACCTGCCGCAGATGCTCCTCGAAAAGCTCGCCCTCAAAAAAATCCTTGAAGTGGTAACCCACCACGCAGATCTCCTGATCCGGGCTCTTTGCAATATAGGTGCTGCCCCGCAGCAGACTACCAAGGCCTTCTTTTCGGGCGGAGTAGCCTTTTTCTTCCCAAAACTTCACCTGCCGGGTCCGGTGGTCCAAAATGACCGCCTGACAGATGGAAACAAAATAAGTAATGGAGTATACCTTCTCCCGCACCTCCACGGCAACCTGCTTGTCACCAATGTGTACGGAAATAGGAACGCCCTGAAAGGTTACATCCAGGTGCAGGCCCACGGATTCACCGCCCCGCAGATATTTGTACACGGGCTTGACGCCCGGCCCCTTGTATACGCCCACCGCCGCCAGAATGTCATTCGGCCGCAGGCGCGGATCCCGGATGCCAATCACCGCCAGGTCCTCCGGCGTCAGATTGCCGTCATCGGCGCCCATGGCGGTGGTGGCCAGAATCACCAGATCACCCGGCTCCAGCCGACCGGCTGAATGGGCGTACAGGCTGTGGTTAAATAGGCCAAAGCGTTCCTTGGCCTGCTGATTGATATGAGTTACAATCCCCTGTCGATCCATGGTGAACATGGCGTGGGAGGATGAGTCCATGACATTTTGCAGTATATCCATCCTGCATACCTCTTTTCACCCATTTCTGCTGTGTTCGTTCCTCTCTGCCCTGCTGTATCCGCAGTTTACACAATAATTTTACACGATTACCGCAAAGTTTTCAATGGGTATAAAATCAAAGCCCGCCTGGGCGGGCCTTGATTTTATTGCTTTTGCTTACAGGTCACAGGCGCACAGATCCTCGAAGGTTTCCCGCCGAATGGCTATATAACTCTTGCCGCCGCTGAGCATTACGGTGGCGGGCCGCGGCAGGCGGTTATAGTTGGAGGCCATAGAGTAGTTGTACGCACCGGTGGTACACACTGCCACAGTGTCGCCGCGGCCCACGGAGGCAGGCAGCATCACATGCTCCTGGATAATATCGCCGCTCTCGCAGCAGCGGCCCACCACAGAGGCCTCGAAGTCGCACTTCTCATTCATTTTATTAGCCAGCAGGCAGGTATAGTTGGCTTTATACAGCGCATAGCGTGGATTATCCGGCATGCCGCCGTCAATGGAGACATAGTTTTTATAGCCGGGGATCTTCTTCACTGTGCCGCAGGTATACAGAGTCATGCCTGCCGCGCCCACAATGCTGCGGCCGGGCTCCATATGGATCTCAGGCATTTCAATGTTCAGCCGCTTGCAAGCCGTCTGGATGGCTGCTGCCACCTGACTCACCTTGGTGTCCACATCCAGGAAGGGATCACTCTCGACATAGCGGACGCCATAGCCGCCGCCCAGATCCAGCTGCTGCGCCATATAGCCGTGCTTTTCCTTCATAGCGGCAATGAGCTCCAGCATAATGACGGCCGCACGCTCAAAAATATCCTCACCGAATACCTGGGAACCTACATGACAGTGGAAGCCCATCAGCTCCACATGGGGCTGGGCCAAGGTAAACACGGTGATTTCCTCCGCTTGTCCGGTCTCCACGGCAGAGCCGAACTTACTATCCACCTTGCCGGTGGAAATGGCCTCATAGGTATGGGGATCAATGCCCGGGGTCAGGCGCAGCAGCACCTTCTGCTTGATGCCCCGGCGGCCAGCCTCGGCCTCAATGGCCTTGATTTCCTCCACATTGTCCGCTACAAAGTAGCCAATATGGTTATCCATACCGTACACAATATCCCCATCGGTCTTATTGTTGCTGTGGAAGTAGGCGTGGGACAGATCGTAGCCCGCCTGCAGGGCGGTGTAGATCTCGCCTGAGGATACCACATCTATGCCCATGCCCTCCTCCTTCATGATCTCGTAGATGCGCTTGAAGGCGTTGGCCTTGCTGGCATACAGGGGGCGGCTGGAAGGGCCGAAATGCTTCTTGAAGGCATTCTGATACACGCGGCACTGATGGCGGATATAGTCTTCATCCAGCAGATACAGCGGTGTGCCGTACTGCTTAGCCAGGGCCACTGTGTCCTGGCCGGCAAAGTGGAGGTGGCCATTGGCTCCGATAGTAATATTCTCACAGATCATGGTAAAATCCTTGCTCACAGAATAAAGCCCAGAATCACATACAAAACAGCGGATATGCCGGCGAAAATAGCGGCATAGGGAGCCTGCGTTTTAATGTGGTCGATAATGTCGCATCCGCTGGTTGCACAGGACATGATGGTGGTGTCAGAGATGGGGGAACAGTGGTCGCCGAAGATGGAGCCGCCGAACAGGGCGCCGCCAACCAGAGGAACGCTGATGCCCATGTTGATCGCCATGGGGAAGCAGATCACGGACATGATAGCCATGGTACCCATAGAGGTGCCGGTTGCAAAGGACAGGAGCAGGCACAGCAGGAAGGTCAGGAAGGGCAGCAGAGCGGGGGTCAGTACACCCATGAAAACGGAGGTCAGGTAGTTACCAGTATCCAGAGACTTGACCATATTGCCCATGGTAAAGCCCAACAGGAGGATAGCGGCAACAGACAGCATGGAACTCATGCCCCTGAAGATCTCGTTGACAACGCCATCAACGGTGTAGAGCTTTTCGGCTACGCACATAATCGACATGGTAAGAACGGCAAGGATACAACCCCACAGCAGAGCCTGCATACCAGCGCCCTTGGTGGGATTACCACCGCCGGTAATCATGAGGACACCCAAAATGCCGAGAATCAAAACGCCCATGGGGACGAGCATATTCTGGGCGCGAGGCTTGACATTGGCGACCTTATCATTGCCGGACTGGAGCTGTGTGCCATGACCGGGCTCATCCAGCTCGCCAGTCTCCTGAGCGCGCTTCTCGGCTTTTTTCATGGGGCCAATATTGATGTTGAATAGGGAAACGGCCAGAGCGCCGAACACCGCGAGAATGCAGTAGAAGTTCAGGGGGATGGACTTGAGCAACATGGAAATGGCCTCGCCCTCCGCTACACCACCGGAGGTGAAGTAGCCTGTCATGGCGGCCAGCCATCCGCTCAAGGGAAGCAGGACGCACCAAGGGGTGGATGTGCTGTGGATCAGGAAGGATGCCTTCTCATGGGGGACTTTCAGCGCATCATTTACAGGACGGGCAACGGAGCCGGTGACCATACAGCTCAGGGAGCCGGAGGTAAAGATCACAACGCCCAATACCCAAGTGAAGAAGCAGGCACCGCGCTCGGACTTGATGAGAGCCTGTTTTTTCAGCATGACCTCGGTGAATCCATCGATACCGCCCGAAATCTCAATCAAATGGATTAGGGCACCGATCAGCAGAAAGGAGATGAGAACGACGGTGTTGCCATTGCTCTCAAAAGTGTGAATAAAGCTATAGAAAGCTTCGTTGACGCCGCTGAAGATATCGCCGCCGCACATGACCATGGATCCACACAGGATACCCAGCAGCAGAGAAACAAACACATTTTTAGTGACAAGAGCCAACACGATAGTCAGCAGCGGGGGGACAACAGACCAGAAACCAAACTCCATAATTTTTCTCCTTCTTCCTTAACAGATATATGTTTTATATCAGATCACTTGCGGATAGATCTTCCCAGATCCTTGCGCACGATCCGACAATTCTTGGCGGCGATCTCACCGCCAATGAATACGTAGTCAATGCCGCTGGGTGCGAGTATAGGCTCCTTAAAAGTGGCATTATCCTGAATCTTATCTAGATCAAAGATTACCACATCGGCGTCGGCACCTACATTCAACCGCCCCTTATTGGTTAGACCCAGCTTTTCGGCAGGCATTGCGGTCATCATGTGAATGGCATCATATAGATCCAGCTTGCCGGGGCGAACAAACTCCGCCAGCAGGCGGGGAAAAGCGCCGGCGGCACGGGGGTGCCCCTGGCCGTGGTTCATGATGCCATCGCTGGCCAGCATCACATTGGGATGGCGGAACGCCATATCCACATCGGAATCCTTCATCACATAGCACACTGTAATGCAGTTGGGATTGTTGATACGCTCTTCATCGAAGATCTCCTTTGTGCAGCGTTGTCCCTTATACTTTCCTTCGCACAGCTCCAGCACATCGTAGCCGCAACCATAACGTTCTGTCCAACCGTCATCGTAGGTGGTGGAGCCCAAGTGGGTTGAAAAGGCGTAGTATGGATAGCAGTCACAGCTGACATCCAAGCCATTCATCTTATACGCATCCACCATGTTCAGGAAACGTTCCATTTGACCAAAGCCTGCCATGGAGCCGATATGGGAAATCTCCACGGGAATGTGCAGTAATTTGCCCGTTTCCATCAGTTCGCACCCAGCGTCAAATACCTCCTCGGCATCACTGCGAATGTGGGCGGCAATCATTTTGCCCGCTTTTTGACAGGGTGCTGCCACGGCAGTCAGTTCATCCATGTCGATGCCGGGGATGTAGCGGATGCCGAAGGACACACCTAGACAGCCCCGATCAAGCGCATCGCCGATCTCCCTTGCCATACATGCCTTCTGTGATTCGGTGGCAGGTCCATACTTGTCCACGGTGCCAGCGTGCTCGCGAAACCACTGGTGTCCTGCCAACATCGCCACATTCACCGCCAGACCGTCACGATCCACGATATCCAGATAGTCAGCCGGATTGCAGCAGTTTTCGCCGCAGTTGCCACCAACGGCGGTGGTCACGCCCATGCGTAACATACAGTTAAAGATTGCCTTTTCATCGTCGGAATAGATTTTGCCGTCACTTTCCACAGGATCTTCGTGCATATGAATATCCAGAAATCCCGGACACACAATTTTGCCCTGCGCATCAATCACCTGATCTGCCGCAGGAACATCGGAGGTCACGGCAATCACCTTTCCTTGGTCTAGCAGCAAATTCAACTTTGCCCGCACCTGATTAGCCGGATCAATTAGCAGGCCATTTTTGATCAAGGTTTTCAACTTGTATCTTCTCCCCTCTGTTTTTTTAGCGTCTGTTGTAAAGCATATTGCTTACATACCTTAGTTAAATGGTTGTAATTGGTGTCAGATGGTCAGAGCCTCGTCGGTAATCTCGCCCCTGCAGACGATGTTGGTGGGGCCGGTGAGAAATAGATCGGTGACATGTCCGTTTCCGTCCCGCTCTACATCAATATACAGGGTACCGCCGGTCATATCCACCCGGACTTTTTTTCCGGAGACCTTGCCCAGCAGCGTCAGCACAGTTACCACAGAGCCGGTACCGGTGCCGCAGGCATAGGTGAAGTCCTCCACCCCCCGCTCATAGGTGCGCTCATATACATGGTCCGGGCCGATGATCTCGTAAAAGTTCACGTTAGCGCCCTTGGGGAAATCCTTATAGAACCGCAGCTTGCGACCCAACCGGAACAGTGTCTGCGTGTCGAAATTCTTCAGGTCCTTCATGGGCACTGCCGCATGTGGGATGCCGGGGTCTCCCAGCTCCACATAGGCGCAATCATAGGTCGCGCCGTCCACCTCCGCCTTGCCATCCAGGCGCATGTTGCAGGGATCGTTGAGCCGCACACGGTACAGCCGGCGATCCACTCGCCAACCAGTGACCAGGCCCGCCGTGGTCTCCACCTTCTGCACCTCGCCGGCCAATCCGTTTTCATAGCCATATCGGCAGATGCAGCGGGCACCGTTGCCGCACATCTCCCCCATGGAGCCATCGGAATTGAAAAACAGCATCTTGTAGTCGCCGCCGTAGGTGGGCTTTTTCACCACCATGAATCCGTCGGCACCGATGGACATATGCCGCTCACAGACAGTGCGGATGATCTCCGGCCACTTCTCATCGGGTATAGCATCCTGTCGGTCATCCACCACAATAAAGTCGTTGCCGGCACCGTTCATTTTCCAAAACTCCATGGCGTAACGCTCTCCTTTTTGCTTGCAATTGCATTGTACATGTCCTCTATAAGCTTGTCAAATTTTTGTCATAGTCCTATTATTCGGACGCACCGTCCTAAAATCAGGACTATCGCGCATATTTTATGGCGCTTTCCTACCAAGAAATAGTCTATACGCAGTGGCCGACATAGGCAGACCCCCGGCTTCCGCGTAAAGCAGCTCCCGGGGGCCGCCATCCTATAATTATCTTTTCCCTTCTGCTGGCGCATTCCGTTTTATCGGACCCCTCCCTCCTGCCTCAGGATTCTCCTGTAAAGCCATAGAGCTGCCAACATAGAGACGCAATCCACAATGGGCTGCACCATGGTACAGCCGTACATGGGGAGTAATCCATTCAGCAGAAACAGCAGCGGGATATCCAGTACGCCCTTGCGCAGCACGGAGCAAATCAGGGATTCCTTCACTCGTCCCATAGCCTGAAACTGGGTGATCATGGGGTAGCACACGGCCATCATCGGCATAGCCAGCACCATGATTCGCAGAAAGGACGCTCCGTAGGCAACGGTGGCTGGTGTGTCAATAAATAGTCCCACCAGCACCGGCGCCAGCAGCTCATAAGTCAGCACACACGCCAGCGAAAAAACAACCGATACGCCGCAGCCCAGCTTAAATACCTGATGGCGCCGCTCCCAGTTGCCGGAAGCATAGTTATAGGCCAGCAGCGGCAGTATACCTCCGGAAACGCCTATGGAAAAATACAGGGGCAGCATGTCCAGCTTCTTTACGATACCCAGCGCAGCCACTGCATCGGTGTCGTAGGCGGACATGAACTTCATCAGTGCCCCTACTGCCACCATGGTCAGCAAATACTGGGCACAGGAGGGGAAGCCGATTTTCACTATGCTGCCCATGTGCTTAGCGGTATACCGCATGCTGCCGGGCCGCAGCGATACCATAGAGCTGCGGCGCCTGTTAAAAATGCAGAAGAGCAGAAACAATGTACCAATGCCATTGGAGATGGCTGTAGCCAGCCCCGCCCCCTGGGCTCCCAATCCCAAAAACTGCGGCAGCACGAATAGTGGATCCAGGGCAATGTTGATAAGGCCGCCCAGAGATACGCCTGTCGACGCTATCCCCGCACTGCCCTCTGCGCGCAAGAGGTTTGCAAGCAAAATGTTGATGATGGCGCAGGGACCGCCCCAAATAACTACATATTTGGCATAGTGGAACGCCAACGCATATGTCTCCGATGTAGCTCCGCACAGATGCAGCAATGGAGATGCAAGCCCAGCGAACACAACGGAAAACAGCACCGCCGCAAGCAGACACCACCAAAAGGAGATGGCCGCAATGCATCGGGCATCCGTGTCTTCATGCTGTCCCAAGGCCCGGGCCATGCAGCTGGCCCCACCTACGGCAAACAGATTGGCAATGGCCGTCATCAGTACGGTAATGGTGTATGCCACCGATACCGCAGCCGTCTGCAGCGGGTCATTCAGTAGTCCTACAAAATAGGTGTCCGCCAGATTGTAGGCCAACAACACCATCTGACTGGCGATAGCGGGTAAAATCTGCCGCCGCACCGCCTGGGACGCGGGCATTTGCTCGAATAGATAGGTTTTATCGGTTGAACGATCCATATCGTGCCTCCCGCACATTATTCAGAATTATTTTACACCGGACAAAAACAGATAGCAAGCAAAGAAGCTGTCGTATGAATCGTATTCTTCAAGTATTCCTGTAATCCCGCCCCTCCCCCTATTCACTTGCACATTGAGCTGTCCCCTTGCTCCAAATGAATCTGCGCAGGGCATTTACACGGTTATTGGGATTCTGTCCCCATGATCTCAAAAAACTTTCCCGCTTTTCTGTGCCGGACAACGATTTTCGTTGTGTTTTTCTCCTCAGTATGCTACCATAAAAGAAACAAAGCAGCAGCGGCACAGTAAGCCGCATGAAAGGAGTTCCCATGAAAAAAAACCAAAAACCTAAAGATACGGCCCGCCGGCTCAAGGCCACAATCCGCCAGCAGCCGGCTGTTTTTGCCGTTTATGTAGTTCTGCGGCTGATTGTGGTGGCAGAGCTGATTCTGTCCATCCTCCGGGGCGAATACGAGAGCGCCTTCATCTGCCTGCTGGTGCTGATTTTGTTTATTTTACCTTTTTTCATCCAGCAAAACTTCGGTATCCAACTGCCGACCACCCTGGAAATCATCATACTTCTGTTCATATTTGCGGCAGAAATACTGGGTGAGCTGGAAGGTTATTTCATCACCTACCCCAACTGGGACACCATGCTCCACACCACTACAGGCTTTCTCTGCGCAGCCACCGGCTTTGCCCTCATTGATATTCTCAACCGAAACAGCCGCATCAAGTTTCATCTCTCCCCCATATATGTGGCTTTGGCTGCTTTCTGCTTTTCCATGACCGTGGGTGTGCTGTGGGAATTTTTCGAATTTGGTATGGATCGGCTCTTCCATCTGGATATGCAAAAGGACACGGTGGTTCAGAGCATCACCTCCGTGATGCTGGATCCCACTAACAGCAATACCCCCATCACGATAGACGGTATCCACTCTGTGGCGGTCAACGGCAACGATCTGGGCTTTGACGGCTACTTGGATATCGGCCTGTATGATACCATGGAGGATCTGTTCGTCAACTTTATTGGCGCCGTGACCTTCAGCGTTATTGGGTATTTCTACATCAAGCACCGGGGCAAGGGAAAACTGGCCCAGGCTTTCATCCCGACCCTCAGCGCGCAGGAGGAGCAAGACCCCGCCGCGCCGGACTCTTCCCAGGAAAACTCTAAATAACACACCGCAGCTCATCACTATCCTGCCCTCCCCTGCATCTGTTTTTACAGTTGTGCTAGTCTGCTGTTGCCCAACGGCTTTTCTCTAAAGGTCGTGCAGAGGTGGCTGGGCCATTCAGATATAAAAATGACCGCCAATATCTATGGGCATTTGGATGTGGATCGGAAGCAATCCATAGCGGACTAAATGGGTAGCCTTTTTTCCAGTGCTGAGTTCGAATGATGGTGTTAGAAAACTGTTAGAAATCAGACGATTTTCTGGTCCGCAACAGAAAAAGAAAAAGTCCCGAAACCCTTCGGTTTTCGTTGATAAGGCAGTAAATCAAATTATCACCGCAGCTGAATCGGCAATGGGAGAAAAACCGAGTTGCAAAGATGCTATGGGCTGATAATGAAGTACTTAAAGAGCTTTGTTATGCCGTCCATGTAGACATACGGATACCTCCCGCCCCGCAACGGGCGGTTGCGCCAGTCCTCGATGTGGATGTAGGCTTTCTTGTTCAGCTCGTTGATGGTGGCGGGCGAAACCTTGCTGCCCCACAGTGCCTCCGTGATGTCCTCCACCCGGCGCACGGAAACGCCTGCCAGGCACATCTCAATGAGGGCTTCCTCCACGCTGCTCTCCCGGCGGCGATACCGCTCGATGATGGCAGTCTCAAAGGACACGCCCTTGAGCCGGGGCATGTGGAGCGTGACATCGCCGGAGGTGGTAGTA
>QWBY01002590.1_pt1 | contig 13347 bp, 9 predicted proteins | sample 1972471 | NCBI WGS metagenome assembly QWBY01 (sample SAMN09866722, study PRJNA288562) | Human gut metagenome isolate term6_stool, whole genome shotgun sequencing... | reverse complement strand
CCTTCAGAAGTCTGAATGGTTGCGATGTTCGGGTTTACCAATACTGAGCTGATGCCTTCTTCTTTCAAAGCTTTCAGTGCTTGTGAGCCTGAGTAGTCAAATTCTCCGGCTTGTCCGATTTTGAGTGCTCCAGAACCCAAAACGAGAACTTTCTTGATTTCCTTTTCCATTTCTTTTGTTGTTATAATAAGTTGTTGTTTCTAAGTTCATCCATAAAAAAAATGCGTTACCCTCAAAAAAGGATTAACGCATTACCAAAGAACTAAAATATCGTTTTTGGAGAAAAGAGAAGAAGCCTGCCGTTTCCGGGTGAAAAACATCCGAATGGAGATAATACTTGCTTCTGATTTCCTGTTGATTCATTGTCGGTTTTAAAATTTGTGCAAAGTAACGACATATTTTGCACATGACAAAAAGAAACGTTCACTTTTTTACAGTGAAGTGCCCCCATTTTGATACATCTTTCAGTTTTTATCTGTATCTTTGCCGCTCAATCTATTATAATAAGGTAATAACAATGGGAAAAGAGAAAATCATACTTACTGGTGACCGTCCTACCGGAAGACTCCATATCGGGCACTATGTAGGTTCACTGAAACGCAGAGTTGACCTGCAGGACGCGGGTGATTATAGTAAGATGTTTATCTTCATTGCCGATTCGCAGGCATTGACAGACAATATAGACAACCCGGAGAAGGTACGTCAGAATGTTATCGAGGTTGCTCTTGACTATCTGGCATGCGGAATCGACCCTTCCAAAGCTACTATCTTCATCCAGTCGCAGATACCGGAGCTATGCGAACTTAGCTTCTACTATATGGACCTTGTAAGCGTATCCCGCCTGCAACGTAACCCGACCGTGAAATCGGAAATCCAGATGCGTAACTTCGAGGCAAGCATTCCCGTAGGCTTCTTCACTTATCCTATCAGTCAGGCTGCGGACATCACTGCATTCCGTGCAACGACTGTCCCCGTAGGCGAAGACCAGGAACCGATGCTCGAACAGGCACGCGAAATAGTCCGCCGTTTCAACTATATCTATGGCGAGACATTGGTGGAACCGGAAATCCTGTTGCCGGACAATGCTGCCTGCCTGCGTCTGCCGGGTACTGACGGTAAAGCCAAGATGAGCAAATCACTCGGCAACTGTATCTATCTGTCCGAAGAACCGGAAGAAATCCAGAAGAAGATCATGAGTATGTATACCGATCCGGGACATCTCCGCGTGCAGGATCCGGGAAAGATTGAAGGTAATACCGTCTTCACATACCTCGACGCATTCTGCCGTCCGGAACATTTTGAACGTTATCTGCCGGATTACCCGAATCTCGCTGAACTGAAAGCACACTACCAACGCGGTGGACTGGGAGACGTGAAAGTGAAACGTTTCCTGAACGCTATCATGCAAGAGACACTGGAACCTATCCGTAACCGTCGCAAAGAATTCAGCAAAGACATTCCTGCCGTTTACGAGATGTTGCAAAAAGGATGTGAAGTAGCCAGAGCTGCCGCCGCCGAAACACTGGCAGATGTCAAGAAGGCTATGAAGATTAACTACTTTGACGACAAGGAATTGATCGAGGAACAAGTAAAACGTTTCTCACAAGAATAAGTCGTCAACAGATAGGCCAATTAATAAGTAAAGGCTGCCGTTCTATAAAAGAGCAGGTAGCCTTTATCATTGTTATAAGTACAACGAAGATTAGTCCGTTTCGGCTTCATCATTTTTAAAGAATACTCCTTTCAACTTCTGATAGAGGAAGGAAAGTATCAGCAGTATCAGTCCGAGAATAATTTGTAATGATAACAAAGACCAATGCTCTGCTCAACTTCCCCACTTCCGACCGGAGTATGGAGAATACCGGAAGCAAAAAGATGAAATAAAACATCTACATAAAAATATCAGATTTGCCGTGTGTATTCAATAAAAATAAAGCCTGCTCATGAACTTATCACGTTCTTTCCCCTCATCTTTAACGTATCTGAAACAGAAAAAAGCCGGACAGAAAAATCATTTTTCCAAAAAGCAAACGATCGTTTGCTTTTTCTATTTCTTTTCTCTACTTTTACGGCAATATTAATCAACAATTTCATTATTCATAAACTCAAAAAAGAAAAACATGAAACATCTAACCCTTTTCTTTGCATTCGGCGCTCTCCTTTTCCTCTCTTGTCAAACGGTATCCGCGCGTGGTGTAAAAATTCCTTTCGGTGATCGTGAAGTCTTAAACAAAGTAGCAGACCTGCCCGACACCGAAGAATATAAGACAGACAACGGCAACTACATTGATCTGGGGACCATTCATCAGGAGTTCAACATCGCTTACATCCTTCCTCTCTATATCGAGCAGGAGCCCCGCCTCGTAGGATATTGCGAAAAAGAAGACACTTATTATGAACTGACGGAAGAACAACTCTCCGCCATTCTGAAAGAGAATAACCTGGACGGTGAAAAGCTGAATAAAGTCGGTTTCTACTCTCGATATGGCGGCAAGATAGTAGGACTGATCATCATTGCCCTTATCATCTGGGGATTCATCCCAAGTAAGAAAAAGAAAACAGAACCGGTAGAAGTATAAAACAAACCTAATTAATCACATTAAAAAACAGATAAGCTATGTCAATTTACACACTTATTCCGATTATTTTCATCGTTCTCTATGCAGGGTACTGGTATTATGTAAAGAACAAAAACTCGCAACAAGCACAAGTGGTAAACAATACTGATTTCAAAGCGGAATTTGCAAATGCCGAACGATATAAAAACAGCGTACTCACTTCCGAATTGCCTTTCCTCCAAGAAGAAATGAAGCAAGAAAAGATTGACGCTTTCAATTATGCCAGCACCGAATATGGCGTGGGATCCGCCCTTAAAGACGGGGTTAAAGATAAACTGAAAGGAATGGCTACCTTGGGAACCGTGCGTTTCAACACCGTGCAAACTCCCAAATACCTTGTTCTCAGCGGAAACAGCCTTCATTTATTCGATACGGACACAGAAGGGGACCGCCTCGAAAACTCCAGACTTACCGAAATCCCAATGGAAGGACAAGTAAAAGCACAGGCCCAAGCCCGGGGAAACAATGTAAAAGCATACAAACTGTCTTTGCAGACCGATGACAAGCCTATCGAGCTCATCATCTACTCCTGCCTGATCTTTACCAATATACCGGAAATCCCTACCGACCCGCAGGAAACGGTACAAGCTATCGTGATCGGCAACGATTTCCTTAAACAACTGGGCGACAGATATCCTAATCTAAAAGTATCTCTACCAATATTCAGCTAAAGAAGTACTCACATAACGGGAATGCCTGTATTGGCAATACCCGAAACCGATAATCGAAGGTTCGCAAACCGGTAGCACACAGGTTTGCGAACCTTTGTTTATTTCCTCTCTACCCACCGACAGCTTTCCGTTCACCAATGACGCGTCCGAAATAAAGCCTTTAAAATTAGGTTAGCAAGCCTTTATGTAGTAACTTTGCCATAAGGAACAATAACAGCTAACCTATGCTAGCTGTTACGCTAGTCACTGTCAGCCTGTCAGCCAATAAAGGTTAGCCGACAGGCCAATAGAAATTAGCCGATGAAGATGAAGCCGGATTAATCGGAAGGAAGTATAGGAAATACGAATCAGAACTACTTATATAAACAAAAGGAACTATGGCCATATCATTTGACTGGTACGAGAATCCGGTATCACCGGACAAACCAGAGGAGAAAAGATTTCATCCGCGCATCATCGCCAACGGACAGATAGACACGAAAGACCTCCGCAGCAGGATCCAATCCCGGTGTACGCTGAACGAGGTGGATGTAACGGCAGTGCTGGACGCACTATCACAAGTTATGGGTGAAGAACTGTGCGAAGGAAGGCAAGTGCACCTGGACGGTATCGGTTATTTTTATCCGACACTAACCGCCACCGAAGAAATCGCCGCCGATACTCCCCGCCGGAATACGAAAGTAAAGTTGAAAGGCATACAGTTCCGTTCAGACCAAAAACTGAAAAACTCCGTCGGCCATATAAAAATCAAACAGATGAAAAGAATTATCCACTCTCCCAAACTTTCGGAGACGGATATCGACAGCCGGTTGAGAAAATATTTCACCGATCATCAGATCATGCAACGTTCGGATTTTCAAGATATAACGGGTATGGTTCGCTCAACAGCCATGATTCACATCCGCCGCCTCCGCACGAAAGGCAAGTTGCTGAACATCGGCATACCCAGTCAGCCGATATACGTACCGGCGCCGGGATTTTACGGAAAGCCCGCAGATTATCAGCCGGTGAAATAATGGGATTGCGACAGGCGGTTACGCAGAAAGCGGCTGACGCCTGCTCCCACTTTATAAACATAGAAATTTATTAATCTTAATACAGACTTATTAATTATGAAAAGCCCCCTCATCATCGTATGCTGCCTGTTAATGGTATGCGTGTTTGCCACCGCCCAAGAGCCCTGCCCGCAAGTGATCCCTGCCCTTCAACAATGGAAAGGAGGAAAAGGCGAACTGGCTCTGCCCGCCGAAGGTTCAATCGTGCTCTCGCCTGCGGATGAAGCGATGCTCTCGCCTACCGCACAAATCCTGGCGCAAGACTTAAAAGAACTGTTTGGCTGGAACTATGTCATCAAAACCGGAAAACCAGTCGAGAAAGACATCTGCCTCTCACTGTCGAAACCGGACAAGGAACTTGGTGAAGAAGGATATACGTTAACCGTAAACCGCTATGCCGGTATCGCCGCCCCCACCGGTCAGGGCGTATTCTGGGGAACACGTACCCTATTGCAGATACTCCACAACGAACAAGGAAAGCTCCCCAAAGGGACGGCACGGGATTATCCGCTTTTCCCGAACCGCGGCTTTATGCTGGATGTGGCCCGCAAATTCTTTACAATGGATTATCTGAAACAATACGTAAAGATACTTTCCTTCTACAAGATGAACGAATTTCAGATTCACTTGAACGACAACGGTTTTCCGCAGTTCTTCGGCGATGACTGGAACCGCACCTACGCCGCATTCCGACTGGAAAGCGAACGCTTTCCGGGACTGACAGCCAAAGACGGTTCATACAGCAAACAGGAATTTATCGACTTGCAACGTATGGGATTGGAATACGGTGTGCGTATCATTCCCGAAATTGATATTCCCGCCCACTCACTCGCCTTCGCCCACTACAAACCCGAAATAGCAAGTCGGAAGTATGGCATGGATCATCTGGACCTTTACAAAAAAGAAACTTATCAATTCGTCGACAGCCTGCTGGACGAATATCTGTCGGGCGACAATCCCGTATTTATCGGAGACCTGCACATTGGTACCGACGAATATAACAAGAAAGAAGCCGAACAATACCGCTACTTCACAGACCGTTATCTGAAATTTGTTGAGAAATACGGCAAAAATGTACGTATGTGGGGCGGACTGAAATGGCTTCCCGGCAAGACTCCCGTAAAAGCGGAAGGTGTTACGGTCAACGCGTGGTCGTATGACTGGGTGGATCCTGTTGTTTCCCTGCAAGACGGGTACAAGTTGATTAACACTTGTGACACTTATCTCTATATCGTTCCGGCAGCAGGTTACTACCGGGATTTCCTCGATCACCAGTGGATTTATGAGAAATGGTCGCCGTGGATAATGAACAGGAAACAGACACTTCCCGAAGGTACTCCCGGCGTATTGGGCGGTATGTTTGCCGTGTGGAACGACAAGTGTGGAAACGGGATATCCGAACAGGACGTACACTTGCGCAGTTTCCCCGCCATGCAGGTGCTCGCCGAGAAGCTGTGGAAAGGGGAAAACAAGAATGTCACCTACGAAGCATTTGCAAAGCTGTGCAAAACAACTCCCGAAGCTCCGGGAATTAACCTGTTGGGCAAAGTCCCGGCAGAAACTGCACTGACCGAAGCAGGAAAAGAACTTTCTTTTAATGGGAAAGAGGCCGTCAGTACTCCTTTGCAGGAAGTGGGTTATCCTTATAGTGTGGAGTTCCAGCTCTGTCCGGAGAAGACGAATCCTATCAGCAGCATTCTCTTCCAAGGTCCGCACTCGGTAGTATACACCAACTGGGAGAATACCCGCCGAATCGCTTTCTCACGCGACGGTTACACCTTTGTTTTCAATTCCTACCGCCTGCCGGCCGATCAATGGACTACGATCCGCATCGAAGGTGACTACAAAGGTACTTCACTTTATATAAACGGTGCATTGCAGGAACGGCTCGAAGGACGTACCATGCAAGTTTACCGAAAGGAATACGACCGTATGGAACACATGACTTATCAGGAAACACTGATCTTCCCGCTGCAACAAATAGGTGATTCACGCAACGGATTCAAAGGAAAACTAAAAAATAAAAGATATGAGAATTGGTGATTATTTTTTATCGAGTTTTTATTTATGTGGAATATTTGCTTCGCAAACCTTGATTGCAACTAATCTAGATCGTCCTAACATCATCTATATCATGTCTGACGACCATGCATCGCAGGCTGTTAGCGCTTATGGAGGTATATTGTCTAATATTTTACCAACTCCGAATATTGATCGAATAGCGCATGAGGGCGCAATATTGAGGAATTGTTTTGTGACGAACTCAATCAGTACCCCGAGCCGTGGAGCGATTATCACAGGACAATATAGCCAAAAGAAAGGTGTATATACTTTGCAAGATCCATTAGATCCGGATCATCCGAATGTAGCGAAATGCTTGCAGCAAGCAGGATATCAAACCGCTATATTCGGTAAATGGCATTTGCATGCGGAACCTACAGGTTTTGATTATTACAATATCTTGCCTGGACAGGGCCGTTATAATGACCCGATGCTTATAGAAAAAGGTACATGGGGGAATGATCCGCATGCGAATCCCCGAACGGGTAAAGTGTATAAAGGGCATTCTACCGACGTGATAGGAAGTGAGGCTATCAAATATATGGAAAATCGAGATAAGAGCAAGCCTTTCTTTATGATGTGCCATTTCAAGGCTCCTCACAGACCGTGGACACCCGCCGAGCGTTTCAAGGATTTATTGAAAGATGTAACGATCCCGGAGCCGGAGAACTTATTGGACACATATGAGGGCAAGGGAGAGTATGCGGAGTTGCTACGGATGAGCATGGAGCATTTGAGGCAGACGGATGTGAAAACGGATATACCTACGGATATGAGCCGTGATGAGTTGCGCCATTGGGCTTATCAATTGTATATTAAAGATTATTTGCGCTGTATCGCTGGTATTGATGAAAACGTAGGGCGTATCTTGAACTATTTGGATGAGCAAGGATTGGCGGAAAACACGGTTGTCATCTATACCGGAGACCAAGGATTTTTTTTGGGGGAACATGGTTGGTTTGATAAACGATTGATGTATGAGGAATGCTTGCGTATGCCGTTTGTTATCCGTTATCCGAAAGAAATCAAACCCGGCACGGATAATAAGGATATAACATTGAATATCGATTTCGCTCCTCTATTTTTGGATTATGCCGGAATGGACAAGCCTAGCCAAATGCAGGGAGAAAGTTTCCGCTCGAATTTGAGAAATGAGACCCCAGCTAATTGGAGACAGGCTATGTATTACCGCTATTGGATGAATGCGGATAACGACCATAACGTGACAGCCAACTATGGTATCCGTACGGATCGCTATAAATTGATATTCTATTATGGAGAGTCGTTGGGAATGACCGGGACCAAGAATGAGTCCAGAACTCCCGAATGGGAATTGTATGACTTGAAAGAGGATCCAATGGAAATGAAGAACCTGTATCACGACCCATCGAAAAAGGCGTTGATTAAAGAGTTGAAGACAAAACTGTTGGAATTGAAACAACAATATGACGATGAGGATAGTAAATATCCGACTATGGCTGAGATAGCCCGGAAGTATTATTGGTGATAATTTCTGTTTTTTGTACGTTTGTGTAATTTTAAAATTTTGAATACATGAAGAATGCGATTAACTATGGGGTCTTCTTGGCTCCGGCCTTCTTATTCTCCGCATGCGGAACCGGGCAAAAAGAAGTGGCAGAGAAGCCGCTTAATATCATCCATATCATGACGGATGATCATTCGTATCAAACTATTAGCGCTTATGGACATGCGCTAGGTAAATTGGCACCAACACCAAATTTAGATCGTTTGGCTGCAGAAGGAATGTTGTTCCGGCAAGCTTTCGTTGAGAATTCTCTGTCTACTCCTAGCCGTGCTTGTTTGATGACCGGTCTTTATAGCCATCAAAACGGACAAAGACAATTAGGAAAAGGTATTGATACGACAAAAGTATTCTTCTCTGAAATCTTACAACAGCACGGTTATCAAACAGGTGTTGTCGGTAAATGGCATATGCAATGTGAGCCGAAAGGTTTTGATTATTATCATGTGTTATGGGATCAGGGAGATTATTATAATCCGGAGTTTAAAAGCAAAGAATCGAATGGCAAGTATGTAAAAGAAGAGGGATATGCGACGACCCTTACGACCGATCACGCTATCGAGTTTTTGGAAGAGAGGGATAAGGATAAGCCTTTCTGCCTGCTGGTTCATCATAAGGCTCCACATCGTAACTGGATGCCGGATACGAAATATATGGATTTATATGAGGATGTAGAGTTCCCATATCCAGATACTTTCAATGATAATTATGCCACTCGTTGCGATGCCGCACGTACACAAGAGATGAGTATAGACAAAAATATGACTTTGGTTTATGATTTGAAGGTAGATGAGCTTAAAGATAAGGAGGCTTATAAAAAGGAATGGAATATTGATGGTTGGCAGGCCTCTTTGGATCGTATGACCCCGGAACAACGGGAGGCTTGGATCGCTTCTTATAAGCCTCGTAACGAAAAATTCATTAACGAGAACCTGAAAGGTGAGGATTTGGTTAAATGGAAATATCAACGTTATATCAAGGATTACGTACGTTGCATCAAATCGATTGACGATGAGGTAGGGCGTTTGATCGCCTATCTGGAAAAAGAAGGGCTTATGGATAATACCGTGATCGTTTATACCTCGGATCAAGGTTTTTACATGGGTGAACATGGCTGGTTCGACAAACGTTTCATGTATGAGGAATCTTTCCGTACGCCGTTGATTATCCGTTATCCTGCTAAAATCAAGGCGGGAAGTGAATGTACGGCCTTAGTACAGAACATTGACTATGCCCCGACTTATCTGGATATAGCCGGTATCGAGAAACCTGATTATATGGTAGGAACTTCTTTAGTCCCCTTGTTTGGAGGCGAGACACCAAGAGATTGGCGTGAGTATCTATATTATCATTATTATGATTATCCAGCTATCCATATGGTACGTCGCCACGATGGCGTACGTGACAGTCGTTATAAATTGATCCATTTCTATGGAGAGAAGAATGAGCATAATGACGCGATTAATTGCAATGAGCTTTACGATTTGCAAAGTGATCCGAATGAGCTGAATAATTTATACGATAATCCGGAATATGCTGATATCCAAACTCGCCTGCAAGCACGTTTGGATAAGTTCCGTGTAGACCAGAAAGTTGACGAATATTAAGGTGCTAACTCTGTAAAATCATTTATTTTGTGTAAGTTTGGCGGATAGAAAGAATCATTCACCTAAAATACGATCGTGAAATGAAACTCAATTTATCCGCCAGATTTTTAATGCTGGCCCTGCTTTGTGGTTCTTGCGTATTGAACACGCCAAAGGAGGAGCTTGAATACAACGGAATGAATACGCTACAGATATCAAATGTAGATGATTTGATATCTTTCTACCAATATGCCGATGACCGAATTCCTTTAATTAGTGGACACCGAGGTGGACGGGGAAAAGGCTATCCTGAGAACAGTATGGAAACCTTTGAAAATACCCTCTCTTATACTCCTGCCACGTTCGAGATAGATCCGAGGTTAACCAAAGATAGTGTTATCGTCCTTTTCCACGATGATACACTGGAGCGTACCAGTAATGGGACTGGGAAAGTTTCTGATTATACTTGGGAAGAATTGCAAAATTTCCGTTTGAAGGATCCCGAAGGAAATATCACAAACTATCGTATCCCGACTTTAGAGGAAGCGATTCGTTGGGCCCGTGGAAAAACAATCCTAATCCTTGATAAGAAGGATGTTCCGATGGAGCGCACTGCTCAGTTGATTACCGATATGCAAGCGGAACCTTATGTAATGATTACGGTTCATGATGGTGCCTCGGCTCGTTTCTTTTACGAGAAAAATCCGAATTTCATGTTTGAGGCTTTCGTGAAAACGAAAGAGGCGGTTCAAGACTATGAGGATAACGGTATACCTTGGAATCATATCATGGCTTACGTAGGACCTAAGATTACCCCCGAAGTCCGTGAGGTGATCGATATGTTACATGAAAGAGGTGTCATGTGCATGATATCTACCGCTCCCTCCGACGATAAACTATCCACACCCGAAAGTCGTGCTGAAGCATACCGTATGATCATCCGTCAAGGCGTGGACATCATAGAGTCTGACCGACCTATAGAGGTTGCTGAAGCGATCTCTAGCTTGATTCCGGTTAGCAGTTCCAAAGGAAAGTTTTTCTCTACACTATAAACATAATCAATATAAGACATGAACAAAGAACTAGAAATGACTCCCAACGTATTAGTGGAGTTTTTACAAAAGCCAGCGTCCGAGTTTACGAAAGAGGACATTATCCGTTATATCTATGAGAAAGATATCCAGATGGTTAATTTCATGTATCCTGCGGGCGACGGACGTTTGAAAACACTAAACTTTGTAATCAACAATGCGGCCTATCTGGATGCGATCTTGACTTGCGGTGAGCGTGTGGATGGCTCTAGTCTTTTCTCGTTTATCGAGGCGGGAAGTAGTGACCTGTATGTGGTGCCCCGTTTCCGTACGGCTTTCGAGGATCCGTTTGCGGAATTACCTACGCTTACCATGCTTTGCTCATTCTTCAATAAGGATGGAGAACCCTTAGAAAGTTCCCCGGAATATACCTTGCATAAAGCTTGTAAGGCTTTTCATGAGGTGACGGGAATGGAATTTGAGGCAATGGGTGAATTAGAATATTACGTAATCGCACCGGATGAAGGCGTTTTCCCTGCTACCGACCAAAAAGGTTATCATGAATCCGCTCCTTACGCTAAGTTCAATGAGTTCCGGACGGAGTGCATGCACTGCATAGCGCAAGCCGGGGGACAAATTAAATATGGTCATTCAGAAGTTGGTAACTTTACGTTAAATGGTTTGATCTATGAGCAAAATGAGATCGAGTTCTTACCATGTCCTGCGGAAAATGCAGCGGATCAATTGATGATCGCTAAATGGGCGATCCGCAATCTAGCGCATGAATATGGATATAACATCACTTTCGCTCCGAAAATTACGGTGGGAAAAGCAGGTTCCGGTCTGCATGTCCATATGCGTATCATGAAAGATGGCAAGAATCAGATGTTAGCGAATGGTATCTTATCCGAAACCGCCCGTAAGGCTATCGCTGGAATGATGTGCTTAGCTTCCTCTATTACGGCTTTTGGAAATACGAACCCAACCTCATATTTCCGCTTGGTTCCACACCAAGAAGCACCTACGAATATTTGTTGGGGAGATCGGAATCGTTCAGTTTTAGTTCGTGTTCCGCTAGGTTGGGCCGCAAAAACGGACATGTGTGCTTTGGCGAACCCATTGGAACCTGCCAGCCATTATGATACGAGCCAAAAGCAAACGGTCGAGATGCGCTCACCGGATGGCTCCGCTGATTTATACCAATTATTGGCAGGATTGGCAGTTGCGTGCCGCCATGGTTTTGAGATCGACGATGCTTTGGAGATCGCTGAGAAGACTTATGTAAACGTGAATATTCATAAGGAAGAGAATCAAGATCGCCTAAAGACATTGGATCAACTCCCAGACAGTTGCGCAGCTTCAGCCGCCCGTTTAAGACAACAGCGTGCTGTTTTTGAAAAATATAACGTGTTTAGTCCGAGTATGATAGACGGCATCATCCGTAAACTGGAATCTTATGATGACGCTTCTTTACGCAAGGACCTAGAGAATAATCCGGAAGAGATGTTGAAGCTGGTCAATACTTATTTCCATTGTGGCTGAAAATCTTTTTTATGGTTTCACAAGAGGGTGTGTCATGACACACCCTTTTTATGTCCTGCTTTCATCTCTTGAACTTTCCATTGTGTTTTTTTGAATATCCGAGCACAAAAGAGACCATAAATTAAAACGAAAATATTCTAGAGAAGAAAAAAAGATATAATAGTAAAAAAAACATGATAAAAAATTGTTATTTACAAATAAAGGCTTACCTTTGCCAACATCAAAACAAAATGATGTTATAACTTCATTTTGAAGTTATATGTTTTTCGAGTTTAACCTTGACTGTGAGCACAAAAGATTATCGCGAAGATCTTTTGAACGGTTGGATAGAGACGTCTATTTAGCCGTTTTTTCTTTTAGCCCTATCCAATAAAGCTATTCAGCTATTTGACAAATACAGCTTTATTTGTCACGGAGATTTTATATCCTTTTATTTTGTGGATTACGAAATAACATACTGCATAAAAGCGGTATGTTGTATCGCACTATTATACAGTTGAGCAATGAATTATACATATAAACAAATATGGCTCATCAACTTTCCTGTAATGATGAGCATCTTAATGGAACAATTAATCAATATTACGGATGCTGTTTTCTTAGGCCACGTTGGAGAGATAGAATTAGGAGCGTCCGCCATCGCCGGAATTTATTATTTGGCGATTTATATGCTTGGTTTTGGATTTAGCATTGGGTTGCAAGTAATGGTAGCTCGAAGGAATGGAGAGCAAGATTACAAGGAAACCGGCAAGACCTTTTTTCAAGGCTTATTTTTCCTTTTGGGATTGGCTATCTTTCTTTACCTTCTCATTCATACGGTTTCCCCATTTATCTTAAAGAAGCTGATCGTTTCCTCGGATATTTATCGAGCGGTAATCCTATACTTGGATTGGCGTAGCTTTGGATTGTTGTTTTCATTCCCATTTTTAGCGATACGTTCTTTTTTAGTGGGGATAACGCATACAAAAGCTCTATCTTGGGCTGCTGCCATAGCGGTATTAATCAATATTCCTTTAAATTTTTATTTGATATTCACTTGGAAATTAGGAATCTCGGGGGCGGCAATTGCCTCTTCTTTGGCAGAGATGGGCTCCTTTATGATGCTTTCCTTCTATATGTGGATACGATTGGATAAAGAAAAATATGGGTTAAGGCCGGTCTATAATGGTAATTTACTTATAAAAGTCTTGAAGTTATCAATATGGAGTATGCTTCATGCGTTTATTAGTGTAGCCCCTTG
>QWBY01002733.1_pt1 | contig 13349 bp, 3 predicted proteins | sample 1972471 | NCBI WGS metagenome assembly QWBY01 (sample SAMN09866722, study PRJNA288562) | Human gut metagenome isolate term6_stool, whole genome shotgun sequencing... | reverse complement strand
GTAGACTTTTTTGAAACCAGCAAGTATTTTGCCAATTGTCCTATCTTGGAGTTTAATATTGATGATAATGATGATGTAAGTTTTTGTAGGATTTACAATCCAATGTTAGATGAAGATTAAAGGAAGATAATGGAAAGAATCAAGAGAAGGGATTGGGCGGTGCTTGGGATTGCCCTCTTCCACACGGCTCATATTGCTACAAATCAATTTGCCCCTAGTATTATTGAAGAGCTTGGTCTATCGATTAGCACGACCGAGATTATTCTAAGTCTTAATGCTATAAGTGCTACTATTTTCCTGCTTTTGGCAGGAGAGATTAATGATAAGATTGGCATGAGGAAGTCTACTATCTTGGGGCTATCTCTGGTAAGTCTTAGTGGGATTATTTCTCTTATTTTTAGAAATGAGCTTTCTATTATTCTAAATAGGTTGATTCTTGGATGTGGTGTGGGGATTTATGCTACCAATTCTTCGACTTATATTGAGATTTTCAACAAGGGAGCAAAGAAGGCCAAGCTTATGGGTTACAGGAACGCCTTCGAGATGATTGGACTAATCGTGGCAATCCTCCTTGCAGGGATCGTTGGCAAGAATGATTTGTACCTAAGCTTTTCAATATACGCATTCGCTATAATTCCTCTGATATTTTTCCTAAAATCTGTTCCTGATTATGAAGTATCCAAGAAGGAAGAAACGGGTAAATTCAAGGCTAAATTCAAGGCTAATAAGTTTGTGATTTTCTATATAGCCCTTTCCATGATGGCAATAATGACCAACAACGCTATGAATTTGAGGTTTCCTACTGTCCTTGCAGCCAATGGAGTCTTGGGAGAGGCGATTAGCCTTTATACCATGTTCATAATGTTTGTGGGTATGGTTGGAGGCTTTGCCTTTGGTAAGTTTTATAATATTTTTGGGAATAAGTCTTTAAATATTGCGATCCTTATGATGATTGGAGGAAGTCTTCTGATAGCTATTACAGACGAGTCTATCATCCTTCTAGTCCTAGGACTTGCCCTTACAACCTTTGCCCAATCGATTTGTATTTCATATGCTGTGGGAGATTTGGGAAATCATGTGGCGCAAAGGCACATATCCAAGGCGGCAGGTCTTATGTTTGCAGGAAATAATCTTGGATCATTAGCATCTCCCTTCGCCCTAATTATTTTCAAGGATCTACTTGGTACGGAAAATCTTACAAGGGTTTTTGTTGGATTTGCAGCCCTTATGGCCTTATTTTTAATCTATAACTTAGTCTTTCTTAAGGAAGAAAGTTAATTGGACCCTGAGGGGTCTTAGAGTGTAGTCAAAGTAGATTAATTAAAAAATTCTTATATTTTAGTTCCCCTTATCTCGACTAGTTAAATGTGCCCTAATTGGCACATTTAACCCTAAAACTAATGGCTAACATATATTTGCTATTATGTTTTAGTGTGAGTGAAACGAACGCATGGATAGATCTCGTTGGATTTCTCCACTCACTGCGTTCGGTCGAAATAAGGGGATTATGACTTTGTCTACAGCCTCGGACCCTGCGGGGTCTTTTTTATTATCGTATAATAACAGCGAGTGTTTTACTATATTATATATAGAAGGAAGGTTTAGCATGGATCTAAGAGAAATTCCAATTTTCAAAAATCTAACAGATGAAGAGCTAAGAGAAATAGAGCTTTTGGGACAAACTTACGAGATGGTCTACCCAAAGGGCAGCCATATTTTCAAAAAGGGCGAGGTCAAGGAGGACTTTTATTATCTCAAAAAGGGCAGCGTCAAGGTCTACAAGATCGATCCAGAGGGTAAGCGCTACATTATAGCAAGCTTCAACAAGCCAGCAATTTTTGGAGAAGTCTATGCTTATCTTAAAAAGCCCTACGATTTTTGGGCTGAGTCCGACAAGGATAGCGAGATCTTCGTAATAAAGGACTTTAGAAAGCTTATTATGAGTACAAGTTCGAAGAATCTACGCTTAAACTTCATAGATATCCTTGCTAAGAAAAGCCTCAAGTTATCCAAGAAAAACCAAATCAACTCCCAAGCCAATCTCAAACAAAAAATCGCAGCCTTTCTCCTCGACAATGAAGATAAGGGAAAAGTTCATTTGTCTAATTCTAGAGAAGAATGGGCCGATTATCTTGCAACGACTCGCCCATCTCTTTCGAGAAGCCTTTCTCTTATGGATAAAGATGGGCTTATTGAAGTCCACGATAAGGAAGTGATTATACTAGACAGAAAAGCCTTGGAGTCCTTGATTTAATATGTCGAAGGACTGGCTTATTTTATAAATTGTTACAATATACAGCTAATGCCAGACTTAGATTTAATACTAAGACTGGTTTTTTATTGTAGAATTTCCTTCCTTATATATAAGAGTTTGTTTCTTTTTTTATAATTATTTAATTAAATAAAAAAATTAAAGGAATTATGTAGAATAACGCTTGTAAAAAAATCCTATATGTATTAAAATATAGTTAGGATAATAGGTAAATTATGCACTTTTAGTGTAATTAGATACCGAAGTAAAGAAATACATAACAAGGGGGATTTTATGAAAGGGAGATTGAAAGAATTTGCTTTGAAGCTATTCGCATTGACTTTGGCTATAATTATGTCAATTCCAACCAATGTCTATGCTATTGGCTCAACAAAAAGTAATAAAAAGCAAATGCCAACATCCATCAGAATCGCTGATAATAGCGAATATCAAGATGAGTATGTTGAGGAGACTGAAACGAGTGAGGAGGAAAGTGATAGTATCATTTTCTCTGAAACCGACAGGAGGGCTTATAAGATAAGCCAAAAGGCAAGTCTAAACGATGATCATGACGGAATAATCTACACTATAAAGGTAGAAAAGACTAAGGATACCGACCATGATCCAGAAAGAAAGATGACTCTTTCTCTTGCTACAAACAAGAACCAAAGTCTAAGAAACTTTAATGTCAAGGAAGTAAAGGACCTATCAGAAGATGGAGCAGAGCTTTCTTATAGCGAGGAGAAAAACGACAAAGACGATCTAAAAACTCTTGCTATAACAAGCGAAAGCGTAGAAAAGTCCATTGAATATGTCCTAGAAGCACCAATCGACAAGAAGGCACTTGACACTAAGAAGCTCTATTCCTTTGATATGTCTTTAGATATTGATGGTTATAATATCGATCTTCAAAGAATTTCTTATAAATTTATAGAATACGAAAATGAAGACGATCCTGAAGTCAAGGAATTGAGACTTACAAGTATCAAGGAAAAGGAAGATGACCTAAGACAAATCGCCTACATCAAAGAAGATGAAGACGGAAAAGATGACAGGATTGTCATCCTTAGAGAAAAATAAAATCGAATATAAAATATCCCTAGATAATATAAAGAAGGAAGATGCAGAAATCAAACTCGACTACTACAAGGCAGGTGAGAAAGGATTTGAGATTCAAAGAGAATTCTCAACTAATATCCCTTACCAAGAAAAGGTCGACCTAGATGTGCCAGCAGGATATCTAGTAAAACTTAGCCTAGTAGGAAAAGTTGACAAGAAAAACACCAAAATTGAAAACTACGGGGTAAATGGAAGAGCGATAAAGAGCCCACGCTTTGTCAAGGAAGAAGAAAAGTCAGCAGAAGACGAAGAGGAAGCTCCTGAAAAGGCTGAGGCAGAAAATAAGTCTAAGGCAGAAAAGGAAGCCGAAGACAAAAAAGCCCAAGAAGAGAAAAAGGCTCAAGAGGAAAAAGAGTCCCAAGATAAATCCAAGGCAGACGAAAACAAAAATCCTGAAGCAGAAAAGGAAAAAGCTACAGACAAGAAGGCTGAGACAGAAGAAAATAAATCAGCCAATAAAGAAGATAAAGATACTAAAGAAACTAAGGCAGAAGATAAATCTGAGGAAAAGAATAAATCTGCAGAAGAAAATAAGACAGAAGAGGCAAAAGAAGAAAAGTCTGAAGAAGCTAGCGAAGAATCTAGTGAAAATAAAGCAGAAGATAAGAAAGAAGAAAACTCTTCTACAAAAGAAGAAGAAAATACAGACAAGGCAGGAGATAAAAACCAATCTTCTAATAAGGAAGAGATTAAGGAAGAAAAAAATTCAGCCACAATAGAAGAAAAGAAAGAAAAGAAAAAAGAATTTGACCAACTAGTCGAAGAAAGCAAAGAGGAAGCAAAGAAAGACTCTACAGCTAAGGACGAAAAGAAAGGCCTACTTGATGGAGTAAAGAGCTTATTCGGTCAAACTGACCTTCAAAAGGCAGACAAGGAATTAAAAAAGGCCCTAGCCGATGAGAAAAATGGTCTAGAAGAAATCCAAAAACTTCTAACAAGCTTTGGCGAGAAATATAAGCTTACCAGAGCAGATCAAGCTAAGCTTATGGACGACAACGGACCTGCTATCAAAAAGCTCATAGAAAAAGATGCAGATAAGAACTTCAACCCACAAATGCTTTTTGCTCCATTAAGAGCACCGGAAGTTTCATCATTAGAAAACAAAAAGTTTACTATCAGTACAAGATTCGACACATCAACTGTAGTTGGCCCAATCCAAGCTGGTCAATCCTTTACTATAAAGCTTGACGATAGACTTACAGTAAAAGATCAGAAAACATTAGATCCAATCGTATATAATGGAAAGACAATTGCGAATCCAGAATATGACAAAAATACAAATTCTATAGTATATACAATTGCTGAGCCTATTCTAGATAAACTACAAATAACTTTATCAATAGATGTAGACTACAACGTAGAAAAAATCAAAGAACTAGACGGAGATTCACCAACACATTCCATCAAAAACTCAATCACAGGTATTGGTGTGAATGGAGAGGTCAAACTACCAGAAACAGTTGTAGACAACGATGGTAAGGTAGTAAATCAAATAATAGAACCTGGCTCTAAAGATGTACTTGAAATCGTAGACCAAGGTGAAGATTATCAAGTCCACATGGACGTTTCAGGAGATCCAATTGTAAAAGATGGAGAACTAGAATCAATTGACTGGACTGTTCGTTTTACATCTACTAAAGACTTACTAGATTTAGGACTTATTTCCAACGCAACACTTGTAAAAGGTTCTGGTTTATCAAAATACGAAAATATAACTATTAACGGAAAACCAATAAACAAAGATGATATAACAAAAAATGAAATAGAAGGTAAACTTGGAATAAGAGAATCCAAGAACCATACATTAAAAGAACACACTAAAGATGTTACTATAAGATTCCAAACACCAGTATTTAATAAACAACAAAAATACATGATAGACTTTTCTATCCTATTGAAGAATAGAAATAATAAATCAGGTGCAGTAAGATTAGTATTCGACAAGGGATATACTGACGAACAAGTAAAAGAAAAAACATCTAAGCGTATTGGTATGAACAACAGAACTACCATCATGGGAGAATTCACATCAGAAGACTCTGCAAGATGGACTGTTACTGATGGAGTATCAACAGGAGATGCAAATAATGGTCTACCTCTTGCAACTAGAGATTTGACTGGTAGCCAAACACTAGATTCTTCAAGAATGGCAGTATATGGAATAGATGAAGAAACTGGTAAGATGGTTATAAAAACAGTTAATCCTGGTACTGATGGCGGTACAGATATAACTGGAATCCCAGAAAAGGAAACTAACCCAGACGCAGCCCAAGCTCCAGGAACAATTGCAGTTTATGAATATGACACTACTTTAAGGGATAGCAATGCAGGTTATTCTATGGGTGGAGTTAATATTAACAAGTACCAAGCTCTAAAGATCAAGCAAACATGGGCAGGAATAGATTCTACCAAGAAGATGCCAGCTCAAGAACTAGTAGTTAAAGATGGAAATAGCAATAATATTTCTCCAGAAATAAGCCTTCCAGAAGGTAAAACTGGTGAAACTGACAGAGAAATAACTATACCAGCAGCAAAATATTGGACTATAGAAGGTGAAGGCAAAGAAAGCAAAACTAAGCAAAAAATAGTTCAAACATTACCACAAGACAAAACAATTGGTGGTAAGACTTATTCCTACAAAGAAAAATACAACTATTTATCATCAGAGGATGGTGCTTATCACATTTACAACGTAATGTCAGAATCAACTCAAGAAAAGGCTGCTGACTTTACAGTTCTAAAATTTGATAGCAAAGATCCTAAAAAGAAACTTTCTGGAGCAAAGTTTACTCTACAAAATGCAAAGGAAACTATAGAACTAGTTACAGATGCCAATGGTCGAGCAAGTTTTTCAAATGTAAGTCCAGGAACTTACACATTAATAGAAAACAAGGCTCCAAATGGATACAAACTAGACACTAGCAGAAAAACAATAACAGTATCTAATGATGGAAAAGTTTCTGTATCAGGCGACAACATTGCTATGCAAGGTGGAAAAATTGAAACAAAATTAGACCATCACCAATATTATCCATCTTATCCAAGCTATATGAACGCATTGCACTATGGTAAGATTGATGGTAATGGAAATATTGAATTCTACATTTATCTAAAACCAGAAGCGAATGGCACAGATGGATCTACTAATAAAAATACTAGATTAAATCTTAACGTTTTAGGTGGAACTATAAATAGTGTAGAAGTATTAGATGTATCTCCAAATGCAAGCTATAGTGGATACAAGACAAGATCAGAAGTAGTTACTGCTATGCAACAACAAACTGCTAGCACAATTACAGGAAATAATGTTATAAACCAAAATGCAGCTAATGACATCACTGGAACTAAAGATGTAACAGATAGTTTTACAGGAAAAACTGGCTATCAACTTAAATTCCCATCAGCAAGATTTACTAACGACTGGGGCTTCCTAGTTAAAGTAAAAGCTAAAGGCTCAGAATCCACAGCAGTATCCTACGACTGGTTAACTGATACAGATAGAGTAAAAGATGAATCTAGGATTCAAGAATCAATTGGATTATCAACTTCATCTCAGAGTGGAGTAAATCTAAATATAGGAAACGAACCATTCCAAAAACTCCCAGTAGAAGTAACAAAAATAACACCAGACAAATCACCACTAGCAAATGCAACATTTAGATTAAAAGACTCTAAAGGCGACACTATTTCTGATATTAAATCAGGTACAGATGGTAAAGCAAGTTTTGGTGAATTAAGTCCAGGCAACTATACTATAGAAGAAATTAGTGCTCCTTCAGGATATCAAAAATCACAAGTTATATTTGATGTTACTGTAGGAGAAGATGGCAAAGTAATCTACAATGCTAGATTCAAAGATGGATCTGGAACACCAAAAAACGGTGTAGATTATATCTTGGAAGAAATCGAAACAGGTCAAGAAGGTGGTAAGGCTACTATTACCGGAATAACTCAATCTATGATCCTTCAAGAAAAACAAAATCAACCAAACGATGGTCGTCTTGGTTGGACAGAAGGAGTTTGGGAAGCATATGGTATTGAATCCTACAGATATAAGGCTTCTTTCTCAATTGCTAACGCAAGTAAGGGTGGTTTATTTAAGATTCAATTTGACCCTAACCTAGATTTTAGAAGATATGTCTATGAAATTCCTGACTTAAAAGATGCTGAAGGTAAAGTATTGGCAAAACCATACTTTAACTACGAAACAAATCTTTTAACATATCAGTTTACAGATAATATTGGTAGCAGCGCTGTAAATGCTTCTCTTGAAATTATCGGTATAATTCCAGATAAGTATCACGCAACACAAACTGATAAAGAAAATGGCTATAATTTCAGAATAGTTATTGACCCAGATAAGGCAACAGGAACAAGCAATCCTACTGTTACTCATCCAAATGTTCAAACGACTCAAAGTAAGGACAAGGTGCTTCCGGTAAATATCAAGACTGATTACTACGCATATGATTCCTCAGGAGGAGGCGGACCATTATCAAGTGAATATATTTACGATATTTACAAGGATAAAAATGGCGACACTTATCTTAAAGCCATGACTTATTACAACCCAACAGGACTTTCTAGTGGTAAGAGAACTTTGAGATTTGACTGGTTGTCAATGAATAAACCTCAACCAGGATTGGAAAACTATGTGGCAAATGGATTACCAGCTTTTGGATTCCAAGAATTAGAAGTTTATAAGGTAACAGATACACCTGCTAACAAGGAAAGGTTAATGCCATTATCCTATGGTATAAGACCAGACCAAGATCCAAGAAATTACAACTTGGTATATAAGAAGACAGATGTAAATCCACAACAAGGATTTAGAGATCAAGTTGGTGACCACAGAATAACTTACGACCCATCACTATTAAAAGACACAGAAAGATTACTAGCCTATGGTCACGAAAAGCATCCACTAGAAATAGATGTGCCTAGAGTTGGAAACAATGATGGTTATGTAATAATACAAACATTCAAGGTTACTGACGAGCAAAGATTTAAAAACTTGTGGTCAGCTTACTACTTCTCACAAGGATCTAGACACACAGGATCTTACCAAAAGGGCAATGCTAACATCGCAATAGGTTCAGAAACAGGACAAGAAATACCAAAATTCTACACAGAAAAAGTTAAACTATTTAACAAGACTTATAAACCAGGACAATTTCAAATCGAAAAACTAAATGAAGCAAATAGAAATGAAAAACTTCAAGGTGCAACATTCTCACTTACTGATGCAGACGATCACGTAATCTATAGATCAAGTGATGCCGATGGTATTGTTGATTTTACAGATATAGAACCTGGAACTTACACATTAGAAGAAACCAGAGCACCAGAAGGATATTCTAAGTCAACTAGAAAATGGAGTGTTACAGTTTATGAAACAGGTAATGTCCTTATAAGAGAAATAGGTATTACAGGAACTGGATCAGTTGTAGAGGGTACAAATATTAAGTTACCAGTAAGCAACAAACCTGTTGGAGATAAGTTCCAAGTTTATAAGAAAAATGGTAAGGGAGAAGCTCTTCAAGGTGCAGAATTTACTATTTACGCTAAAGATGAAAAAACTGTAATAGCAAAAGGCACATCTGATGTAAATGGTATTGTAGACTTCAAGTTTGCTGATGGCAAAAGCTTAGAAGAAGGACAACAATACATCTTGAAGGAAACAAACGCTCCTCAAGGTTACAAACCTATCGATAAGAAATGGGTTCTTGAAGTAAAAGATGGCAAGACAAAAGTATATAACTATTTAGCTTCAGCAGATTCAACTGAATTAAAATCCTTCATAGCGGAAGATAATGTTAACTGGGTTGACGCTAAAAATAGAAATACATCTGGATGGTCAGATTATGACAACAGATGGACAGGTTGGACTGGCAATAGTAAAACTGCTCAATACATGGGTACTAGAATTATTGCTATAAATAAAACTGATAAGTACGCTATTCAAAGATACGTAATTAACCCAGAAGCAAGAAAACTTGGACAAACGACTGCATCTATCCACAGACAAGTTCCAGGTGATTCTAATATGACTTGGTATGATGGAAATGCAGAATACAAAGTATTTGAATTGGATAAACCAGTAACTGGTCTTATTTCTGATTTAATACTTACAAACTACACAACTAAAGATATAACAGATGATGTTAATAAAACTGCAAAACCTGAGGACGGAAGATACGGAGAACCAAAGAGATTAAATCTAACACTTCCAGCTACATCAAATCCAATAGTAATTGACGTAAAAGTTCCATATAAGGAAGAAACAGGTGGCGTCGGTACAGGAATGGACTGGACAGTTGATAATTCCAATATCTACTGGAAAGCTGACTACTATGAAAGTGTCCAAGACATCATAGTAGGAGATCCTACAAAGGCAGCTGCTGGCGATATCAAAGGTTCTTATATTTCAGAAGGCTCACTTGATGTAAATAACGAAAAACAAAAATTCCAATTCAAACTAATAAAAGTTAAAGCATCCGATAACACTAAAGCTATTCAAGGCGCAGTATTTAAACTAACTGGACCAGATCCTCTTACAGACGAAAGATATATGACAACTGGAACAGACGGTATGATAACTTTCGCAGGACTAGAAGCTGGAACATACAAGCTAGAAGAATCCCAACCAGCACCAGGTTACGAAAAAGCCAATACTGACTGGACAGTTAGAATAACAACTGATGGAAAAGTATATATAAGAGAGAATGAAGCTCTTAATGCTAATAATTCGACCCTTACAGTCTCCTCAGCAGAAAGGTCAGCCACAAACAATCTTATGAGAAGATTACAAATGGCAGGAGCGAACACAGACCTTGAGATCAGTGGAAATCTAGCAGATACACTTAATCCACTAAGAGCTGAGAGTGATTGGGAAGTTGTAGATCCAACTAGGTCAAATCAACCTGATAATAGAAGTGATTCTTCTAATGTTAAGACCAAAATCACTCAAATAAACAAGGTAGATGGAAAGTATAGACAAATTTTCCTTGTTAATTTAGACAATAGGGATATGACTTATTCTAAATTTGACTTCCACGCACAACCTATACAAAGTAGTATCATTGGAGAGGGTGCAACAAAAGCTTCTAACGAGTCATATAACTTCAAGATTGTAAGTATAAAGTCAGTAACCAATGACTCTACAATTGATAACATTAAATATGATGGTGAACGCTTTGGCTTCAAAGAAGCTAAAAATACCAAGTCTGGTTCATATAAAAGATTTAGTGTTAAACTAGATTCTAGATATACTAAAAAAACTTTGGCAGTTGAAGTAGAATACACTTATCCAAAATCAGGCCCTATAGGTGTAGGTATGGATTACTATGCTTATAACAACGCAAAAAAACAATGGGCTGCTGAAAACTATAACAGTGAAGGAGATATTAATTACCAAAAATATAATTTGAATATCATACCTTCTCAAAATGGTTCAGTAACTTCTAGAAAAACAAGTGATATTGAGGAAAATGAAAGTGTTACGCTTGAAGTAAATCCAAAAGATGGATATGAACTTCAAAGCTTGATAGTTGACAGAAATGATGTAACTGAAAAAGTAAATAACAATCAATATTCTTTCGAAATGCCTGATCACGATGTAACTGTAACTGCAAGTTTTAAAGAGAAAAATTACAATGTTTACACTCAAACTCCTACTGGAGGAACATTAAGTGTAGATAAGAAAAGTGCTAAGGCTAATGAAACTGTTAAAGTAATTGCTGAGGCAAATGAAGGTTTTGAATTAATTAGTATAACTTATAGAGATACTGCTGGAAAAGAATACACAGTGACAGGAAATACATTTACAATGCCAGCATCTGATGTCAATATAAGTGCCAACTTCCAAAAGAAGGAAGATCCAAATCCTGATTATAGTGTAAAAGTAAATCCTGCAGAAAATGGACAAGTTAGTGTTAGTCCATCATCTGCAAAAGCAGGCGACGCAGTTACAATAACTGCAAGCCCAAGTGAAGGATTTGTATTAGATACACTAACTGTAACTGATAGAGCAGGTACTTCTGTAGAAGTTACAAATAATAGCTTTACAATGCCAGCAGGAGATGTAACTGTTTCTGCTACATTTAAGAAACCTGATACTCCAGATCCTGGAGATGATTGGAAGGAAATCCCAGCTGGAAAAGCTGCACAAATCACTAACAAACAAGTTGGTATTGAGCTTAAAGTCCACAAGAGAAACAATATAAACGAAGGACTTGAAGGCGCTAACTTTACACTAAAGAAATACACTGACAAGAGTTTTACCGAAGTAGATGGAACATTTACAGACCTAACAGCAACTTCTGATTCTGAGGGTAATGTAGTATTTAAGGATAAAGATAATATAGTCAAATTAAACACTGGCTACTATATCCTTGAAGAAACAAAATCACCAGTAGGATACAAAAAACAAGCGGCTCCTTGGAAACTACAAGTAAAAGAAGAAAATGGTTCTCTTAAAATAATTCAAAATGGACCAGAAAACACAGCTGCATCTTTCTTATCTTCAAATAAGGTTGTAGCAGCAGATAATCAAAAAGGCAGCATAAAATACAAGTCAATAGTTAAAAATATAGACCCAGACTCAAAGACATTTGTGCAAAGAGTTTATATTGATACAAGAGATTATGGTAAGGTAGTTAACGTTCAAATCACACCAAAACACAAGAGAGAAGAAATTGATAGACCTGGACTTCCTCCAGTAACTATCGAAGAAGGTGTCAAGACTGCCTATAGGTCAACTTATCAAATAACAAATCCACCAAAAGATGTGGATGTTGATAAGGTATTAAAAAGCTATGACCTAAGAGAAGCAAATGTAAGGACTGTTAATACAGCAAGATGGAGACCATTTGATTGGGGCTTTGACGAAGACTTACTAAATCTTGAACCAGGTGTGTACTACATCGATATTGAAGGATACTATGATGGTTCAATAGTAGATAGGAAAGTTACTAATGAAGTGGCAATAGATTCTAACTTCAACTTCACTAAAAAGGATGGTAGAACTACAAGTGAAGAACCAGTTATTAAAGATTCTTATGTTAGAAATGATATACCAGATAAAGATTTAGGTAAAATTGACTTACACATTGACTTCTTTGATGGAGCAAGAGAATTCCTACAACTTTACGATAAAGGTGGCGATTCTGTAGGTTACAAATATAAAGAAAAGGGATCTTACCAAGGAGGTATGATAGAACTTAGAAACTGGATTGAAAGATATAACGGCACAACTGAAGCAAATAAGTGGGCTAATAAAAAACCAACTGGTCAAAAATATAAGAATGCATTAAGTAAAGAAGCTTATGCCGGAACTAGAAAATATGCTGGTGGTATAATCAATCCTTCAGTAGCAGGAACTCCAGTAGCACACGCTGACACTAGCGTAGATATTTCATCACTATATACTTCAGACAAAGCTGAAACAGTACCACAAGAAGGTATGTCAATCACAAACGAAAGAGAAGTATATAACATTACTTTCTCTAAGCACAAAATGGAAGGCGATGACAATACAAACAGACTAGAAGGCGCAGTATTTAAGCTACAAAAGAAGGAAGGCTCTTTCTGGAATGATATGGATGAATCCTATGTATCATCAGCCTTCAACGGATACTTTGGTTTCAGAAGACTTGAACCAGGAACTTATAGATTGCTAGAAGTTGCTCCTCCAGAAGGATACAGAGCACTTGACGGAACTCTATTAGAATTTGTTATCAAGACAATTGATCCAAAGGGTGAAATAATCAAAAAGGGTGATGGAAAGACTTATGACAAGGAATCTGGTTTACAAATTCAGGTTCAACCAGATGGAACTCATAAAGTAGTTGACCCAAAAACTGGTAAAATCGTAGAAAGCGCCAACGGATATGTAACAATTGAATATAAGAGAGACAACTATCTAATTCCTAATGTAAAGGATGATGAGACTTCAACTGGAAAACTTGTGGACTTCGTA
>QWBY01002241.1_pt1 | contig 13362 bp, 10 predicted proteins | sample 1972471 | NCBI WGS metagenome assembly QWBY01 (sample SAMN09866722, study PRJNA288562) | Human gut metagenome isolate term6_stool, whole genome shotgun sequencing... | reverse complement strand
GTTGATTCACTTCCGTCACCAAGTGCTTTCTTTTCATCATCATCTAATTGAGTTGCGTTACTACCTTCAAAATGACCACCTGTATCTTCTGCCTCTTTTTTCTTATCTTCATCGTTGATGATAACTCCGTTCATACTATCTTCATCATCATCTTCACCGTTTTTCTTTCTACCAGCACGCATTGCGGCATAACCACCTGCAACAGCACCTAAAGCCATACCTGCTGTATTTAATCCATCATGAGCTTTACCTGCCATTGCACTTCCTGCATTACCAAATGCGTTCGCACCTCGTTGGTCTCCTGCAAGACCTTGTGCAGCTGCACGTTTAGCCACATCACCTGTTCCGAATAATTTGTCAAGTTGAGTTGAAACAAATTCATCAGAACCTTTTATAATTGATTTTCTTAAACGAATCATCATTATCATAAAGCAAATATTTACAGCTATTGATAACAATAACACAACAGCAGAGTTCAAAACACCAGCACTAGGTATGCCTACAAGATTTATAGAACCTAAAACCATTGTAGCAAAATCTGTCGTTAAGTCATTGATACCACTCAACAATACAGTATTTACAGCATTTAACATATCGATTGCTAACGTATAAGCAAAAAGTGTCATAAATATATGAATAACCATCATTAGAGTATATGTTACAAGTTTCACAGCTCCTGCAATAGAACCCATCAACATTGGAAAAGCGTTAATAACAATTTTCAAACTCTTTGAAAGATTTGAAAATAACATTCCGAAGAAATACAAGTAACCTAATATAGCAACACATAATAAAAGTGTTATACCATTCATATAACTTAAGAAACTTAATATACCTTCACCAACTATTGTAACAGCTCTATGAGAATCACGAACAACTTTAGAACTTAAAAAGTTTGATGAATAAACAGTAGCACCTGAATCAGTAAATACCGTATTAAGATAATTATACGTACCAAGTGTAGATAAACCACCATTTTTACTGAAAGGATCACCTAATCTATTAGTCATATTAGGGTTAGCATTACCTTTAAAAGTTGTTACGTTAGCGTTCCAATCAGCTTTCAAATAATCTGGATTAGCATTACCAACTATAGTTTCCTGCTTTTTCAAAAAGTCTGTTTTACGCCAATTTTTAACATCAGATAGTTCTTTAGCATGATCACCGTATTTTTTCTTTTCGTCTTTACTCATATTTTGAGTCATATCAGTTTCAAAATCAGATGCTGTGTAAAACGCGCCAGACATATACTTCTCTATTATATTCTTGCCTTTACCTTGAGTTTTTGTTTTATTATCTATTTCAAATAACTTATAATCATCACCTGATTTATTAATATTAGAAGAAGTTGGTAATATACCATTTGCTTGTGCTAAAGCATAAGAAATTCTTTGAGGACTATTAGTACCAGGAGTAATTATACCGGCATCGAAAGTCGAATCATTCACACTAATAGTTGTTCCGTTTGGTAAACCTAATCTATTAGTTTTAACCCACGTTTCAAAGTCCATAAATGTTAATGAAACTATGCCATCAGCATTTAAACTATTTTGTTGCATGTCTTCAATTTGTTGCAAACCAAAAGCATAGATTGCAGACATTAAAGGTATGCCCAAAAATATGAAAAATATTCTTATAAAATAATTTTTAAGTCTTGACGTTGTTCCACGACCATTTTGAACAAAAAACATGATACCAATAAATGCAATCATAAATGGTAAAACTACTAATGGAGCGTATTGTTGACAAAGTGAATACATTCTTGAAACAAAATTCTGAATGCTAGACATACCAAGTGTGGCATTTCCACCATTCATTTGGTCACTCCATTGACTTGAAGGTATTCCACCTGGACCTGCAAACCAAGTGAATGGATTAAATCCCCTTAAAATTCTATAAACCCACTTAGTTACAGCTTCAAGTGTTGAAACCAACATATAGGCTAACCAATAAATCCCACCAGAAATTTTCTTACCAATACTTCCGATAGAACCAAGATTTTCGTTACCTGTTTGATCGAGTCCCAATTTATTTAAAGCATGACCGTACATTAAATAAGTATGAATACCATAATGATTTGTCTTATAACCTCTTGATTGAGAAGACATTGAAGATGTTGAAAAAGTACCACCAAGTAACCCCCCATCAAGTTTAGGATCTTTAAAACCAACCAAACTTGAGGCGTTACCGATTAAAACACCCTTAACATTTTCATTATCAGGGTCAAATTTTTCATCCCCGGCTTCACTGTTGTTTAGTTCCTCATAATATGCAGTCGCCGCTGAAGACACCCTATAAAACGAAATGTTTTTATCATCTTTAGAGTTCTCATCAGTTCCTACCTCATGATCTGGAAGATTATCTGTAGGTGATGTTGGAGGTGTTGGAGGTGGAGCTGTAGCGAATGAACTTTTAGGAAAAGCCGAACTAATCACTAAAAGCATTACTAATAAAATAGATAAAAATCTTTTATTCTTCATATGCTACACCTCAATTCTATTAGGGAACAATGTTAATTGTCTTCTAAAAACTACGTTATCGTATCCTCTACGAATATAACAAACACTATTTGAATTTGTTGTTATAAGTTTCGCCAAGTCATTAGGTATTGATTTGCCTAATAAAGTTTGATATCTATCAGAAGTTGTTGATGTCATATTACCCATAATCGTGTAATCTGCTTTATCAAAAGAATTAAACTTCTTATCATCAAGCATTTTGTCTACACTATCATAACAAAATGCAATTCTTGCACCTTTTCGTGATAAATAATCAAATTGTTCAGTAATATATTCTCTAACACTTTCGTCAATAAATTCAGAACCATGAATTATTAAAGTGTCACCATCACCTAAACTTCCTACGGCAAACCCTATAACATTTACAAGCTGTGCCATCGCTATACCTTTACCACGAAGAATTAACTTAGAAAAATCATATATAACTCTTTTGTTAAGTACAGCATCATCGATAACATCAGTAGTTGTCGTATTAAATAAGTCCCCATTATTGTTTAACAAGTTTCTAAAAGTAATAGCTAAAGTTGATAAGGCTTTTAACCTATCATCATCACGAGCTTGACTTACTGTAGCTGATTTATATTCCATATCCAAATAAGATACAAAACTTTCAAGTTTCGGAACTTCTTTGTGTGGAATATTAACTATACGAAGTTTGTCCCTATGTTCTTTAGCATTTAAAACCCACATACCTTTATCAGTATAAAAGTCCGTTGCAATCTTCTCTAAATTACCACGAATAATAGATCTATCACTATCAGTTGTATTGTATGCTTGTTCTGCCATAAGTATTAATTTTTTCATCTGTGCTGAAAATATGTCTAATTCTCTTTCTTGAGAACCAAACATTTCAAACATATTCACATCGCCTCTATTTAAGTCAATAACTGATGTTATAGAACCAAACTCAGGACTTACTTTTGACATATCACAACCATTCATTACAAGATGAACAACCCTATTGTTATTCATCATAGCAGATTGCCCTATTTTACTAGCCCACATATCAGAAACTCTGATTTTTTTATTATTTCTATTTAATTGTTGACCACTAGCTACAATTATATGTGAGTTGTAATCATTTACGTCAAACAGTACAGCAGATGTGTTAATATCTCCTGTCATATCACCAACATATTCGCCACTAGGATCTTCAAGACCGTGAGTGACAAGATTATAACCACCAGCGTATTCTGTAGATGTGAAATAAAAGCCCTTACCTGTCTTTTTATCATTGTAGTCAAACAAATCTCGAAGTTCTCGTCTTTGTTCACCTATATGTGGGGCGATAACAATAGAACCGAATCTGTCTTTATAAGTCATTTCAATTTTGAAAATACTTTCTTCGAGTAATTTCAAAGTTGGTGCTTTAATTAAAAGTCTTGATTGAACATATAAATAACTTGCTCCATTATTAAGCTCACTAGCAATAACCATAGCCTCACTTGATTCTTGACTTGCTTTAAGTTTTTCACTTAATTTTTTATCTTCAGCATTAGCTTCGTTTCCTGCAAAAATACGTTCAGTTGTTAATTGTTTTGATGCAATCCAGTCCTCACCTTTTCTTGAAACTTGTTCAAAGTTAATTGTACTTACGCCATCAGGTAAACCTACAGGATATTTATTAGTTCCATAAAATGCACCAAAATTATCTTTTGAACCATATTTGTGAAAATAATTTAAAATACAAGCGTAACCACCATCAACTTTAAAATAATCTGAATGAAAAATATAACCTTCTTTAGGTTTTATATTTTTCAAAAATGGATAATCATCAAATGTCTTTTTTCTTCTTCGAGCCATTACCAATCACCACCTTGATAGATAGCAGATAAAACTTCATCCACATCGTCCCTACTTAATGCTACACAACGTTTAAACATTTTTGAAGAATCTTCAACTTCATTTTGCAAAATATTTTGAGCCATTTTTAAAGCTTCTAAATTTTCTGCTTTAATTAATAAATAATGATGTATTGAACGATATTCTTCACCAACGATATCAGTTAACACTTTAAACTGAGTGTTAGCCATAGCTTTTAAGTCAGGATCAGCCGTATCTAAATTATCATACTTTTTCTTTAAATTACCTACTTGTTTATATACTTTTTGTGGTTTTTTAACTGTGATAAATGACCACTCAGCATTTGTTTTAATTTTTGTGTAAAATCTCTCAACTCTATTAAGAATTGCGTTTTTATCATCTTCAAATAATAAAACAGATGCAGAACCTATAACTTCAAACATAATTCCAAAAGAATCATCCAGATAATCAATTCTACCGTTACTATTAATAGCTTTAATACCAGCTAAAGTGTAAAAATCAAAAGGATTTGACAAAGTTCTTGTATTTATTCTTCTTGATTTTTTAGGCAAATAACTAAACATAGCAGGAATTAAAGTATATTTAGATTCACCTGTAGCATCACGCTTAAGCATAAGATATGCAGTTAAAAGCCATAAAGCAAAAAAAGCAAACTTAATAAAAGCACTTGCTACTGACATAAAAGTGTTATTAAGTATGAAAAAACCGAGTAAAATGCCGATTATAGCAATAAATATAACTCTAATCGAAAAACTCTTACCAATTCCGTCATTTGTTTTAAGAGCAATCTCCATATCAAGATAAGATTTATCCAATGATGTTGGAATCTTATAAGAAGGTTTAGCCATTATCTATCACGCCCCTTTCTATAATTTTTTTCTCAAAAAACGGTAGGTTTAAAAGAAAAACCTACCGATTTCTTTATACAAATATTATACCAAATAACATGAAAAAATTCAACGTTAAAAATCAAACTCCATTATCATAGTTTTTGTATTTGGATCTTTCATTGGATCAATATCGTATTTTACCCTTGCCGTAAAAGTATTGCCTTTTTTACTTGTCCAATCTTCTCTTATAATCCATAAGCCATTTGATAAATTGGCATATTCTTCATCATCAAATGTATGACCACACCATTTTTTAGGTGGTCTTTCCGGGAATTTGCAATCAAGACCTACATATTTGTGACCATCATATTCAAGATTTGCTAACTTACAATCCATATCGTAAGTTCCACCACCTTTTTTGTTAAAAGTTAGAGGAATTGTTTCACCATTTAACAATTTTTCAACTTCTGAATCAGAAAGCCTATAACCTCTTTGAACTCTCTTAAATTTAACATCTTTTCCGTTCCAATTACCTGTTGCATATTCTGCTTTTTCTGCCATTTTAATACCTAAATCCTTTCTTAGTTTTTTACCATTTTCATTCATTACTGCTATATCTTCAACAACTAAATTTCTGATTTCATACAAACATTCATCAGCACTTTTTTTGCTAGATGCTATATCATCCATGTTGTTAAATACGTGTTCTGTTAAGTTAATATCCCCTATGTTGGTATTTTCTAAAAGTCTATAATTCATATCACCGTATTTACTAAGAGTAATCATATCCTTAGAGACACGTTCGCCTTTTTTAGCAACTTTAGACTTCTCGATTAATAAAGGATATTTCGCCTTATCATTAATCATTTCAGCATAAGTTGAAGCCCTCGTAGCACCTGTACCGACATTGAACCTTTCAAGTTTCTTCATAACCCAACTCATTGTAGGTTGTTGTGGTCTAGGTGGGAAACCTTCATAAATGAAAGGTGAAGCTTTAGCACCAATAGACTTTTTATCATCTTCTGAAATTTCATCCATATTAAAAACTTGCTTAAATCCTAAACTCATAGGAACATTACAGCTACCTTTAAATTCAGGATAATCTTGAAGATGAGCATCAATATGTTCATACTTATAATCTTCACATAACATAGCAAGATAGTTCTTAGCAACCAATAAATAAATTTCCTTTTCACAATTATTAGACAAATCATCTAAACTATTAGGAACATTTAATGCCGGTCTATTTGCACCGTGAGTTATACCATCATTTTTAACATGTGTTTTTCTAGGTTTTTTATTAGTTAAAAGCAAAGGGTCAACTCCAACAACTTTAGCAATCCTATCCACATAAGGAAGTAAATCGTTAAATTGATCGTCAGTAATATATTTATCTGCTGTACGAGGATAACTTACAATTTTAGCTTCATACATTTTTTGATAAGATTTCAAAACCTGATCAGCTTTAAAACCTTTTTTCGCCAAATTTGCAGAAATACTCGCCAAATCTAGTAGTTTTGGTGGGCTTTGTGATTTATTTGTTCTCTTGTCTATAACAACTGCTGAATCATGATAATTACAAACTACCTCATCACGAGTTTTAAATTGTGGCTCATCTGGATTAGAATAAGTCACACCACATTCATCTTTGAATTTATTAGTATAACTAGGAATTGCTTTATAGTTGTTACATTCATCAACTTGTTCACCAACAATTTTATTAATGTATGATTTCAATCTACCATTTCTTAAAACAGATTTCCCATCACCATTCATTGTAGCAATTCTTGTAAACTGCATCGAACAAAAATCAAAGCGTGAACGATACCAAGCTTTAACATAATCAGGATCATCACCTGAAGATTTAAAATATTTTCTATTGATGAAAGCATCTTGCATTGATTTTACACTATCTGTAAAAAATAATCTACTGATTTTTTTATTGTTCAAACCTAATTCATCAATGATTTCCCAACCAAGCAAAGAACCCTCACCTGTTGGATCATCATCTGTTGCAATACCAATTTCATCACATTTTGACAATACTTGTTTTATATTTTTTAAAGTTGATGAAACGCCTTGTTTAGATTCTCTCAACCACAAAAAATCAGTTTCATCCCAAGGCAAGTTTTCAACATTCCAACTTTTGTATTTTTTAATTAAATCAGACGAACGAACTTGTTCAGAAGGCTTTTTAAGTTCATACAAATGCCCTCTTGCACAACACAAAATATAATCTTCGCCGTTAAATTTACCTTGTTGACCACCCAAAGCTTTAGCAAAATCACGCATAGCTGAAGGTTTTTCACATAATAATCCTATCATCTAATTGGTCTACCATCCTTTCTTTGATTCACAATCATATCATTTTTTACATAATCTTTAAATTTATCAGAAAATTCTTTTAAGTATAACTCACCAGCATCAACTTGATCAACCGTAGCAGGTCTATTTCTAGTAAAACCTAAATAAATAGCAAGTAAAGTTGATACTTCAACTTCTGTAACATCAGCTGTAAGAGACATTTTATGCATTAATACAAACATATTTTTAATTAATGCTTTAAGTTCTATTATATCATTACCTACCTTATCAAAATATTGTTTACTTCTATAATCTTCAATCATATTTTTGATGCTTTCAGGTGTATATATAGGAACTTCTTTATCACTATTTGCAATAACATAAGCAAATACAGATTGAGTTTGGTTTAGTTCCGGGAAACTTTCTTGTGCTATGTTTATAACATCCCTCGGCATACTTCCTAAAGACGCCTTGTCAAATTTTCCTTCCCATGGAATTGTTGCAATACCTGTTGTATTTGTAGAAACTCTGCGACCATCTACTTTGCTGGTGCGTTTAGAATCTCTAGGTATATGTGCTGGTTTTTCCTCAGTCTTTTTAGGAATAGCCTCTTTAGTTTCTTCTGTGTTTTGTTTTTCTTGAGGCTTTTCCTTTTTTTGTTCTTGAGGTTCTTTTTTAGGTTCTTCTTTGGAATTTACTGTCCCTGCACTTTTTTGTGGAGGTTCTTCTTTAGGTTTTGACACACCTACACTTTTTTGTGTATCCTTTGAAACCCCCACAGACTTTTGATTTTCTTTAGCTTTTAAACGAGCCATCATTTCATAATCCGGCATTAAACATCACCATCTTCTTCCAATAAGTAGTTATCACCACGGGTAAGTCCTAACAACGAGTCGAAACCACTGATTGTTACATCTTCCAAGTTCTTGACGTTGGAAGATAAAGTCAAGATTAAATCAGTTAACTGATTTAATCTATTAATCTCTGCCGTAGGCAAATCATAATCACGATTTTCATAAGCAATTTGCTTATCGATTGCTTCTAAAATATATTCATTCATAGATAAGCCAGTACGTTTTGACCAGTACGAAACATTCTGATACAAGTCCTCTGGTAATCTAACATTTAACCTTTTATAATCCATAACTCACCTTTCTTAATATTATAACATAATTCTGCTTATTTCAAACTGCAAGAAATCACCAACGGTTTTTAAGAAATCTTCTTCTGTCGGTGTGGTATCTATAACTCTGTGTTGATCGTAATTCCAATCATTACCATTAAGTGTTATATAATCTTCCACAAAATCAATACCTTTGGTATCATCAGCGTATTTATAAACATCAATAACGTCTTTGTATTTCTTATCAGGATTACCTATTTTTCTAAGACCTCTACCTGTTCTTTTATATCCGTCATTTGAAAAATCTATAAATTTAACCTTATTTTTTACATCATGTGGAAATCCAGCCTTGAACATATAAATTGAAGTTTGAACCCCTGCTGACGGTTGGAATAAATCCCCTGGCATTTTAATACTACAAAGAAGTGTATTATTCTCTAAGATTTTTTTGTTTGTATTTATTGCTTTACCTGTTCCTGCACTATCTTGAATGATTATTGCAAGTTCTCCACCCTTTTCCATAAGCTCAAGGGCTTGAAGTGCAAATGGCATACCGTTTTCTGTATAAGAAAATGGAGGATTAAGTAATACTTTTGTAGCACCATAAGTTTTAAATTCATCCGTCTTAGCCATTTCAAAGGCGTCACCTTTTCTAATCTTAGATGAACCATCACGTCTTAAAATCATATTGGAACAAGCTAAAGTCCACATTTTCAAATCAAGTTCTGTGCCTAAAAGTCTTTCCTTTTTAATTTTAGAAACTTCGCTTAAAAATTCATCATGAGTGGTACATTTTTCTTTAGCGTCTTCAATCATTGTAGCCATTGATGAAACCAAGAAACCAGCAGAACCCAAACATAAGTCCATAACCCTATCATCATAAGAAACTCCAATAAGTTTTGTCATTAACTTTGTAACATAAGGTGGTGTAAGCACAATTCCGTTATCTTTTCCGTCACCTATAGCGTATTTCAAAAATTCAGAATAAAGACTACCCATTGAATCTATGTGTGATTTATCAGAAATAGTATCAAAAATATTTTTCTTAATATAAGCAAATATTTCCTTGTTTACTGATACATCATCTTTAAAATCACTTTTTTTAGACCTAGATTTCTTAGGCGTGTCATTATCTTTGTCAACTCTTAAAATATTAAACTGTGACAACATCATTTCACGCTTATCTTCATTTATCCAAGTTTTTTGTGATAAGTTATCTTTGATTGCATCATAAATAAGTTTACCATCTGTTTTAAAACCTGTAGTTTGACCTTTTAAATCTTCAATTTGTAAACCATCTTCACAAGCAAGAAGACATCCTGATACATAAATAATACGATTTGCAACAGTTACAGCATTGTCATTCATAAGTGTATTCAAGTCTTTAGCTTTCTTTTCAAGAGATACTAAAGATTTTTCCAAAATTTCGTGCTTTTCTTCTTCAGACAATTCGTCTTCATCTTTATTGTGTGGGAAATTTTGACTATCAAAGTATGAAAAATCTTTATAATCAATTTCCTTTACAATATCAACACCCCTACGGAACAAAAGACACTCCGACTTAATTTCAAGATTATCCCCCTCTCCTTCTCCGGCAATACCTATAGCATAAATAGAATTATAAGGAAAAGCTGCGTTATCATTATCTAAAATAGATTTTGCATAATGAACTGCACCATTCAAAGCAAAATCCATAACTGCCTTTTGACTTTCAGATAAGCCTTGCTTAGTTTCATTTTTGAGAAACTCTAAACCGTATTTATCTTCGATAATGACACATGTATCGGGATAATCTTTAAAAGTAATCACAAAATCAGGCTTACCAAAACCTACACCTGACTTACTAGCCTTATCTAGTGCGTCTTTTATAGACTTCGGTAAATCGTGTTGTTCACCAAATTCTACTTTTGCTTTCTTCAATTCTTCACGAATGAGATTGTCAACTCTTAATTCAAATTTACTCATTAAATAATACTCCTTACTAATTTTATTTTCTTTTCGTTAAATAATTTTTCAAGTTTAATCTTCTTTGCAGTATATATATATATATAGCTTTTTCCATATAATCAAAATCTGGTGTGTTTTCGTCAATTGCTGGAAGTAATAACTTAAAATCCATAGCTTTATATCTTGTGAACTTGTTACCATAAGAAAAACTATAACTTGCAGCCATTTTCTTAAATACTGTCATAAAATATAATAAAGTTGCTAACTTCCATTTATCTTTATGATTTATAGGGTATAAACCTTGAATATGAGAATACCCTACAAAATCATAAGGTTGATAAAATATTGAATTATGGTCTGTAGTATCACTGAAGGTTATAATATTACCTCTTTCAGTACAAGATAGGTTAGTATAACCAGTTATACCATTATTTAAGCCACTATTGGCTATAACCGGATTAATCCCGTTTATATCATATAAATCATTATTTACTAATTTGTGATTTTTTGTTGGTCTAATTTCAAATAAGTTTCCAACCCTAAATTCTTCATAGCCTTATCAATATTTTCATTATTATCTTTTTCAAGTTTATCTACGTATTTAAGTTTAATTTCTTCAATATATTCTTCCATATAATCAAAATCAGGCTTATCGTTTTTTGCTGGAAGTAATAATATTTCATTTTTTAATGATTTTAATGTTGGATAATCAGAATAACCAAAATATTTTCTAAGCATACAATTTAAACTATTAACAAAAAATAAAGCTTTATTTTCAGTTAAATCAAATTTAGGACTTAAGTTAAATACATTTTGGCTAGTATAATAATCATTAGTTCTGTATTGAGCGACTATAGTGCCTACTTGTGATATAGTAATTTTGTTTTTTTCATTTGGTTCTATACCTAAATATTCTACATAACCTTTAACGCCATTATTTTCTTTAGATCTTATTATAAATTCATATTTATAATCATCATTCATTTTGTTCAATGTATTAATATTCACCATATCAAAACCAGGAGAAGTTTCTACATCAAACAAATCACCAACCCTAAATTCTTTCCAATTTTTTGTATCCATGAAACACTCCTTCCAAATTTATTTTATACATCCTCAGACAAATTTTACAAGCCTTTTAATACAGTAAAGGTACAATTAGTCCGATATTGTAAAAAAGCCTCGTAAAACGTCTTATAATGCGTTCTGTTGTTCTGTCCACAAATTCTCATTCCAAACATCGTCATAATAAATTACTTCAACTTTTTGCTTATCATAAATCATATCAGGAACAAGAACTAAAGCAAATCTTCCAGCATTGATATCGTCACTTCTTCTCGAACAAGTCGAAAGCATTAAAGTTGGCGTATAACTATCAGGTCTCTGACCTATAGTAACTAAAGCAAATCTTCCAGCATTGATGTCGTCACTTCTTCTCGAACAAGTCGAAAGCATTAAAGTTGGCGTATAACTATCAGGTCTCTGACCTATAGTATATCTTGCAATATTTTCACAATGTTTAAGTAATCTGTCATAATCTTCACTACCCTCTTTATAGGGTGTTTGATAAATCATATCCGAACCTGTAGTACTTATCGCAGCCCAAAGCTTCCACTTAATTGTTCTATCCTTTTCGTAAGTGTAAAAATATCGATTGTTGATTCCTCCTTGTTTATATCCCCAACGTTTAGGTAAGTTAGAAAAAACATAATCTTTAGAACCATAGTAATTAATCATCCTATGACCTAAAATTAATGTTCTAAAATCTTTCCCATCATCAGATTTAGGTATAAGAGGCGTCCCACAGCCGTTATATCTTCCGTAAAAACTTTTCATATTGTAAAAATAACTTCCAACGTATCTTTCACGAACGACCGGATAATCAAAGCTTGTTCCCGGAAAATAAAGCCAAGAATCAAAATCTGAATTAATAGACTTTAATCTATCATAGTTAATATTTCTAAAAAGATAAGGATCTAAAAAACTTAATTCTTCCTCTTTGATATCTTTTAATACTTTCTTTTTCTTTTTTGAAGTTTTAGAAACTTTAGACTCTACTACCAAATTATCATATTCTTTTATAGCCTTTTCATCTTCGTGTTTTACCTTAAAAACATAAAACGCTGACAAAATCATTCCAACTACAAAAATGAATATTAAAATATCGTAGAAAATCCTACGTTTTAATTTCGAATTATTTTTCGTTTTCATACTTATATTATACCACAAAAATAGAAAAAACCCAAGATATTTCTTGAGTTTTTAAGAATTTTATTAATTTATTTTTTTGTTTAAAACTTCGTTTAAAACCTCATCTAATATTTCAAAATACTTTTCGTTTAAATTTTTATCCAACATTTCAAAAAAGTGTTTAAATATTTCAACAACATCATCCATCTTTTCTGTTGTACTGTTAAACGTAAATGAATATCAATCAAAACAATTTATTTGTATTTTAATATAGTTATCTTCATCTAAACATAAACTATTATGAGAACAATCATAACTGAAATCTTTGTCTAAACGTAAAACCTGAGATACTAAAGATGAAAGATGTTCACTCAATCTAAAAGAATCTTTAAGCTCAACATATACATCAACATTAGGCATTAGTTTCATCAAATCAACAACCTCAGAACTACATAAATCATCATAGTCCTTATTATAATAATCAAAATAAGCACGATAATTCGAAGGATAAACACCATCATCATTGTTAGCACAACAAGTATCTATAAATTCAAGATATACATCAAGAATATCTATGTTTTCACTATTAACAGTTATAGGACAAAAAGATATAAACTCTGAACTA
>QWBY01001652.1_pt1 | contig 13369 bp, 12 predicted proteins | sample 1972471 | NCBI WGS metagenome assembly QWBY01 (sample SAMN09866722, study PRJNA288562) | Human gut metagenome isolate term6_stool, whole genome shotgun sequencing... | reverse complement strand
CAGAGCCGCCACAGGAACCGACAAATAAGCTGGAATACCGAACAGACCCAAACCAGAGGCGATACCTGCGAATTCAGACAGCGTAACCGTGGTATTCGAAATAAGCAAAGCCAGCATGGCCAGCACGGACTTGCGCACGCCAAACTGTTCGCGAATAAGCGAGGCGAAACCTTTACCGGTAACGCAGCCGACGCGGGCGGCGGTTTCTTGCGCCACAATCAGGAGGAAGCACATAATAGGCACGGTCCACAACTGCTTAAAACCAAACTGAGCGCCGGCTGTGGAATAGGTAGCCACGCCACCAGCGTCCGCACCTGCGAGCGCGGCAACCATGCCTGGACCTACGGCGAGGAGCAGTTTGCGCCAGGTGAAGTCTTCTGGTAACCACGATGTGCGGCCGGTATCGACCGCGCGATTCATGCGACTCTTCTGTACGCTCACTTACATCACCCCCAGCTGGAGGCCCAAGGCCACGCCAAACACTACCATAAATACTGCTGCGCACACGCCCATAGCCGTGTTGGACATTGCCCAACCGTTACTGTCTTTATTATGAGCATCACGACTTCGCAATCGCGCTAAATAGGCTGGCATACTGGCCAGCGAGACCACAATGGAGACTCCTGCAGCGCACATGCTGGCCAGCAAAGCCTCGCGCAGATGCTCCAAAGAACCAGCACCACCGCGCGCCATGAGCCATCCACCCAATTCACCGCACATGGCGTAGAACAGCACGAAAGCTGCGGCGAAAGCAATGCCTAGGGCAATCATCTTTAAGCTAAAGCCGAGAGCGGAAGGAGCGTCCTCATCGTCAGCATCGTATTCCAAGTAGATGCTGGTGGTGTACGAGAGCGCATCGTCAGTAATAATTAAGGCGGCTGGAACGCTCAGGCTAGCGAGCAAGCCGGCAATCACAGCAGGCGCAACACCACCCGACACCGAACCCGACACACGCGCAAACATCTCACACGCCGCCACGGTACACACGGCAGCCACCAGGGCGAACATAACGACCCATGTATTGCGGCGCAACATCCACATGAAGGCGCTGCGGCCTTTATCGTGTTCGGTATCTGCCTGCGAAGCACCAGCAATCTGCAAGTCCTCGGCGTGCTCTTCTTCCAACACATCTAAAGCATCATCAACGGTTACGATGCCGAGCAGTTCTTTCTTTTCGTTTACTACTGGTATGGCGAGCAGATTGTACTTGGCAATGTTCAAAGCCACGTCTTCTTGATCATCATCAGGATGAGCCACAATCAAATCGCGCGTAGCTAAATCGCCCAACTTCACCTGCTCATCGCTAATAACCAGCAAGTCGATCGGCACTACGCCCCACAACTCGCCTTGCGCATCGTTGAGGTAGATATAGCGCACAGCTTCGAAGTCTTCGTCCAAGGTACGCAAATGCGCAATCGTTTCAGCAACCGTCGTATTCTTTGGCAACGCCACCACTTCGCTGGTCATAATACGACCAGCAGTTTCGTCGCGGTAACCGAGCAGTTGCCTAATAGCGTGCTGTTCCTTCACGCCCATTAAACGCAGCAGTTTCTCTGCTTTATCGTAATCAAGTTCGCTCACGAGCTCGGCCGCATCGTCCGGATCCATGGCGCTCAGCAGTCGAGAAGCGTCCATCTCCGCCATACCGCCCATCAGCTCGACCGCCATATGGTCATCATCAAACTCGGCCATCGCATCCGCGCGTAGTTCATCGTCTAACTGCGCAAAAACCTGACCGCGCAAACGCGGGTCGAGGCGTTCAATAATGTCTGCAATATCTGCCGGATGCATATCGTCGAGCGTCTTATGCGTTACGCTCAACTGAACGTCCGAGAGGTTGCGGTCAACCAAATTCATGTAGCTCCAGGCAATCAAACGCTCTGGAAGTGGCTTGCCGAAAGCCGAACTTACTTTCACAGCAATCGTCTCGCACAGCGGGGCGAAAGTGCGCAACAGTCCGCGCGCGCCCACGTCCGCACCGAGCAAGCGCAGTTGCGAGCTGGACGTATCTGACAGCTTAAGATCGTTTACGCGCACGACGCGCATGCCTTGTGTATCAACGATTTGCTTGTTCAAAATATCGCGGGCGATCAAAACCTCGTCCGATTGCAAATAACTAAAACGAATATCCGTGGCGCTCACTTTGAGATGCACAACGTGCTCATCGTACGATTCAACGTATTTGCGCCAGCTAATCATAAATGGCGTCTTGCCTGGCCCCATAAATGCCAAGGATGTGACGCGTGGGAAAACTTCTTTTGTGGCGATTCCCAGATCCGATACGGTTCCAATCTTTTCACCGTCCACATCGAGAACTGGGTTTCCCACAAGTTGAGACAAATAAATCATAGTGCTCCTGCCACCTTCCGGTTGCCGCCCTCCGATGCACAGGCGCTGGAGGGTCTTATCGAATTAACCTACACGGTCGAGGTTTCATACAAACCCTTCTCTTGAGATTGTTTGTTGAGAGATAATCGCTAAACATTCATACAGTAGGAGCATGCACAGACATGTGTACACGCTCGTAAAACATTACTCCTACCGATTAGCTCTGCTGATAGTTCGGCGCTACCTGCTGCACGTTCTGACCGAGGTCGATCGCCATCTGCTCCAAACGAGCGATGCGCTGAGCGGTCGGCGGATGCGTCGAAAAGAGGCGGTTAATATCCTGAATCCTAAACGGGCTGGAAATCATCGACGCGGACACGTTCTGTGTACCTGCGGTCTGACGCATCGGCACCTGCTGAACAGAGCTTTCGATCTTAGCCAGCGCGGAAGCGAGCGCGAGCGGATCGCCGCTGAGCGCCGAACCGTCTTCGTCCGCATCGTATTCGCGCGTGCGCGAAATCGCCATCTGAATAAGCGAGGCGCCAATCGGAGCCAAAATCAAGGTGAGCAGGCCTCCGAGAGCCGAACCGCCATTGTCGCGGTCGTCGCGCGAGGAGCCGCCAAAGTAGCGCAGCGAGTAGGCCAGATACGTAATCACCATCGACATGGCCGAGGCAATCGAGGAGGTGAGGATGTCGCGGTTGTACACGTGCATGAGCTCGTGCGAGAGCACGCCGCGAATTTCGCGCTCATCGAGTAGGTTGAGGATACCCTGCGTGCAGCACACCGCGGCATGACGCTCATTGCGTCCGGTTGCGAAAGCGTTAGGCGACATAGTCGGAGCCACATAAATGCGCGGCATCGGCTTATTCGCGCGGCCGGCCAGTTCGCGCACAATCGCGTACAGCGCCGGCTGCTCCTGCTCGCTCACCTGCACCGCCTGCATGGAGGCGAGCGCGAGCTTGTCGGAGAACCAGTAGCTACCGAAGGTCATGACCACGGCCAGCAGCACGTACATGCCGAGCGTGCCGCGCGATCCGCCGGTAAAGTACCAGACCAGAAAAATCAGCGCCCACATAAGCGAGAACAAAACGAGCGTTTTAAAGCCGTTCGCATGACCACGGATTCGCATTTTTACCTACTTTTCGCCGCGAGCCAGCGCACGCAGCTCGTTCTCGTCGATTACTTTAATATGTTCGCGCTCAACCTCGGCGCCGCGAGCGCGCTCGTACGCGTCCACACGCTGCCAGGCCGCGTAATCCAAAGGCTGCACGCCGCGCTCGGCCAGCAGATCCGCAATATCTGATTGTGGCTGAGCTGCTACGCGTCCCTTTGATTCGCTTGCTGACCAGTCGGTCAGGAGATTTTCCACGGTTTCGAGAGCATCTGACTTTGTGGAGCCAATCAGTCCCACAGGTCCGCGCTTGGCCCAACCCGTGGCGTACACGAAGTCGAGACTGTTAATGCGGCCGCCTTCGTTGTCGAGAGTGTAAGCGCGCTCATCGTATGGAATACCACTCACCTGAGCAGGCTTGTATCCAATAGCGTGATACACCGCCTCCACTGCTACATCGGTGAATTCTCCGCTACCGTTCATCGTGCCATCTGGAGTGGTTGTCGTTTTCTCCACGCGCACGCCCGCAACGCAGCCGGCATCGTTGGTGAGCACCTCTACTGGGTTGGTGTTGAAGTGCAGGTAGAAGCGGCGGCGTGCTGGGTTGCCTTCAAAATCAACGTGTTCAGTCATCATCTTCAGGCTCATCTCGCGCACGGCAATCAGCTCATCGACCATCTGACGCGTTAACTTATCTTCGCTGGCTGCCGCCATATGCGCTTCGGTCAAGGTTCCTGGAGCGAAATCGCTATCGAAAGTAACGATTTCTACGCTTGGCAGAGCCTCAAGCTCGCGCAGTTCCTGCACGGAGAACTTGGCGTGCGTTACGTCGCGGCGCACGAACACGTGCACATCCTCAGCCTTGTTCGCGTCCAAACCGTCGTACACGTTCTGCGGAATGTCGGTGTGTAGCAGGTCGTCCGGATAGCGCACGAGCAAGCGCGAAATATCCATCGCCACATTGCCGCCACCGAGAACCGCCACGTGAGAAGCAGACAAGTCCCAATCCGGCGAAGCGGTTGGATAGCCGTCGTACCACTCAACGAAACGGGCTGCGCCGAAAACGCCGCGCGCGTCTGCGCCTTTAATAGTGAGCGGGCGGTCATCTACCGCGCCGGTTGCGAAAATAACAGCATCGTAGCGAGCGCGCAGGTCGTCGAGCTCAATATCGCGACCGAACTCAACATCGGCCATCAAGCGAATCTGCGGATTGTTCAGCGTCTTTTCGAGCGCGCCAATAATGTACTTAATTGCCGGATGATCCGGAGCCACGCCGTAGCGCACCAAACCAAAGGGAACTGGAAGCTTTTCGAACAAATCAATCTGCGCGGTCGCGTCAGCGCCCAAACCGAGCTCATCACGCTTAGCTGCCAACTGACGCAGCAAAATATCGGACACATACACACCTGCTGGGCCAGCGCCCACAACAGCTACTTTAAAATCTCGCATAGTTTTGAATAATCCTTGATGTTCTATGGTCTGTCTTCTGTATCCTGTGTTCTCAGAAAACCTCTAGGCACAAGGATATAGGAAAACGCGGGCGAAAGAAACAGTGGCAGATAACGCAAGTGGGGTAAACACCGTCGCAACCGCTGTTTACCCCACTGCTTGTACTGCCGTTTAGCTTTTACCAGCCTTTACTGACCGTCTCCGAAGAACTGTTCGAATGGGTTCGTGAAGTTATCGTCATCGCCGCCATTGTTCTGGTTCTGGTTGTTACGGTTCTGGTTGTTCTGGCTGTTTCCGTTCGAATTCGAGGAAGCAGTGGAAGTTTCTTCCTTGTTCATCGTTGCAGTCAAATCCAAAGTCTTACCGTCGCGGATAACGGTGAGCGTAACCTTCTCGCCGAGCTGGGTAGCACGCACGTAACCGAGCAAAGCGGAGTTCGAAACAACCGTGTGCTTGTCGTACGCAACGATGGTATCGCCCTTCTGAATGCCGGCGGCCTCAGCAGCAGAGCCCTGAACGACGCTCTGTACCTGTGAACCGGAGCGGGTAACGCCGTCCGCGGTAGCTGTTGCAGACTTCACCGTTACGCCCAGCGATACGTGGGTTGCCTTACCGTCCTTAATAATGGCGCCGGAAACCCACTTGGCGAGGTTCGCTGGGATAGCGAAACCGATACCAATGGAGCCGGAGGAACCTTCGGACGAGCTGGAGCTGCCCGCGGTTGCAATCGAGGAGTTGATGCCCACAAGCTTGCCCTCCGCATTAAAGGTTGGGCCGCCCGAGTTACCGGAGTTGATGGACGCGTCAATCTGAATAGCGTTCGTAACCACAACGTTGCCACTGTTATCTTCGCTGGAAACCGAAACCGGGCGATCTACTGCTGAAACGATACCGGTGGTTGCCGTGTTTTCGTAGCCGAGCGGGCTACCAATAGCCATTACGGATTCACCCACAGCCAGCTTGTCGGAATCGGCGAAGCTTACTGGCGTTAAGTCGCTTGGCGCGTTTTCGAGCTGAATAACCGCCAAATCAGTGGTAGGATCGGTGCCCACAACCTTCGCCTTGTACATGCTGCCGTCCGAGAGCGTTACCTGCAAGTCGCTCGCGCCGGAGACCACGTGATTATTCGTAATAATATGGCCGTCCTTATCGAGGATAGCGCCAGAACCGATGACCGTTCCGTTCTGCACCGTTCCCTGGATAGAGACCACGGACGACGCTACTTTCTTAGCCACCGCTGTCCAGTTAACGTTCGACGCACTCGAGCTGGCCGTACCTGTGCCGCCCGTAGAGCTTTCGATAGAGCTGAGCGTTGACTGCGCAGGGATAGAGATGATGCCCGTACGGATTCCCGCGAAACCGAGACCAGCCACGAGCAGCGCGGCTACTGCAGCCGCACCCGCTGCTGCCCAGATAGTGGTGGCGCGGTTCTTCTTTATAAGCGTTGACACGGTTTCCGCGTTCGCTGCCACACCCGACGCGGTAACACTTGCCTGCGTTCCGTATGCGTTCGCTGGATCTGCAAAAGCGTTGCGATTCTTGGCCTGAGCCGCGTTCATAGCAGCAGCTGATGTGTCTGGAGCTGTGTAGGACGGGCCGCCTGGAGCTGCCGAGCCTTGCTGGGCTGGGGTTGGCTGGGTTGGGGTTTGTGGTTGAGCCGTATACGCTGCCTGAGTCTGTGCAGATTGAATTGGCTGGGTTGGCTGCGTTCCGTAAGCCGCTGCGGTGTACTGTGGAACGCCCTGCTGAGCATACTGATTCTGAGCGTACTGGTTCTGCACTGGATAAGCCGGCACAGCTGGCGTCGTTGGCGCCGTTGGAACGGATGGCATCGGCGTTGTGCTATATGTCGCGTTATATGGATTCTGTGTATTCTGTGTATTACCCTGCGCAGGAGTCGTTGGATAAGACTGAATTGATCCTGTGTATTCCTCTTCACCCTCTGGTTGTTGCATATTTTCGTTTGTCATTAATTCTCCTTCAGCAACTAAAACGTCACGTAGGCGTTCTTCATTTCCTGAGTACTAGAAAAACCCACTAATCTGAGAATAACCTGAAAACTAGCTATAAACTATCAAATTCTTTTATCCATACATTATGTGAACACCTCGGTTTTGATGTTTGGTGCTGTTGTGAATCATGTCGGGTACGAATGCGTCATGTCCCGCAGATGCGTGAACCGGGAATGACATGGACCAATCACGATGCACGCGCGGTTTTCGACTAAAAACCGCTGATTTTAGCGCGTGAAACGGTACTGGCTATAGCCAATCACTTTTCACGTACACTTCACGGTCACTTCAAGAGGACCCACCCCCCAGCTAGCGCTCGTGCCAGCCATGCAATACAGTAGAACGCATGACAGATGTAGAAAAAGAGCTCAACGCGGTCTCTCAAGCGGAAGCCGCCCCACTAGCGGAAGCAACGCAAGCGGAAGCCCCAACCCCAGAAACAACCCCACGCAAAAAACGCAAGCGCAAGCGTAAGAAAAAGAAGAGCATCCCGCACTTCAATTACGTCCAGGTTCAAACGAAGGCACCAGAAGGCACAATCTTCCCGAAGCCAAAGTTCGCTCCGAAGGGCGCAGCTCCAGGGCAGCCCGGCGATCGCAGTGCCTTCAGTTTTGAGATTCACACACGTTTGGACGGCAAGCACGGCCGCACGGGTATGATTCACACGCCGCATGGCGATATTCAGACGCCGTGCTTTGTGCCGGTGGCAACGCAGGCGACGATGAAGGCGGTTACGCGCGAGCAGATGGAGACGAACGGCGCGCAGGTTATGCTCGCCAATGCTTTCCACTTGTACGAGCGTCCGGGCGAAGCTGTGATGGACGCGGCGGGCGGTCTTAACGAGTTTATGAACTGGGCTAAGCCTACGTTTACCGATTCGGGCGGTTTCCAGGTTATGAGTTTGGGCGCCGGTTTTAAGAAGACCCTCGCCATGGATATTGAAGGTATGAAGAGCGACGACGTTATCGCTGAAGGCAAGGAGCGTTTGGCGTTTGTGGACGAAGATGGCGTCAGCTTTAAGTCGCCGCTTAACGGCGGCATGCATCGCTTCTCTGCTGAGATTTCTATGCGCGTTCAGCATAATATTGGCGCCGATATTATGTTCGCTTTCGACGAACTGACCACACTCATGAACACGCGCCGTTACCAGGAGGAGTCTGTTGAGCGCACTTTCCGTTGGGCGAAGCGCTGCGTGGCCGAGCATCAGCGTTTAACGCAGGAGAGGCTGGGTAAGCCGTATCAGGCGCTGTTTGGCGTGGTTCAAGGTGCGAACTACGAAGACCTGCGCCGCAAGGCCGCTTCTCAGATCGGTTCGCTCGATTTTGATGGCTTCGGCATTGGTGGCGCTATCGAAAAGCGCATTTTGGGTGAAACCTGCGCTTGGATTTGCGATGAACTGCCAGAAAATAAGCCTCGTCACGTGCTTGGCATTGCCGCGGTGGACGATATTTTTGCGGGCGTAGAGAACGGTGGCGATACTTTTGATTGTGTGGCTCCAGCTCGCACCGCGCGTAACGGCGCTGTGTTTACGAAGGACGGCCGCTGGAATATTAAGCGCGCCGCTTTTAAGTTCGATTTCTCGCCGATTGAGGACGGCTGCGACTGCTACACGTGCCGCAACTATACGCGCGCGTATGTGAATCATCTGTTGCGCGCGGGAGAGATGACCGGCGCGACGCTCACCACGATTCACAACGAGCGCTTCTTTATTCGTTTGCTCGACGATATTCGCGCGTCTATTGATGGCGGATATTTTGCTGATTTTAAAGATCAGTATTTAGCTCGTTTCTACGCGAACGGCTCGCGAGGTTAACGAAAGTTTGCGCAACAGGAGCAACTTATGCTACTGTTGTGTTGTTTGCGCACGTGGCGGAATGGTAGACGCGCTGGCTTCAGGTGCCAGTGACCGCTAAGGTCGTGGGGGTTCAACTCCCCCCGTGCGCACGGATAAATCTTCTCCCTAGCCTAGAGATACAGGCATCGAGGAGATTTCTTTTTTATTGCGTTAGAACAATACACACCATGGCCACATATTGGCATTTCAAAATCCGGAAACATTAGAAGAGTAAACTCATATAGTGAGAAGGAGATGAATTTTGAGCAAGTATAAGTTTTCACATTGAGGTCAAAGCACTGTAGATGTCCATACATATCCAAATGGCGATAAATTATTAACCATTAAGCGAATAGGTTTGTTGAATTTCTTACTTTTCGGCACGCATAAAGAAACAAAGGTGCTCACCAACACCATCGATGCCGTCAAGTTCACACCATCGCATCACAAGCCTGGCTCTATGAAGTTTACGGTTAACGGCAAGAAAAATCATGACTCCGCTCTCTACTTCTACGGTTCTCAGGAGCAGTCCGATGCCCTCGCACTGTACGACGAGCTGAGCCCCCTCATCCAAAAGTAAGTCAAGCACGAAGCAATCAATCACCCTCAATAACGGCGTCGAACTGCCACTGCTCGGTTTCGGTACCTTCCAACCGACTGCGAGCCAAGGTCTCGGCACTAGCGACGAAGCGGCGGAAGATGCGGTCTTTACTGCGCTTAAAGCGGATTATCGTCTTATCGATACGGCCGCGTTCTATCAGACAGAAGCCGCGGTGGGCTGCGCTCTCCGCCGAGCTGAAGCCGAGCTGGATATCGACCGCGCAGATATTTTCGTTACGTCCAAGCTGTGGGTGAGCGATACGAGCTACGACGGTGCGCGCCGCGCGTACGGGTTTGGATTATATCGACCTGTATCTATTCACAATCCGATGAACGATGTGTTCAGCGCGTGGCGAGCGCTGTCCGAGCTGCTGCAAGACGGTACTGTGCGCGCGATTGGCACGAGCAATTTCTCTCGCGCGCGGCTCGAGGATTTCATCTCGTTTAACGAGGTCGTGCCGCAGGTTAATTAGGTGGAAATTAACGTTCTGCATCAGCAGATTGAGGACGTTGAGTACATGGCTGAGCACGGTATTGCCGCGCAGGCATGGGCTCCGTTTGCGCACGGTAAGAGCGTGCCGCAGGTTATTGAGCGCTGGCTGGTTCAGCGCGGTATCGCTCTGATTCCAAAGAGTACAACGCCTGAGCGTATCGTGCAGAACGCAGATATTTGGGATTTAGTTTGGCTGACGGCGAGATGGAGGCTGTGCGCGCTTTGAATACAGCTACCAGTCAGTTCTTTGATTGGTCCGATCCGGCGGTATTTTCGCCGGTTAGCGCGTTTACCGTACGAAGACTAAAAGAAAGGGCTTCCCTAGGGAAGCCCTTTCTTAGTTTATTGCTTAGTCAGCAACCACGCCTTCTCGGTCGAAGTAGTAGGTAATTGGCTTAAGCTCTTCACCGTCGTAAGATGCGAAGAATTCTTCTACGCTATCTGGGTGAGTCAGCTTGCCGTTTGCGTTGTAACCAGGGTTAATGGTTTCTACAAACTTACCGTTTTCTACATGCAGTTCAAGCTCTTCTACAGGCAGACCGCGCTTACCGGTAACCTTGACGTCAATCAAGAACGGACGTCCTGCCTACGTTACTTCTACTGCCTTATCGAAAGCAGCTGGCAAATCGTCGGACTTGGTCACTGTTACAGCTTCTACGCCCATACCGCGCGCAATCATTGCGAAGTCCTGATCTTCAATAAAGATGCCTGAGTGTTCTGGGATTGGCAAATCATCTTGCTCAGACTTAATGAAGTTCAAGGATGCGTTCGAGGTAATAATATTAATCACAGGCAAGTTATACTTCTTCTGCGTAATAATATCCTGCATAACCATCGAGAACGCGCCATCGCCAGAAATATTAAAGGATCTGACGGTCTGGGAAGCTCAAAGCACCTGTCAAGGAACCTGGCACGCCATAACCCATCGAAGCGAAGAGAGCGGAAACAGTTCACTTATTCTTTGGAGTTAAGTGCAGGTAGCGGAAGGAGTTAATAATGTTATCGCCAACATCGATGGAGAAGAGAGCATCTTCTTCTGCGATGCGGTTAATTTCCTTGTACACTGCCTCGAACTCAAGCGGATCGGATGGACGGTTAGTCATCTTGGTCATGTATTCTTGCCAGTTCTTGTTAGCAGCCACAACTGCACGGAAGAATGGCGATGATTCAGCCGGCTCAGACAGCTCCAAAGCCTTCTCAACAAAAGCAGTAGCGTCGAACCATACGCCATAATCCAAGAAGTGGTGCGAACCAAACTGACCAGAATCAGCGTCGATCTGAACAAACTTAAACTTATGCGTGAGGTAAACGAGGTTTGCAAATGGGAAGTTGGAGCCCAAAGCAATCACTAAATCAGCAGCAGCAAAGGCTTCACCGCAGCCTTGCAAGCAGCGCGGTTAGCGTAACCGAGGTTGCCTTCGTACTCTTCTGGAACTAAGCCCTTAGCCAAACCGGTAAGAACCAAAGGAATCTGCAGCTTCTTGGACAGCTCAACGAGCTTCTCGCCGCCTGCACCAATACCGCGGCTCACGTGAATAACTGGGTGCTTTGCAGCCTTAATAAGGTCGAGAACGTTCTTTACTTCCTCATCAGTTGGCAAAGGAAGTGGAGCCGGCTTGCGGTCGGTTGGCGAGGAGCTGGAATATGGCTTATCTGGAATCTGCACATAACCAAAATTGTTTGGAATAGCAACCACAGCTACGCCCTTGTGCTTGTAGGCCTCGCGCACAGCCTTATCGACGACGTATGGAAGGCTTTCGGCGGCCATAACAGTGCGGTTGTACACTGCAACATCTTCGAACATTGGGTTCTCAGCGAACTCCTGGAAGTAGTTGTAGTTCATGTTCGCGGTTGGCACCTGACCAATCAGCGCTACTACTGACGCATGGTCTTCGCGCGCATCATACAAACCGGTCAGCAAGTTCGTAGCACCTGGACCTGCAGAGCCGAAGCACACCTGAACGCGGCCGGTCAGCTTTGCATCTGCAGACGCCGCCAAAGCGCTCACCTGCTCGTGACGCACCTGAATGTACTGTACGATCTTTCTCGGCGCCCAAAGCCGCCATCGTCGAGTTAAAAGAGCCGCCTGGGTAGCCGTATAATATGCTCTACACCCCATGACTGCAAAACGCGAAGCATTGCTACGCTTGCTGGAACTGTTGCTTGGGTTTCTGAAGATGAAACCGCATTGTTCATTACTTGCCCTCTTTCGAACTTTATATTAGGACCATCAGCTTTGTTAGCCCTTTACTCGCTAAAGTAGCACTGTTAGAGGAGTTAGTTCAGGCGGCGAACTATTGATATACATCACATGTGATGTAGCGCACAGGACTTGCTTGTGCGTGCGCTTGATACACTTGGGTTTATGGCTGGATCAAAGACTGCACCACTGACCGAGCGAGGCCTCGCAACCCGTAAAAAGTTTACTCTCGCTTTGGCTGATTTATTGTGCTCCTACTCTGTTTCGGAGATTACTGTTAAAGAGATTGTTGTGCGCGCGCATAGTACGCGGCAAACTTTTTACCGCTACTTCACCTCGAAAGAGGATGTGCTGCACGCTTTGCTCGCTGATTTATATGATGAATGCTATGACCGCGTTTTAAACAGCAGTGGCACAACTTTCGAAGATTATTTGGTTGTATATTTTAGTTTTTGGCGCGAACGCTACAGCCGGTTGCACGCCATTATGCAACACAATCCGCACTGGCTTTTTAATGAAGTTGCCTACACCTACAATCGCCGTTTTTATCCGAAGATTAAGGGATTATGGGCCACCGAGCTGCTTGATGAGCGGGGCGAACAGTATTTCCAAAACTTTATTTTTGGTGGTTTATCGCATGTGCACGCCACCTGGTTTGCTCAGGGTTGCGCGCAAAGCCCAGAAGACATGGCGCATTATGTGGCGCAGTGTTGGACGATTTATAAGCAATCCGAGGAATAAGCATAGAGAAGACCCGATATCTCGAGAGAGATACCGGGTCTTTTATGAAGAATGTAGCTTCTACTGTTACTTCTACTACTTCTTCATACGACGCATTGCCACGAGGGATACACCTGCTGCGATAGCGAAGCCAGCTACCACAAGGATGCCCACAATTGCAGCACCTGTGCGAGCCAACTTAGTCGAAGGCTTCTGAGCAGTTGGCTTTGTTGGCTTTGTTGGAACCTTTGGATTTTCTGGCTTCGGTTCTGCCTTGTACTTCACGGTGAAGTTAATACCCTCTGGAGCAGCGATATCCGCTTCGTCAGGCTGCTGAACACCATTCCACTGGAATGCGAATGGAATAGTTCGGCTGCCGAGTGTCGCCTCAGAAGAGAACTCACCAGCAACAGTGCCTTCGATGGTGTAGTCGGTGTTTGGCTTGGAATCGGCAGTGAAGGCTACGCCGTGAACAGTAATCATAAAATCACCGTTCTCGTTGCCTGCTTCGTTCACCAGCTTCTTCAAATCACCATAGGTCTTAATATCCTCTGGCTTCGCGATATCGAAATGAACGGTGAGAACATTGCCTTTGAAAGAGCTCTTCTCTTTGTTTACT
>QWBY01001648.1_pt1 | contig 13390 bp, 12 predicted proteins | sample 1972471 | NCBI WGS metagenome assembly QWBY01 (sample SAMN09866722, study PRJNA288562) | Human gut metagenome isolate term6_stool, whole genome shotgun sequencing... | reverse complement strand
GCCATTGTAGAGCTTGAGCCGCAGCCTGTGCCGTCCCGGCGTCAGGGAGAGGAGAAGTGGGATCCGCTCCTCACCCTCTCGGACGAAGCCCCCATCTATGTATCGGTCGTCAAGGTAAAGTAGGAAGCCACCGCTATAGGCGAGGTCCACCCTCAGGTCGCCGGACTGATCGCAAGCCAGCTCCTGCTCAAGGAGAAGCCCCCTATGCTGATCGGGAGAACCAAGGAGCGTGTCCCCTAGGATCGCCCCCTCAACAGGCTGAGGGACCACACCATCATCCGACGGCATCCGCCCCAGTTGCCCGCCCACGGGACGGCAAGCGAGTGGTCCTATGGGGTGTACGATCGGAGACTTGACCTCATACGGCTGCCCCTTGAGCGTCAGCAGATCCCCATTCACCTCCACCTCACGACCTTCGTACTCCCGAGGGAAGGAGATCTCCCCCAACCCTTTACCTACAACCCTGTAGCCAACCACGCTCCGCAACCCGGAGTAATAGTCCGCCAGAGAGTAGGCATAGATAGTCTCCGACCGGGACTGCAGCGAGACCGGATCGGCAAAGGAGAGACGTATCGCCCGATAAGGCACACCGGCAAGAGGGACGCAGCGCACGACGGGATGCCCGTCTACAGAAGAAAGCTCCACTCCTCCCTTGTCATCAAGAGCCACAGCGGATAGGGGCGAAGCAGTAAGCGCCGGCAGCTCGACCAGCGTCCTGTCATCGGGGACAAAGAGGTAGAGCTCCCGACCATCCGCCCGACGAGTCATCAGTCGATTATGGCAAGGCAGCCCCTCCATCCCGTAGATCGCTGCGCCATAGGTGCTCAGCCACCTTCCCATACGCTCCAGCACCTGGCGCTCAAAGGGGACCACCCCACCCTCTCCATCGGGACCTATATTAAGGAGGTACTTTCCCCCTCCACAGACGACCCGGAGGAGGTCCGAGAGCTTCTCGCGCACCTTGGTCTCCACACTGCCCCTCCGCTGCCAGGAGCGATAGCCCCAGGTCTCGGGGAAAAAGCTTGCTGCCGTCTGCCACGGGATGTCCGGAGCGTAGTCAGGTGTCTCATTGTCCGGAAAGACGGCAAAGTCAGCGCAGTCATTCCCCAGCCGTCCGCTCACCATACAGTCCGGCTGCAGGCTCTTCACCAGCCGGTAGAGCTCATGGCTCTGATCGGGCGTCAGCGAGCCCATGTCAAACCAGAGCTCGTCCACTGACCCATACTTGGTCAGCAGCTCACGCACCTGCCGCTTATTGTACTCGTGATGTGCCGGTGTGACCACATCGGCATTGTGCGATGAGTAAGGCACCGCGCACGGGAAGTGCCAGTCGATGAGGGAGAAATAGAGCCCGAAGTGCAGCCCCGCCCTGTCGCACGCCTCCGCCATCTCTCCCACCAGATCTCGTCCGCAGCGGGGTGCACCGGCGGAGGAGAAGTCGGTCGTGGCCGTATCCCAGAGGCAGAACCCCTCGTGGTGCTTCGCCGTCAGCACGACACTACGCATACCGGCCCTCTTCGCCAGTGCGGCTATCGAGTCAGCATCAAAGTCCGACGCCGTAAAGCCCCGAGCAGAAGCCTCATAGACATCCATATAGTGTACCCCGAAGGAGAAGATCTGCTCCGAGTAGCCCTCCCTAACCGGCACGCCATCATAAACCCCACCATAGGTAGAGTAAAGTCCATAGTGTATAAAGAGGGAGAACTTATCCCCCAGCCAGTCGGTCGCACCACATAGGGGAGGCAGGGTGGTCATCAGGAGGAGGGAAAGCAAGATTTGCTTTGTGGCTGTCATCATCTGAGGTGGGCATACATAAGGATAGAGACAAAGTTAGTCTTTTTGCCCAGATCCGGAGCTATCCGAGTCGCCAATCACCTATGGGTTGTCGCGCTTGAGAGGGTACTGAGTGATACAGAGAGCCATTCAGCTCACTATGAGGATGCGGAAGCGAGGTACCCCCTTTCGGTTCGCACCATCAGACTATCGAAGTACGCTCCTCGGAGTCTTCTCCTTGAGCTCAGGAGGGGCGGGCTCTCCTTTTATTTCTTAACTTTGCACCACCAATGGGGGGTACCCCGTGCTGCAAGTAAATGCCTCCGCTGCAGGAGGTGGGGAAACCGGTGAGAGTCCGGTACAGTACCCGCTGCTGTAAGTCTCACGCAATAGCCGATCGGCCTCGACAAGCCACTGGGGGCTGCCCCCCGGGAAGGCACCGATGCGGCAGAGACAAGTCAGAAGACCGACTTGCGACCCGGGATGCGCCCCGATGATAAGCCCTTATTAGTCACACAATTTCTTTCGGGAGTTAAAGTTATGAACAGACAATCAGGCGTTACTCGGTCATCCCTCAGCAGCACAAGCTTATGATCGAGATAGTACGCAACCTACTCTGGACGGGGGACATTGCCTCCTCCATCTTCATCCTCGCCTTGGTGCTCACCATCGGCGTCTTACTCAGCAAGATCCGCCTCGGAGGCTTCTCCCTCGGCGTCTCCTGGGTCCTCTTCACCGGTATCTTCCTCGGGCACTTGGGACTTCGGCTCGATCCTCAGGTGCTCTCCTTTGTCCGCGAGACGGGGATGATCCTCTTCATCTTCGGCATCGGCATGACCGTGGGGCCGGGTTTCTTTGCCACCTTCCGTCAGGGAGGCGTGCGACTGAACCTCCTCTCTCTCCTATCGATCCTCCTCTCCCTCATCGTCTCCTACGTCCTCTACCGAGTGACGCAGACACCCATGGCGACGCTGATGGGCATCCTCTCCGGTGCGGTGACCAATACGCCCGCCCTTGCGGCGACTCAGGAGAGCGCCCGCGCCGTCGGCAGCGCCGCCCTCGGCGATGTCGGCATCGGGTATGCCCTCGGCTACCCGGTGGCGATCCTCGGGATGATCCTGACGATGTCTCTGCTGAAGTGGGTCTTCCGGATCGATGTCCCTCGTGAGGAGCGGGAGATAGAGGAGCGGGAGCGTGCCGCCCATAGGGATGCAGTGGTCTACACCCTCGAGGTGAGCAACCCATGGATGGACGGCAAGAGCGTCTACGAGTCAAAGTCGGTGCTGGAGAAGTACGATGTCGTGATCTCCCGCATCATGCACCACGACACCGGAGAGGTGGAAATGGCGGGGCCAAAGTCGATCATCCGCCTCGGCGACCGCCTGATGGTGATCTCCGATGAGAGTGACAAGGAGACGATCTGCGCCTTCCTCGGCAAGGAAGTGCCGCTCGTGGAGCCGGAGTGGATCACACGAGGGGCGACCGATGTGGTGTCACACCGCTGCCTCGTCACCCGCGATAGGATCAATGGGAAGAGCATCGGCAGTCTGAAGCTCCGCTCCCTCTACAATGCCTCGATCACGCGAGTCTACCGCGCCGGTGTCTACCTGATGGCGCGACCGGAGCTGTTGCTCCAGGTGGGAGACACGGTGATCGTCGTCGGGCACGAGGAAGATGTGAAGCACGTGGAGCAGGTGCTGGGCAACTCACGTAAGACCCTCCGCCAGCCCAATCTCTTCATAGTCGCCCTGACGATCCTGATCGGAGTCATCATCGGTAGTCTCCGGATCCACCTACCCTCGATGTCGATGCCGGTCAAGCTCGGCTTTGCCGGCGGGACACTCGTGACGGCAATCCTGCTGAGCAACTTCGGCACCCACTTCCACCTCAATACCCACAATACCGAGAGCGCCAATCATATGTTGCGCGAGCTGGGCATTGCGCTCTTCCTTGCCTGCGTCGGGCTGAGCGTGGGCGAGAGCTTTGTGGAGAAAATCGCAAGCGGCGGCCTGGTCTGGATGGGCTATGCGGCACTGATGATGCTGATCCCGCTCTGGGTCACGCTGATCATCGGGCGGCTCTGCCTCCGGCTGGACTACTTCACCCTCCTCGGCTACGTGGCGGGTAGTATGACCTTTGCCCCGGCACTCTCCCTCACCCCTGATGCGACGAAGAATAACACCCCCTCCATCGGCTACGCCACCATATATCCCCTCACCCTCTTCGTCCGCGTCATGGCGGCCCAGTGGATGGTCCTGCTGCTGAGCTGAGGGTAGGCGCGAGTCCTCGTTTTCTTCTGCATTCTTGGTACCTTTGGGTGACAAGGATAAGATAATTCCATATCACTAAGATCATGAAAGCAAAGAATCTACTTATAGCCCTTACGGGCACCGCTGCCGCAGCCGGTGCTGCTGCTTACTACTACATCTGGAAAAAGATGGGGCTGCCCCGGGGAGCCTGGCCGGTGAGAGGCTTCGACCTGGAGCGCTACCTCGGCAAGTGGTACGAGATCGCCCGCCTCGACTCACGCTTCGAGAAAGACCTCGACAACACCACCGCCGAGTACTCCCTCAATGACGACGGCACCATCCGGGTCGTCAATAGCGGCTACGACCACAAGAGAGAGCGCTGGAGCGACTCCATCGGTAGGGCTAAGCCGATCGAGGATCCTGAGGTGGCGCGGCTGATGATCTCTTACTTCGGCCCCTTCTACAGCTCCTACAACATCGTCGAGCTGGACCCGGAGTATCGCTATGCGCTCGTCGTCGGTCGCAATACCGACTACGTATGGTTCCTCTCCCGCACGATGGAGATGCCGGAGGAGGTGAAGGAGCTCTTCGTCTCCAAGGCCAAGGCACTCGGCTACGACACCGACCGCCTCGTCTGGGTCGAGCAGGGCACCCGTGAGCGTCCCGTGGATCCTGAGACAGATGAGGATCTCGAGGACGAGGAGGATGAGGAGACGGACGACTGAGGCATGGGCGGGAGCGAGAGTACCGCTGCTCCTCGTCAGTGCTCTCCTCCTCCTGCTCCCAGGCTGCCTCGCAACCGGGGGACGTGCTCAAGACTCCAAGCAAGAGACTGTAGAGATGAGTGATAGCGTAAGAGAGATCTACCTCGCCGGCGGATGCTTCTGGGGGACGGAGCACTTCCTCCGCCAGATCCGCGGTGTGGTGGAGACAGAGGTGGGGTATGCCAATGGCAATACCCCCGACCCCACCTACGAGATCGTCTGTGGCGACAAGTCGGGCTATGCCGAGACCGTCAGGGTGGTCTACGACCCGGAGGTGCTGTCGACGGCAAAGCTGCTGGAGACCTTCTTCCTCGCCATAGACCCGACGACGGTCAATCGTCAGGGCAACGACCGCGGCACGCAGTACCGCACCGGGATCTACTACAGCGACCCCGCTGATGAGCCGGTGGTGACCGCTGCACTGGAGCAGCTCCGCACGCAGTACAGCAAGCCGATAGCGGTGGAGGGGATGCCGCTCCGGAGCTTCTACAGAGCCGAGGAGTACCACCAGGATTACTTGGAGAAAAACCCCTCCGGCTACTGCCACATCTCCCCCGCCCTCTTCCGGAAGGCGCGCGAGGCGAATCAGCCCCGCTTCGGTCGCAAGAGCAGGGAGGAGCTACACCGGCTCCTCACCGACCTGCAGTACGAGGTGACACAGGAGGGCGGCACGGAGCGCGCCTTCAGCCACCCCTACGACCGGGAGTTTAGGGAGGGGATCTACGTCGATGTCACCACGGGGGAGCCACTCTTCCTCTCCTCAGACAAGTACGACAGCGGCTGCGGATGGCCCGCCTTCAGCCGACCGATCAGCGACAGCCTCCTCGTGGAGCGGACCGATCTACGCTACGGCATGCGCCGTACGGAGGTGAGGAGTAAGCTGGGAGAGGCACACCTGGGGCACGTCTTTGACGACGGTCCTCGCGAGCGTGGCGGTCTCCGCTACTGCATCAATGGCGCCGCCCTCCGCTTCGTGCCTAAGGAGGAGATGGAGCGCGAGGGCTATGGCGACTACCTGCACCTACTCAAGAGATAACCCGGCGTATACTGATAGAGAGAGCCCCGCACTGACACTCGGTCCGTGCGGGGCTCTCCTTGTATTATGGTCGGCTTATGTACCGACGACAGGGGGTGCTAATTACTTAACAGCCTGCTCTGCCTCCTTAGCGGTCTGAGCTGCCTGGAGGCTGTCAGCCTTGTCAGCTGCCTCATCGACAACCTCCTTAGCCTGGTCAGCCTTCTCGTCAATCTGCTCCTTGAGGGCGTCAGCCTTCTGGTCGATCTGCTCCTTAGCCTGGTCGGCGTTCTGCTGGTTCTCAGTCTTGTTGCAAGAAGCAAGACCCATCATCATACATACAGCGGCAGCGCTGATAGCGATAATCTTCTTCATAACTCTAAATCTATCTTTTAAGTGTGTAAAATATTGCCTATACTCGGGGACAAAGTTACATCTTATTTTTAATTGAGCAAACTCTTCCCCGAGAAGACCCCGCAATCTCTGTCTGGATCAGCCTTTTGAGCATCGTACGAAAGGGTCCTAAAGGGGGCTAAAGGGTCCCCACCCCCTCCAAAGAGGCATAGCGACCGGCAACAAATGATAACACTTTACCGGGTAAGCCGATCAAACCTATGTCCCTCCTTCCCATCATAGTAGTATAAGAGAATCAGCATTATGAAACAGATTATCACCTACCTCAGAGTCCATATCCTCCTTCCGCTCCTTATAATAGGGGTTGCGCCGGTCGTCCTGCAGGCGCAGGATCTGAGCGGCTCCACGTGGAGGTCCACCTTTGACCACACGGGGGCAAAGGGGTACATCTCCTACCACTTCACCTCGGCACAGGATGGGTACTACGAGTACAACGTAAAGTCGATCTTCAAGGACTATAAGGGTCGAGGAGACTTCACCTATCGTACCGATGATGGGCGACGCTACATCATCTCCGATGTGGAGCACCCCGATGACCCCGACTACAAGACTCAGGTGCAGATCAGCGGACAGCTACTGACCCTATCAATGCCCCCTCGGGTGGAGCAGATGGTGGAGGGCTCCCCGGGCTTTGTCCGGAAGATCCTGGACGAGTACCTCAGCGATATGCTGTCACTGCAGCGTCAGGTGATGCCATAAGCAGGAGTTAAGATAGATTAGCTCTCCGACGGATGGTCCTGAGCAAGAATGTGGTACCTTTGTCCCCGTGATGAAGAAGGGAGAGAAAACAATATCAGTACTGACTATGGCCCTGCTATGCGGAGCGTTGCTGCTCCTCATGGCAGGTTCGCCTCACGATAGCGAGGAGGAGACTCAGACCTCGGCAGCCGACACCATACTTGTCGCTCACACGGATAGTTGCCAGGTGATCTATGACCAGCTGGGGCTGAGTGCCTGGGTGGACGAGGAGGCATTCCGCAAGGCCTACGATGGCTACTGCCGGATCAAGGATCGGAAGAAGGAGATCCTCACTCTGATCGACTTTACGAAGCCGTCCAATGAGGAGCGGCTCCTTGTGCTGGATATGGCGGAGGAGAAGCTCCTCTTCCACTCCCTCGTTGCCCATGGGCGCAACAGTGGCGACCTCTACGCCACCCGATTCTCCAATCGTCCCGAGAGCCATCAGAGTTCGCTGGGGCTCTACCTCACCGAGGGGACCTACACAGGCAAGAATGGCTACTCACTTCGGCTCAATGGGCTGGAGAAGGGAGTCAATGACAATGCCCTCGCCCGGGCGATCGTGATCCACGGTGCCGCCTATGCCGACCCGTCCGTCTGCCGTGGCGGTCGGCGACTGGGGCGCAGCTGGGGCTGCCCTGCCCTACCGCCTGCACTCAATCGCCCGATCATCGACACCATCAAGGGCGGCAGCGTCCTCTACATCTACGGTGAGAGTCGCGATCAGCGCTCCTGACCGCCCTTCACATCTCATCGGAGGGGTCTAGCCCACTCTATTTCACCACCATATGCCCACCCCTCGACCAGCCCTGGGACTACCATCGGTGTGAGCGATTACTAATACCGATAAAAGAAAGAACTAATGCCGATATTAGTCGCGTCTAATATCGGTATTAGTGTATGCGCTCTGGCGGGAGCTTTTTCCCCGTGTCACTCGATCACAACGACGAGCGAGTTGCGGAGAGGTGCCCAGTCGTAGACAAACTTGGCGTGGCTGGAGGCATTGCGGACACACATATGGGAGCGGGGCGTGGTGCCGAGGCTGGGGCTCCACTCGCGGATCTTGCCGTGAGGGTTATTGACCGGCACCCCGTGGATATAGGCCCCGCAGCAGAAGCGGCTGGCATAGGGCGCAAAGCCGGCAATCGTTGAGCTGCCGTCCCCGGTGTAGTACATCTTGGGCTTCTTCTCCTGCAGGAGGTAGATCCCGAGCGGCGTAGCGCGTGCATAGGGCGGTCGCTTACGGCCGGTGGTGGCGGGATTGACACTCCTGACGAGCCACTGCCCGCGGGACTCGCGCTCCACGGTGAGGATATTCTGATTATTTCGGTCGACGAAGATGACGTGGTCGAAGAAGACGCTGTCCGGCAGCAGCTCGAGATACTTCCGCTTCACCATATACTCGCCCTCATCGTGCCGGGCGAGGAAGATGTGGTAGAAGGAGCCGACAGAGTCGATCACGTGGACGAGTGAGCCGTCCTGAGTGTAGCGGACCGGCTGGAGTGTGTCGCCGAGCTCGTAGAGGGCTGCCGACTGATAGCGCTCTACGCCATACTTGTCGGTGACGTGCTTGTACTCGTTGCGGTGAAAGTCCTTGATCGTCGGCGACTCACCATTCTTATTCTGCCGATTGGCGACCACCGCCCAGCGGCTCGCCTCCTCGTAGAGACTCTCGATGTAGGCAAGTCGCTCGCGCACTTGGTCATACTGCACCACCCGGAAGGTATCCCGGTAGTCGTAGACAGAGTCGAGGTGGTACTCCTCAAAGAGCAGCTCCTCCCGCAGGCTTATGCCTGCCGCCGTGAGGGGTTGCTGCTCCTCCGGCTCAGGAGCTACGATGGTGCTGTCTACCGCCGGCACGTTATCGGTCACCGTCTCAGCACTCACCCCACCCCTTCCACACGAGAGGAGAAGTAGCAGGAGGAGCGACAGGGATGACAGGGTCAGGGATCGTCTATTCATTTTGATGGGTGATACGATTGGGAATGGTGAGACAAGATAATCAAAATCCATCGTCTATGGGTACCTTTGTCCTGACTATGGGACAGAAACTAACTATGGAGGAGATGGGACGGCTCTCGCCGGAGGAGTACTCCGCAGCGCCTAAGTGCCCCATCCTCGTGATACTGGACAACGTGCGGAGTCTGCTCAATGTGGGGGCAGTCTTCCGGACCGCTGATGCGCTGAGGCTGCGGGGGATCGTCCTCTGCGGCATCACCGGCAAGCCGGGCCATGCCGACCTGCACAAGAGTGCCCTCGGCGCAGAGGAGACGGTCGACTGGAGCTACTGCTCCGATACCCTCGATGCGGTGCGGCAGGTGCGCGAGGAGGGCTATCTGATCCTCTCCGTGGAGCAGGCGCACGACAGCATCTTACTCCCTGACGTGGATCAAGTGATCGACACCGACCGCCCCACCGCCCTGATCCTCGGGCATGAGGTCCACGGCGTGCAGCAGGTGGTGGTTGATGCCTCGGACCACTGCATTGAGATCCCACAGTACGGCACCAAGCACTCGCTCAATGTCTCTGTCGCTGCCGGCATCGTCCTCTACACCATATCACAGCTCTACCGATGAGACGTACAGCCCTTATCATCGTCGCCGCCGGTCGAGGGGTCCGCATGGGTGCTCCGCTGCCCAAGCAGTACCTCCCTCTGGAGGGGCGACCGATCCTCGCCCATACGGTGCACGCCGCATCCGCCCTCCTCGCCCCGGGCGATCAGCTGATCTTAGTGATCCCCCCCGATGACGACGAGAGGGTCCGCACCCTGCTGGAGGAGTACTGCTCGGACGTCACCCTGACCCTGGTGCATGGCGGTGCGACACGTGGGGAGAGTGTGCTCCACGGACTGAGAGAGGTGTCGGAGGAGATCGAGCTGGTAGCGATCCACGACGGAGTACGCCCGATCCTCAGGCGGGAGATGTGGGACCGGCTGCTCGCTGCGATGGAGGGCAGCGAGGCGGTCATCCCGGTGACTCGCCCCACGGACAGCCTCCGGATGATCACCCCGGAGAGGGGCAGCACCGTCCTCGACCGAAGCCTCGTCCGCTGCGTGCAGACACCGCAGCTCTTCACCCGCGAGGCGATCATTGATGCCTACGAGGCGGAGGGCGACACGGCCCAGACGGATGACGCCGGGCTCTACAGCCTCCACACCGGGCGTAGTCCGCTCCTCATCGAGGGCGACCCGGACAATCTCAAGATCACCACCCCCCGCGACCTCGCCCTCGCCACCCTGATCCTTCGAGACGAGCTATAGCCTCTTATTGATTTTGTGACTATATTTGCTGATAGTAGGTAACACCATCAACGCCTGTGAACTATGGGACATGTATTCGAAAGCCTGAAGGAGTATCTCAAGACAGCCTCCGAGAAAGAACTGCAAGAGGACTGGAGTGCGCTGGCCCACCTCAATGAGGTGGGGACAGATGCCCTTGCATATGCCAATCAGATTCGGCTGACACAGGGTCTTGACCTAAGCGAACTGGATCGTCAAGAGGAAAAGGGACACTCTTTTTCCTCCAACGACATGAATTACTTAGCAGCATAAAGCAATGGCAGGACAAGGCAAAGCCGCAACATTCACCCTCAAGTCGTATCGGTTTCTCCAAGTCTCAATGGACATGGAGACTCAGGAGGCTGCGACATTGAGCGTCTCTTTTGACCCCTGTGGAGAATACTCCAAATCCACCGGTGAGTACAAGTTGCGACTGATTACAAGAGTTTCATCGGAGGAAAAAGAATTTATCTCCACAACACTCCAAGTGGTATTTGGATTTATTGAGCCCATAGAGTTATCCGAGATACCGGACTACTTTTATCCCAATTGTATGGCAATCGTATTCCCCTATGTCCGGTCATTCCTAAGCACATTGTCTCTTCAGGCTAACGTTCCACCAATCATCCTTCCGATCATTAATTTCTCTGACCTTCAGGGAGTCCTCAAGCGTAACACAAAAGAGGTGGAGTAAGTCGTCTACGGACTAAGATGACACCTATATACCAGACTCTGGAGGACAGAGGAAATAGGGAAGAAGTTGCTACCCACGGGCCCTACTTATGCCGATCTGTGGGCGATAACGGGGAGAAGAAGAGTGGAACCAGAGAGCCTTGGATGGGCGAAGGGTACTACTTTTGGGACACGCGTATAGAGGATGCCAAGTGGTGGGGCGATGAGATCTATGGGGACTCTCAATACATCATAGGCAGGACAAGCTTTGACGAGCAGTCAGAGCTACTCTTTGATACAGTGGGGCGTATGGCTGACCTAGACGACTTCCTTAAGTGCATTCGCCTGCTCCGTGACACCTTCCACCCCGATAGATTGACTATCCCTTTTGTCATAGCGTTCTTGAGGAGAGCAACAGACTTCCCTTACAAGGCGATCAGAATGTGCCCCAGCCCGAGGAGATCTTCTCCTAATCCAGATGAAACAATAGAGTACCCGGGAGGAAAAGCAACGCTACTCATACTAAGGAGAGTACAGATCTGCTTTTTTGACAAAACACTCCTCACAGAGCCTTTCGTCATAGTCTATCCGGATGAGACCAATCTATCCGGTAACACAAGTGACGAGAATATGTAGTCTTAACCCTATGGCGCGACCCGGAGACGGCACCTTGCTCGGCAGCGACCTCACCTACCTGACCGGGGTCGGGGAGCGGCGCGCCCATCTGCTGTCTAGCGAGCTGTCCCTCCGGACGCTGGAGGATCTGATCCTCTACTTCCCCTACAAGTACCTCGACAGGACGCAGATCTACCCCATCAGCCAACTCTCCACCGGGCTGGCGTACGTCCAGCTGAGAGGGCGCATCGTCAGCCTCGAGCAGGAGGGGCAGGGACACCGCAAGCGACTGAGGGGCTACTTCAGCGACGGCACCGGGATGGTGGAGCTGGTATGGTTTAATAGCATCTCCTACTGGACCCGCACCCTTCGTCAGGACACGGACTACATCCTCTTCGGTCAGCCCAAGGCCTTTAAGGGCGTCATCAGCATCACCCACCCCGACATTGAGGTGGCGAGCAAGGCGGGGGAGAGCGTCGGGAGCTTTTTCCCCCTCTACCACACGTCAGAGCGGATGAAGCGCTCGGGGATGGATAGCAAAGCACTCTCGGGTGCCGTCCGTAGGGCATTTGACCGGGTGCAGGGGCAGATCCCTGAGACCCTCCCCGGCTACTTCCTGAGTCAATACGGGCTGATGCCGAGGGCTCAGGCGCTCTACGCCATGCACTTCCCCACGGACCCGGCACAGCTGGAGGCGGCACAGCGGCGGCTCAAGCTGGAGGAGCTCTTCTACCTCCGCCTCAGGATGCGACTGATCCACGCCGAGCGGCAGGCAGAGAGTGGCGGCTTCGTCCTCGGTCCCCTGGGGGATCACTTCATGACCTTTTATGAGCAGGGGCTCACCTTTGAGCTCACCGGGGCGCAGAAGCGCGTCCTCAGGGAGATCCGCGAGGACGTCACCTCGGGACATCAGATGAACCGCCTCCTACAGGGCGATGTGGGATCGGGCAAGACGGTCGTGGCGCTCCTCGCAATGCTCCAGGCGGTGGACAGCGGTATGCAGGCCTGCATGATGGCACCGACGGAGATCCTCGCACAGCAGCACTACAATACCCTCACGAGGATGCTCCGTGGACAGAAGACCTCCGTCGCCCTCCTCACCGGGTCGATGCGGAAGCGGGAGAAGGAGCGGATCACAGCCCGCGTGGAGGCTGGCGAAGTGGACATCCTCGTCGGCACCCACATACTGATCGAGGACTACGTCCGCTTCCATGCCCTCGGTATGGCGGTGATCGATGAGCAGCACCGCTTCGGCGTCTACCAGCGGAGCCGGCTCTGGGAGAAAAACCCCGCCCTCCACCCCCACATCCTCATCATGAGCGCCACTCCGATCCCCCGCACGCTCGCCATGACAATGTACGGCGACCTTGATGTCTCCGTCCTCGATGAGCTCCCCCCGGGGCGCACACCCATCAAGACCAGCTTTGCCCTCGAGAAGGACGTGGTGGAGGTGCGGAAGTTCCTCCATATGCAGCTCCGAGAGGGTCGGCAGGTCTACATCGTTTATCCACTCATCGAGGAGAGCGAGAAGAGCGACCTGAAGTCGCTTGAGGAGGGGTACGACGAGACAAGGAGCATCTTCCCCTCCTATCAAGTGGGGATGGTGCACGGGAAGATGAAGGCGGCGGACAAGGAGGAGGAGATGCGGAAGTTTGCCGCCGGCGAGACGCAGATCCTCGTAGCTACCACGGTGATCGAGGTGGGTGTGGATGTGCCCAATGCCACAGTGATGGTGATCACGGCGGCGGAGCGCTTCGGTCTCTCGCAGCTGCACCAGCTCCGCGGGCGTGTCGGGCGGGGCGATAAGCAGAGCTACTGCATCCTCCGTGTGGGACCCAAGGCGGGCGCCACCTCGATGAAGCGGATCCAGGTG
>QWBY01001647.1_pt1 | contig 13396 bp, 14 predicted proteins | sample 1972471 | NCBI WGS metagenome assembly QWBY01 (sample SAMN09866722, study PRJNA288562) | Human gut metagenome isolate term6_stool, whole genome shotgun sequencing... | reverse complement strand
TTAGCTTTATTTTGAGCTTTCTCGTTTCTTTCTTTGAATGATTTTAGAAGGTTGTTGTATACATATCCTTCTTGTCCATCGAATTTAACCTTAACATATCCGTTAGCTGCTTCTTCGATTACTTCAACTATATCGCCTTCTTGTAGAACGCTTATTACATTTGATGAAAGTTGAGCTTCATCTCTAAAGTTTGCTGGAGCTACAACTTCTGTTTCAGCTTTTACATTAAACCATGGTGTTCCTACGAATGCTTCTCTTCCTTCGAAGTCAATTCTGTACCAACCATTAGCTTTTCCAAGAATTTCGTAAGATTTGTTTTCGTCATTGATTGTTCCAATAACATTGTTCTTTTCTTCAGCAGTGCTTCTTACATTTACTGCTTTTGCCTTTTCTGTGTTAAGTTCGATTCTGTCAGCCTTAGCTTCCTTTGATCCGAAAGTAAATACTGACGGTAGTACTAGGGCTGCTGCTAGTGCGTATTTTGTGAATTTGTTCATTTATATCCTCTTCCTAATTTTCAAATTTAATTTTACTTGTAATAATAGTTACAAAATATTAACAACTCTTTTTTACAAGCCCTATTGTACCTTTAAATTGTGTGAAAATTATGTAGATTATGAATTTTTTTAATATTTTCTAGGAAATATTGAAATATAAGGTTTTCCTTGGACTTTTTTAGCTGATTTTATCAAATTTTTTATTAATTCTATAGATTTTTTTCATAATTTTTCTATAATTCAAACAAATTTCGACCGTTTTTCCTTTTCTTTTAGCCAATTAGATTGTAACAAATGTAATCTCTTGTGATTTTTTCTTTAAGCTTAGCCCCTATTGCCTAATTATTAGCCCAAAATTTCCTAAAGTAGTATAATCTTCATAGAATTTATATGAAAGAGAGCAAGTAATGATTAATGTCTACATTTTATGTGGTGGCCCTTCAAGCGAACATGATATCTCTTTAAGAAGCGCCCTTAACATAAGCAAAAATTTAAATGAAGAAAAATATAAGATAAAGCTAGTATATATCAATAAGGAAGGAGCGTACTCAGAATCCTTCGGTAAGATAGAAACTGATAATGAGTTTGACCTAGTAAAAGAAGTTAAGGAAAATAGGACAAAGTCTATAGCAAATTTCCTCGACACTCTATCTAAAGAAGATTATTCAAAGACCATAGTAATTCCTGCAGTCCACGGAACCTATGGAGAAGATGGAACCATCCAAGCCCTTCTAGATGTTATAGGAATTGCCTACATAGGAAATGGCCTCCTATCTTCTGCAATCTGCATGGACAAAGTTACAAGCAATGATATTTTTGAGAAGAATAAATTAAGCCAGGCCAAATATCTCTATACTAATAAGGATGGTTTCGACGATGCCTTCGCTGATAGATGTATAGAAGAAATCGGCCTTCCTCTTATAGTAAAGCCTTCTGCTAATGGGTCTTCTGTTGGCGTAAGCAAGGTTACAGATAAGAAGGAACTTTTGGCTGCTGGAAGAGAAGCTCTAAAGTATGACAAAAAGGTCCTTGTCGAAGAGCTAATCGAAGGTCAGGAAATCGAGTTTGCTGTAGTAGGCTACATGAATCCAGATGTATCAGAGCCTGCAGCCTACATTTCAGATCACACCTTCCTCGACTACGATGCTAAGTACTTCTCAAAATCTACCAAGGAAACTCTTCCTTATACATTAGAAGAAGAGAAACTCAAAGAAGCTCAAGACTTTGTAAGAAGAGCCTATGAGGCTTGTGGCTGTGAAGGCTTTGCCAGAGTTGATATCTTCCTAGGCAAGGATAATAATTTCTATGTCAACGAAATCAATACCTTCCCTGGCTTTACTCCTTCATCTTTTTTCGCAAGACTCTGTGAGCTTATGTATGATGAAAGCTTTGCAGAGGTTTTGGATAGATTAATAGAAGATGGATTTGAAAGGTGGCAAAGATGATAGAAAGAAGTCTAGGCGAAATCGCCAAAATGATTGGTGGAGAAATCTCCGACGAAAAATACTCTGATCTAAAAATTAAGGGAGTATCTACAGATTCAAGGACAATCCAGGATGGAAATCTCTACATCCCTCTAATCGGCGAAGTCTTTGACGGAAGACTTTTTATCAAAGAATGTGAGGATAAGGGAGCCATTGCCTTTCTCGCAGATCATGATTGTAAGATAAAAAATAATATATCCATCCCTTATATAAGGGTTGAAGATACCTTAAAAGCCCTCCAAGATTTGGCAAGAGCCTATAGGGCTGAGCTAAAAGATACCAAAGTCATTGGCATAACAGGATCAAATGGAAAGACAACTACCAAGGACCTCCTCTATGAAGTCCTCAAGGAAAAGTACAAAGTCCAGAAAACCATAGGAAATCTCAATAATGAAATAGGAGTTCCTAAAACTATCCTAAGCCTTGAAGAAGATACAGATATCGCTATAGTAGAGATGGGAACAGATAGCTTCGGAGATATATCTCTTACTACCAGTATTTCAAAACCAGATATAGCAATTATTACCAATATCGGAGATAGTCACCTAGAAAATCTCAAGACTAAGGAAGGAATCCTAAAGGCCAAAATGGAAATCGTAGAAGGCCTAAGCCCAGAAGGATATTTCATCTACAATGGTGACGATCCTACTATGAAAAAGGAAATCTCAACCTATGAAGTAAAACAAAAAATCATATCTTTTGGAGAAGAGGATGAAAATGACTTTGTAGTAAAAGCTTCTGGTGATAATAGAGGAAAGGTAAGCTTTACCCATGATGGAGAAACTTATACCATTCCCCTACTTGGTAGCCACAATATCTACAACGGTGGAGTGACAGTTCTAGTCTCAAGCCTTCTTGGTCTAAGCAATAATCAGATTAAAAAGGGACTTTCTGAAGTAACTCCTGCCAATAATAGGTCAAGGATGATAGAATTCGATGGCTTCGATGTCTTGGATGACTGTTATAAGTCAAATCCTCAATCCCTAAGAAGTGGACTTGAGACAACTAAGCTTCTAGGCGGTTATGACAGTAAAATCCTCGTGCTCGGCGATATGCTAGAGCTTGGAGAAACTGAAAACGACCTCCACTATGAAGTAGGTAGGGAGATCGACCCAAAGGATATCGACTATTGTCTTTTCTTTGGAAGTCTTTCTAAGCATATGTATGAGGGAGCCTTAGAGAACTTCTCAAAGGATAGGATCTACCACTTTACCAGCAAAAATGATCTCATAGACAAACTAAAATCCCTCATCACTAAGTCTTCTCTTGTTTTTGTCAAAGGAAGCCATGGCATGCACATGGAAGAAATTATAGAAAGTATAAGCAAGTTAAAATTATAGGAAAAAATTAGAAAAGAATTAGAAAAGAAAGGAAAAGGAAGAATAATGATTTATACCGTAACCCTAAATCCATCAATTGATTTATTTGTTGAGCTCAAAAATCTCAATCTCGGTGGACAAAACAACATCGTCCAAGAAAGATCCATCCCAGGGGGAAAGGCCCTAAACGTATCAAGGATTCTCTCTTCCCTACGAATCCCAACCATAGCTACAGGATTTACCGGAGGCTTTCAAGGAGAATTTATCAAAGATTGGCTAACAAACGAAAATATTAGTACTAACTTCGTAAAGATGGATAATCACAACAGAACTAATATCAAACTTTTCGAAAACAATCAAGAAACTATGATAAACTTCCCAGGACCAACCATCAAAAGCGAGGAAGTAGACGAATTAGTTTACTATCTATCAAGAGTAAGAGAAGGAGATACCATAATCTTCGGTGGATCAGTTCCTCCAATGGAAGATGGACTCGATAACGACATCTACACAAGACTCGTATCAGTAGCTACAGCAAACGGAGCAGACTTCGTAGCAGACGTACCAGCTAGATACCTCCTCGATATGGTCAAGGAAAAACCAATCCTAGTTAAACCAAACGGTGAAGATATAGAAGAAATATTCAATGTAAGAATTGAAGATAAAAAAGACTTCATCCCATACGGCAAAAAGCTCGTAAATATGGGAGCCAAATACGTAATAATCTCCTATGGTGCGAGTGGATCAATGTTCTTTGTGGGAGATGATGTCTACGAATCAACTCCAGTAAAAGATGATAATGAAATAATAAACACTGTTGCCTGTAGGGATGCCATGATAGGAGGCTTCGTAGGAACTATGGTTCGTGATGGCGACCCAGTAGAATCATACAAGGTCTCAGTAGCCAGTGCTTCTGCCACAGCAAGAGTCCTAGATCTCCCATCAAGAGAAGAAATAATGAATATGCTTCCTCTTGTCAATGTTGAAAAAATTGGATAAAAGTATAGTCCTGGAACTTAGATAAAGTAAGCCAGGACTTTTTTTGTCAAAAATCTCTTCTTTTGTGATATTTAATTGCGTGTTTGATTGAAACTTTAAGAAAAATTACAACTAGTATAAAAGAAAATTGCAATCATCGTTTAATTTTCTTTTACAAAGTTAAGGATTGGATCAAAATCTTTAATAAAATACCTTATAGCCATTCTAAGATGGCACCATAAAGTTAGTGGAACATTCATTTACAAAAGTCTTAAAAAAATAACTTTTAAATCTTTAAATTAGCTGATCTAATCTGATGTCGCTTACCTTATCAAGAGTATAAGAACAAATACTTACTATTTCTTCCCAGTCTGTTTCATTCCATGGAAAGTCTTTTATACCTACCACTTCTATACCTACTTTTTTTGCCATTTTAATGGCATATAGGGCGTCATCATATAAGATAATTTGACTAGGATCTCTTTCTAGTTTTCTAGCAAGCATTGTCCAAAACTCTATTTGTGATTTTTTAAGTCCAGTATTATCAGCAGTTGCTATTAAGCTAAAGTAGTCATAAATACCCATCCTTTTAAAAGCCTTGATTATGCAATCTGAACTAGATGATGAGGCTACTGATAGTTGAACTCCCTCATCATAAAGATTTTTTATTATCTCTATCGCACCTTCTTTGGCTTCCACTTCATTAGAGTATTTGTAATCTATCGAACTTCGAAAATAATGATATACTTCTTCGAAAGTCATATCTTTAGCAATTGTATTTGATATATACTTGCTCATTCCTTCAATACTAAGGGATTCTATGGTATCTCTTACATCTTTGTCCAAACTATCCATATTATAACCATATTTTTCCAATAAATTATTCTCAAGATCCAGCCACATTGGCATAGAATCTAGTATTGTTCCGTCAACATCAAATACCAAACTTTTCATAAAACCTCTCTTATAACTTTCTTTTAAATTATTAAACTAACCTAGAAAGAATATACTAAACTCATAAACTCTTCAAATGGTATTTTAGAATTCGAATATTTTCAAGGATATTGATTCTATAGATAGCTACAGAAATCATATCCTCTTAACTTATAATTCTAAAGATAATTTTATTTGATAAAACATCTTTTTTATAAGCACATGAAATTTCATTTAGGTTAATTTAAATTAGAAAACCGGGATCCGCAAAGAATATTGATATAATAAGCTTATTAAATATATTTTTCCAATTTAAAAACTGACCTCCATGTGTTAATTTTTATACCTAACTTTTGGGGGTCAGTTCATAAGCACATTATTTTTTATTTTTACTACACAGCCAAGATACCCGTATAAGCACCTATCAATCCCATCGCCAACATTATTAACATTATAATTAGCGGACTAACTTTTTTCTTTAATAGGACCCATGATAACCAGAATATTAGCAAGGTAGGAATGCCTGGTATAATACCATCTAATATTTCTTGGATTGTTGTAGCTGCTTCTCCTGATCCTAAGCTAAAACCTATATTTACATTTACCATTTCAGCTGTCATAGATCCTGCCACTGCAAGACCTACTATTGAAGCTGCCTTAGTTAATTTTTCCATTATCCCATGTTCGTTTGCCTGGGTTATAACTTCCGTACCGAGGTTAAAACCAACAAATGATAAGATATACCTACAAAGTAAACTTGGTATGTTCCATGTTAGTAAAAATAATATTGGTCCGAGGATATTTCCTTGTAGGGCTAGAGATGTACCAATACCTGTAGCAATAATCCTTAGCGTACCCCAAAATATCGAATCTCCTATTCCTGCAAGAGGTCCCATCAGAGCTGTTTTAACTTCAGATATGGATTTGGTATCAAATGTATCCATATTATTAGCTCTTTCCTCTTCCATAGCGGCAGAAATACCAAGAGGGAAACTAATAATAAAAGGGGTTGTATTGTAAAATTCAAGGTGTCTTGTTAGAGCTTCTTTGAAATTTTCATCATCAGGATATAGCTTCTTTAAAATAGGCATCAATGCCCAAGCATATCCCATGTGCATCATTCTCTCATAGTTCCAAGCATGTTCCATTGGAAGTGTTCTGAAACCTAATTTTCTTAAATCTTTTTTTGTAATTATACTATTTTGATTTTTTATCTTATTAAAATTCATCTAACACATACCCTTCCTGTTCACTACTAGTATAGGCCACGTTTTGAACTTCATCTTGTTTAAAAAAGCCTATAGCTGCAATAATTATTGAGAATATAGCTATACCTGTGGTTGTTAATCCTGAATTTGAGAAGTAAGCTAGTAGGAAGTAACCCATAAAGAAGTATGGAGCAACCTTTTTGTTCATTATCATTTGTGCTAGCATAGCAAAACCAAGAGCTGGTAACATTCCAGTGGCTATTTCTATCCCTGTTGTAACGAATTCAGGTATGCCGCCCAAGGCATTTGTTACAGCATCACTACCAAAATAGTAAGCAATAGGCACAACGCATGATGTAATCATTTCTATAAAAAATGGAATTACTAAAACATCAAAGCTAAACATCTTGTATTTGCCATCTGCAACGTGTTTATCAGCCAAGTGACCTAGAGCAACTAATAACGGTGATCCTATTATTGTCCTAAGAGCTAACATCAAACTAGCTATTGGCATACCAAGGGTTAATGCAGCTTCAGGACCACTTCCGGCCTTTATAGCAAAGGCAACACCCAATACTGTTCCTGACAACATATCTGGTGGTATATAAGAACCTATACTAACTGCACCAATAAAGGCAAGTTCAAGAGTTGCTCCCATTATTAAACCTGCTTGAAAGTCTCCAAGCACAAGTCCAACTAGTGGCCCAATAACAATAGGTCTTTGAATTAGAGCCGTTCCTAGAAAGAACTCCGCCCTACCTAGTAGCATTATAAGTGCTAAAAGCATTGTTTCTCGTAACATATAATCTCCTTTAAATTACATCTTCTACATCAACCTTATTACTAGATGGTACGCCTTGAATATATACATCCACGCCTTTTGAGATCATGTTTCTTAGTATATCTTTATCTTCTTCATTTGCATAAACAGCAACTGCAAGCTTATCATAGCCTTCGTGAGGATAAGTACCTCCTAGATTTACCTCTTTAATATCTAGTGCATTTACTATTTTTTCGCAATCAGCAATACTTTCAACTATAATAAATAAATTGTATTTATCCGTTACCCCAGACTTTATAGCCTTGATAGAATCTTCTATAGTTTTAGCTATTACCTTAACTCCAGCAGGTTTTGAAAATTTGATTACATTTTGTCTTAGCCTATCATGGACTAGCTCATCATTCGCTAACAAAATTGCATTTGCATCTAAGCTCTGTGACCATGAGAAGGCTACTTGTCCATGCAAGAGCCTGTGGTCAATTCTTAATAATTTTATCATGGTATCTCCTTAAAAGTCGTCCAATTCTACATCATCTTCTATATCTGATACAAGACATTTTAGGATTCCTTTTTTTGAATTTTCAATTATTTCATCAATTTCATCATCTATAGTATCTTCACTTGCTAAAAGAACACTCATTACAAGGATAAGGTTCATCCCTGTAATAAGTATTATATTTTCCTTATCAGTGATAAGATTCATAAGCTCGTTATTTACACTACCGCCAAAAAGATCAGATACTATTATTAACTTGTCATTTTTATTTTCCTCAAGAAATTTCTTTATATCCTTTTCAAAAGGAGCTTCCTGGTCGACATAAGCTGCCATGGCAAACAAATTTTCTTGAGGGCCTAATATTAATTCTACACTTGATTTCACGCCCTTTGCCATATAGGCGTGACTTACTAATAAAACTTTCATAACTTAGCCTTTTAATAGTCAAATTGTCTATAATATCTTCTGTATTCTAAGTTGTGGTTTGTGTATTTAGCGTAATTTCTTCCCATTCTTTCTGTTAGGAGAGCAGTTGCAATCCAAGGTGTTAGGTATTTTCTAAACTTGTTGTCAATACCATTAAGTGCAAATTCTTGAGTATCGAATACATAGTGCTCTGCGTTTATTTTTTTACAGAAATTTTCTACCCTATTATCTTGTTCTCTAAATTCATCCTCTCCTTTTATAATAAATACTGGTACGTTTTCCTCTACTAATTCTAGGGTACCATGGAAGAATAGAGAGCTTGTTACTGGTCTTGTTCTAATCCATTGCATCTCTTCTAAGATACACATTGAATATAGTAAACATTCTCCCCAAAGGGCACCAGATGCTGTAAATATAGTATGCTCAGCGTTATAGATTTTGCTTGCTATATGGTCAGCTCTCTTATCAAACTTTTCTCTAATTCCAACTAAGCTTTTAAAGATACCCTTTAATTGATCAGCAAATTCATCATAGTCATCAAATTGACCCATTTGATTTAATATTTGATATAAGAAAATGGTTTGTAGCAGGTAAGAAAATTCTACTTTCCCTGTTACAGCAGCTTCTTCAACTACGTGTGTAGAGTATTTTGCAAGTTCAGAATCTAATTTGGTGAAAGATACAACTCTAACTTCTCTTTTTTGGAATTCTTTAACAGCCTTGATTAATTCAACTGTATTACCACTTGAACTTGCTGTAACTACTAAAGAATTTTTACTTAATTTTTTATCTTTCTTTAGGAAATAGTCAGCTGCACTTATTAGATGAACATCTATGTCAAAATACTTATCTAGCATATAATATAAGTGGTAAAATTCAAATTCTGTGCCACCAATACCCATAAGGTAAAGATTGTCAAAGCCTTCATTGGCTATTTGAACTGCTAGCTTTTCTACATCTTCTCTCTTTTGGTAAGTTGCAAATCCATCTTCTAAATATTTTTCTGTGTCAAAATTGTATATTTTTCCCATTTCAAACTCCTATAATCATTACTTCGCTTTTGATACTATCGATTCATCAAATTTTTCCATCAATGGATGGGCTTTCCAAGTATTCATTGTTTCTGTTACATAATATGAAAATAATTGGAAAGGCACTACAGAATAAATCAACCTTGATAATTTATTTTCATATCTAACATTTATAACGTTTTCATCATCTATTTGCCCATCAGTTATAAAGTAACACTTATCAGTAACTTGTTTTAAGGCCTTAAACAGTTCATATTCCCTATCACTTGTCTCATCTAGGTTATCAATTATTGCAATTGTGTAATCTGGTGTTAGTTGTAAGTTTGGCCCATGGAGGTATTCTTCAACTTCAAAATACATAGCTGGTATTTTCGTTGTTTCACTTATCTTTAAGACGGCCTCCCTAGCAATTCCTAGGCAATCTCCAGAACTTATTATATGGACAATCTTAGTTGATAGCATATTCTTTTTATCTCTTTGATATAAATTTGTTGACTTATTTACAATATTTTCAAAGATATCGTGTGCACTTTCCATATCTTTTTTAAGACTTGTAAGTAGGTCTTGGTCTAGGGATCTGTTCCCATAATTTATAGCAAAATTCAATAAAAATATTATTAAACCAACATATCCTCTCGTAACATATCCAACCGTTTCAATACCTATACCATAGTCAAAAACATCATCCGAATGTTTTCCTATTTCACTTTCAACATCTGAAGTAAGGACTGCTCCCTTGATGTCATTGGCCTTTAGGGTGTCAACTAGATCAATACAATTTGTTGACTTTCCTCCTTGGCTTACTACCAAAATAAATTTATCCTTATATCTATTCATTTCGTAGTATTTAAAGGTATGGGCAGTAAATACCTCAACATTCTTATTAAGTAAGTCTCTTAAGGCATATTTAACAGACATACAAGCATTGAAAGATGAACCAGATGCCACTAAAATCAAATCCTCATTGGATTTTTTGTAAAAGTCTATAAACTCTTTAGTCAAAGACTCATCCAGAAGATTTTCGGTGACTAATTCTGGAATACTGTTTACATAATCCAACATTGTTTTCTTCATAATCACCTCCAGTAGATTGTTAAACTATATAGTTTCTACCATTATGATATAACAAGCTAAATCTTTATGCAATCGTTTTTATAAAATAGTCGTATTTTTTAAACCAGCTTATAAACCACTTGAGTTTTCTAAATTTTTTATATCTTGTAATTAATTTTAAATTCCACCCTATCCATTTTCATATAAGAAATAGTATATTCTACAAGTTCTCTCTTTTTATTAAATCCAAAAAACCTAACTTTATAAATGTAATTACTAGGATCAATATTTAGGATATTGCTAATTTCAGGATTTTTCTCAACTTCTATTTTTGTAATAAAATTAATGGGTAGGTTCTTTTTATAGGCCATGTAATCATAGATAGATATCTTAGAAAAATCATACCTAATAGCATCCTTAAAAATATCAAATGGAAAATAACAATATTCAACCCCATATGGACTTTCGTCAGAAAATCTTATCCTATTTAATTCATAAAAATCATAATATTTTTTGAATATTTTATTTAATTTATTTTGATCGTATAAAAGCTTAAATTTTTGAACATAGTCAGTTGAAGATTTTCCTAGGACTATGTTCTCATGTTTGATTGAAATGGGATTATCATCTGAAAGAATAATTCTGCCGTTGTAGTTTAGATTATTTGATACATAAGTTCCCTTTCCTTGGACCTTGATTAAAATCTTATTATCTACAAGTTTATCAATAGCATACTTAACTGTCATCCTGCTTACATTAAACTTGTCCGCAAGCTCTCTTTCTGAGGAGATTTTCATTCCTGGTTTTAAATTTCTATTTTTTATTTCTGTCAAAAGGTAGTCCTCTACTTTATGATGTAAGAAATTCTTCAAGCTTACCTCCTTCAAAAAATTCAAATGTATCAACTCTAGTTATTTCTTGTAGGTTTCCAAATATATTTTCCTTATCATAAAATTTCGAATTAAGCATAATCATTGTAGTAGCCGGTTTTAAATCAAAATATTTAACCTCTGTGTCATCTAAATAAACCATAGATAAAATAACATCGGCTCTCTCGGTTTTAGAAATCACAGAATCAAAAATTATTGTCATGTCTGGATTTTTAGATAAGAGGTTTCCAAATATTTTATAATGAAATACCCCCTTAAAATAAGATACAATCTCTTCTGTTTCCTTAATTTCAAATTCTATACAAACTAAGTATGCATCCCTATCAGCATCAACTAAATTTGACAGGAAAATATTCCCCTGCACAACTTCAAATTTCAACAAATTTATAGAAAAATTCCTATCTTCTTCAAACTTTTCTTTCCAGTAGTGTATATTTTGTAAATCTCGTACTATTTTTTCCACAACTAACCTCTCTATTAATCCATATGAATCAAGTTTTTAATCTCTCTTATCCTTTCCTTATCCTAATCGCTTGATGTGTATAGTTGACTATTAGATTAGCAAGGTCTTTTCTTCTATTTCTCGGTAAACTTCTACAAATATGCATGAACTACCATTAGTATTATATAACCACCTATTGTAATAACGCTGCAGATCCCCTTTAACTTGCATGAGTTCTTAGACTTTTTTAATTTTCCAACTTATAATATAATTAACAAGTGATTAGCATAGCATTTAGTAATGTTTTCCATATAAGAATCCTTACATTAAGCTACACAAACGCAATTATTGTGCCTATAGTTTCACTTGCTTTTTCTAAGCATATTCACTTAAAAGTCTTCAACAACTGCATATTATTCCTGTATTCTGCGCTAATTCCCTATAACATAATTGCATCCGATGAGCCTCATATTCTAGTATATAGAGCTTAGCAACTTCTTCCCCAAAAGAGAAAATCTATATAGGCACAAACTCACATATGTTTCTAACTTTTAGGATTATAAAATAGGTGTTCATTTTATTAAATCTTTAAGTATGACCTGGCAAAATTATATATTTGCGAATTTCTAACTCAAATGATATCTTATAACCTTTTATAGATGATTCATATAATCTAAATTAGATTTGATAGAAGCTCTGCAACAGATCTTACACTGAAATTACACACCTTCCTCACCTCTTCATTAGTAACATAATCAAGGCTGTAGGAAAGAGATGTATTACTTAAAAACTCAATGTCATTGAAGTCATCTCCTATTGCTATTATTTCCTTATCAAATCCATAGAAGTCCTTGATAAATTCTATGCCAGTTTGCTTGCTGACAGCTGAGTTTATGACATCTGTAACTCCAATTGACTTGTGGAAGGAGAGGTCTTCTTGGAAGGGGTTTTCTAGCATATTATCTGAGTATATTGCAAGAGATAGGATTTCTTCGCCTTCTCTTAAGTCGGATATCTTATCTACTGCCCTGTCCTTATCTGTAAAAATCCTAGTCGGGAATTTTCTTCCGTAGAAGTCTATTACATCCATAATTTTATCCTGGTCTAGTGAATATTTTAGGATTTCTGTCATCTCCTTGCCGTTTTTTACAAAAATATGGGACCCGTTGTTGGCTATGACAAAATCTGGGTCAATCTTTCCTTCTATTAGGACAAAGAGAGAATGGTAGGTCCTACCTGTTACAAAGCCAAAGAGATTCCCCTTATCTTGGAAATCTCTTATTGCCCTTATATCTTCTGTTTTGATTTTCTCATCTATGAAAATCGTCCCGTCAAAATCGGATGCTATTAACTTCATTTGTCTTCACTTATTTCTATTTTTTCAAAACTAATATTGTTTCTCTCGAGAAGCTCTACTGCATATTCGTCCATCCTATAAGCTGTTTCGTAATAGATTTTCTTAATTCCTGCTTGGATTAGGGACTTGGTGCAGTTAAGGCAAGGAAAATGAGTCACATAGCAAATGGTGTTTTTGGTAGCTATGCCTTCCTTGGCACAATATAGTATGGCGTTCATCTCGGCATGGATTGTGGCTATACAATGCCCGTCTCTCATGGTGTGGCCCACCTCATCGCAATGAGGATTTCCCTTAATCGATCCGTTATAGCCTGTAGAAACTATCCTGTTTTCTTCATTTACCAAAACGCAACCAACATAGGCCCTATCACAAGTTCCACGTCTTGCGACAGTCTTTGCAAGTTTCATAAAATATTCTTCCCAACTAAGTCTATCTTTTGCCATATTTTCTCCTTAAAATTTAAGTCTTATCTCAAATAGCATATCAAAGAATTTGTAACTT
>QWBY01005299.1_pt1 | contig 13399 bp, 13 predicted proteins | sample 1972471 | NCBI WGS metagenome assembly QWBY01 (sample SAMN09866722, study PRJNA288562) | Human gut metagenome isolate term6_stool, whole genome shotgun sequencing... | reverse complement strand
ATTCCTGCTTCCGCGAAATGTATTGTATTTTTTTTCTAAAATATTAAGTTTTCCAAATTTTTCAAGATTTTTAATGAACTCGCTTTTATCGATAAAGCCCTCATTGTTAAACGAAATCAGCACAAATTTTGCTTTCAGCTTTGAAATAAGATCGAAAAACGCCTCAGCCGCACGCGTTTTTTTATTATAAACAGATTTATTCCAACCTTGTGCAATACCTGAAACTTGTGAAATTTCGTTCGGACGCTCATATTTTGCGATTAAATTCAGCATAAAATAGTTCGATCCGTAAGGATGCTGATTATAAGGCGGATCAAGATAACAAATATCGCAATTTTCAAGCTCGCCTGCAAGTTTGTTCGCATCTTTCTGCTCTATTGAAAAAGGCACGGAAAAATTTGAAAAAACAGGAAGCGGTAACGAAATATCTCCTAAAATTCTCTTTAAAGCATTTCTGCCTTCGCCGCCAAACTGTCCGATACCTTTTTTATTTTTATAAAAACCTTTAAAAACACCGCTTGTATTGGCGTGAGTGCTTGCTTCATAAAGTAAAGGCGCAATGAAAAATTTTTGCATTTCAGGTGAAATTTTAGAAATTTCGCGGCGCGCGCTGTCGATAAAAACAGCATTTTTATGAGTATAAAAAACGCGCTCTTCGGGCATTATATTTTTGTCGTTTTTCGGCGCATAAAGTTCGGTTATAAAACCTGGAGTTAAATTTTTATAAACTTCATTTAAAATTTCAGTGCGAATTTTTGAAATTTCACTCAATAAATCAGCCGAAATATTACTTAAATAACATTCATTTGTAATTTTTGAATAAGTTTCCAAATCGTTGGCAATTAAAAATTCACTATTTGCCTTTAAAAATCTGGCTACGATGCCTGATCCTGAAAAAAGATCCGCACAAAACAGTTTTTCTTTTTTCAGCTCTTTTTTTACGAATTCAACGCCCTCGCCGATAAAATCCAAAAGTGCGCGTTTATTTCCAAGATAAGTCAAAATTTGTTCGCTTAAAAATTTTTCGTTTTCCAAAATTTACCTTAAATTTTTTGTTTGGATTATATAAAATTTTAAATTTTAAAACGTTTAAAGTAAAAACTAAAAAATACCGCATTTTTAACAAAATTTGTCTTTATCATTGTATGAAAATTTTGTATAATTTAATGTTTGTTTTATACAAAATTACGTATAATTAGCGAAAATTTTCTTATGTTTTAAACATTTTTAATTATACATAATACAAAAAATTGTATACTTTAAACAATTTTATGTATCTTTAACGAAAACAAATGTATAATTTACACATGGTTGAAACAAACGATATTTTTAATATTTTGCACAATGCCGTTGAGTCAAAACAAATGGGCAAAAAAATATCGCAAGCCGCAATGGCAAAAAAACTTGGAGTTTCGATGCGCACATATCAAGACTGGAGGCTTGGCACTACGAAACCGCAAGCCGCTCTTGCCGTGTTTAGAATGCTTTGCGAACTTGAGAATGATGATATCTGCTTTGTGTTGAATAAAATCAAAAAACTAATGGGGGAATGAAAATGCAAAATTTAAGTTTGCAAGAAAAGATCGGACTTGAAGCAGTTTTTTCGGCTATTTATACTAAAAAAAGTTCGAAATTTATGGAATTTTATAAAAGAATTTATAGTTTGTTTTTTAAGCAAAAAGCGTAGAAACTACGCTTTTTTTACTAAATTTTTGAAAAGCTCCACGCTATCAAGTTTTTCCCACGGATAGTCTTTTATACCGACTTGTCCGTTCGCTGCTACTTTAGAATATAAAAACGTCTCAGCGCTTGGTTTATCAAGCCCGAATTTTGAAATTATCCATTTTGGTGTAAGCGCAAAATTTTTCATAACAAAATTTGAAAGCATATCGTCATCTATATCAACAACTTGTGTTCCCATCGTATCTACACTGACTGAAATAGGTTTTGCAACACCTATTGCATAACTCAACTGAACAATACATTTTTTAGCAAGCCCTGCCGCTACGATATTTTTAGCTATGTATCTAGCCGCATAAAGACCGGAGCGATCAACTTTAGTATAATCCTTGCTTGATTGTGCACCGCCGCCTATCGGACTATATCCACCAAAACTGTCAACTATAAGTTTACGTCCGGTTACACCGCTATCATGTAAGCTTGAGTGATTTACATATCTTCCTGTCGGATTTATATAAATAATGGTTTTTTCTTTATCGTAAAGTTTTTTTGGAAGACCTGCATTATCTATAATTTCACCAATCAGCTCGCGAACATTCTCTATACTCATAGTCTCAACACAAGGAGCCGAAACTACAATCGTATGAATTTTTTGCGGTTTACAATTTTCAAAATTACTTTTACTGCCGTAATCAACTGTAACTTGAGTTTTTATATCAACTCCAAGTTCGTCAGGATGAGCTTTTGCATATTTATAAACTTTATCACACAAAACTCTTGCATAAGTAATTGCAGCAGGCATAAAATTTGATGTTTCATTGCTTGCAAAACCGAACATTATACCTTGATCTCCGGCACCTATTTCTCCGTCATTCTGATCCACACCTTGATTTATATCACTGCTTTGTTGATTTAAAAGCACGTGAACTTCTATATCTTGAGGATGCAAACATTGCTCGCGAGTAAAATTAGGATTGTCAAAATAGCCGATTTTTTCCAAAGTATTTTTTACCAGGCACTCATATTGTTCAAAATTCAGTGTTTTTTTAGATTTTATTTCGCCACCTATTATTATATGGTTACCTGCAAAAAAAACTTCGCTTGCAATCCTTGCATTTCTATCAAGCGCCAAAGTCGCATCAACTACGCTATCTGCTATAATATCGGCACATTTATCAGGATGCCCTGGACTTACTACTTCAGATGTGAATAAATACATATTTTCGCCTTTTAATTTAAAATTTAAAATAATAATTCTAGCATTTTAAATTTAATTTTTAATGAGTTTTGCTATTTTTATTTTCTATAAAAGTTTTTTTAGATAGAATTAAAAGATTTTCAAAAGGAGAAAAAAATGACATATATGCAAAAATTAATTGCAAATTATAAGGATAAAAATCTTATCCTGAAAATTTTAGTTGGCATGTTTTTAGGTGCCATTTTAGGCATTTTAACGCAAAAATTCGGCGGTGGATTTTTAAACGGTTTTGCAGGTTTTGCAGAAATTTTAGGAAATCTTTTTGTTGGTGCGCTTAAAGCAGTTGCTCCTGTGCTTGTTTTTATACTTATTTTAAGCTCGATAATGACAAAAAAACTCGGCAATGCAACAGGTATAAAATATATCATAACACTTTATATAGTAGGCACATTTTTGGCCGCTTGCGTCGGGGTTGCATTTTCATTTTTATTTCCTACCACTTTGAGTATAAACGATGTAGTTGCAGCCGATAAAACGGCGCCGGTAAATATTCTGGTCGTTTTAAAAGATCTGTTTTTCAAAATCGTGGATAATCCTTTGCACGCAATTTCAAGCGGAAATTTTATGGGAATTTTAGCTTGGGCTGTAGGTTTCGGTATAGCTCTTAGATTTTGTACAAATGAAACAAAAAAAGTTTTTGTAGATCTTAGCGAAGCTACAACAAAAATCGTTCAATTTATAATCCAACTTGCTCCTTTTGGAATTTTCGGTCTTGTCTGCACAAGCGTTTATAATACAGGTCTTAGTACACTTGCAGGATATTTACGAATTGTAATTGTTTTAGTTGTAGCGATGGCATTTGTGGCTTTGGTTATAAATCCGCTTATAGTTTTTCTAACGCTTCGTAAAAATCCATATCCGCTAGTTTTTACATGCTTAAAAGAAAGCGGTTTGACTGCATTTTTTACAAGAAGCTCAGCTGCAAACATTCCGGTAAATCTAAATTTGTGCCGCAAACTTAAACTTGACGAAGAACTTTATTCAATATCGATTCCGCTCGGAGCTACAATAAATATGGCCGGAGCGGCTGTTGTAATTTCAATAATGGCATTAGCAGCAGCAAATACTCTTGGTATTCGTCCTGATTTCGGAACGGCTTTGCTTCTTTGTGTAATTTCGGCAATCGGTGCTTGCGGAGCCAGCGGCGTAGCCGGAGGTTCACTTTTACTTATTCCGCTTGCCTGCTCACTGTTTAATATTCAAAATGATGTTGCTATGCAAGTTGTTGCAATAGGTTTTATAATCGGTGTAATTCAAGATTCGGTTGAAACTGCGATAAATAGCTCAACAGATGTCGTTTTTACAGCTGTAGCATCTCATAAAACAAATCCTAAAAATTAAATTTATAAACTTTTGCTAAAATTGTCCTTTTATTTTATTTAAAAGGACAATTTATGGCTTGGAAATTAGATAATTTTTTTGATAATTACAACGAATTCTGTGAAACTTTAAAAAAAGAGAGTCTGGAATTTTCGCAAAATTTCAAAGGTCGTATGAATGAAATTTCAAACGATGAATTTTTAAATGCACTTAAAATTTACGAAAACTTAAGCGAAAAAATTTCCAAAATTTTAACTTATGCAGAACTGAAATTTGCAGTCGATACGACAACCGGCGCGGATTTGGCAAAAGCTGAAATTCTTGCAAATAAAATAAGTGAAAATTTACTATTTTTTGAACTTGAATTTAATGAGCTTGACACACAAAAACAAAATGAAATTTTAGAAAACGCAGGAAATTTCAGATATTATTTGGAACTTTTAATTAAACAAAAATCGCACCGACTTACATTCCTTGAAGAAAAAATTCTACTTAAAACAGCGCCTGTTAGAGCAAACGCTTTTTCTCGCCTTTTTAGCGAAACGCTAAGCTCTTTAAAATTTAAGTTTAAAGGCGAAATTTTAAATGAAGAGCAAATTCTGGCGCTTCTTAGTGATAAAAAACGCAAAAATCGAAAAAAAGCGGCAAAATCTCTAAGTAAGGTTTTACAAAAAAATCAACAAATTTTAAGTTATATTTACAATATGATAAAAACAAATCTACAAATCACTTGCGAGCTTAGAAAATACGAAAGTGGCGAAATGATAATGCACGAAAACAATCAAATTTCAAAACAATCGGTGGATTCGTTAATAAAAACCACAGAGCGGAATTTCAATCTTGTGGAAAAATTTTACGATAAAAAAAGAGAAATTTTGGGATTTGATAAATTATACGATTATGATCGCTATGCACCTTTAGGAGACGATGAAAAATTTAGTTTTGAAGATGCAAAAAATATCGTGCTTGCGGCTTTTGGCGAATTTTCAAAAGAATTTGAAAAAATTGCAAAAAAGGCTTTTGATGAAAACTGGATTGATGAAAAAATAACTTCAAATCGCCAAAGCGGCGCATTTTCACACTCGGCGGTAAGTGAAATTCATCCGTTTGTATTTTTAAATTTTACAGGAAAAAGACGTGATGTTTTTACTTTGGCTCACGAATTAGGTCATGCAATTCATCAATATCTAGCTTATGGCGTCGGATATTTCGGCTCTTTTACGCCGCTTACGACAGCCGAAAGCGCTTCAATATTTTGCGAAATGCTTGTGTTTGATTATTTTAAAAACCGCGCGACCAAAGCGAAAAAACAGGCGATATTGGCAAATAAAATAGAAGATATTTTCGCTACTTTATATCGTCAGATAAACTTTACTACATTTGAGCGTGAATTTCACGCTCAAAAAGGCGAAGTAAGTGCGGAAAAAATAGATGAAATTTGGATGAAACATTCCAAAAAAATGTTCGGTAAAAGCCTGAAACTAAGAAATGATTATAAACTTTGGTGGAGTTATATTCCGCATTTTATTCATAGCCCTTTTTATTGCTATTCTTACGCTTACGCGCAACTTTTTGTTTTGGCGATTTTCGGACTTTATAAAAGCAAAAAATGCGAGAATTTTACGCAAAAATATATAAAATTTCTAAGTCTTGGCGGAAGCGAATCACCAAAAGATATGATTAAAATTTTTAATCTTGATATAGAAGATGAAAATTTTTGGAATATCGGAATAAATGAAATTTCAAAACTTGTAGGCGAGTTTTTAAATGATTAAAAGTAAAAATTTATTTTTAATCGCACTTTTTATTATTACAGCCTTCATAAGCACTAGCGAAAGTTTAACAAAACTTTGCTTCGGACTTGCATTATTTATCTATGCTATGAGCGTTTTGGAACAAAGTTTTTCGCTGATGGCAGGCGGAATTTTAGAAAATTTCTTAAAAAAAGCTACTAAAAAAGATTATAAAAGCTTTTTATTCGGCTTTATAAGTACTACTGTTATGCAATCAAGCGGGCTTGTAAGCGTGCTTGCCATCTCATTTTTAAGCGCCGGTCTAATCAGTTTGATGGCAGGAATTTGTATAATTTACGGCACAAACTTAGCTTCAGCCACAAGTGCCTGGATTGTAGGTTTAATCGGTTTAAAAATGGATATTGCGCATTTCAGTATGCCGATTTTCATATTCGGCGCGGTTTTAGCACTATTTAAAGATGAAAAACTGACAGCTCTTGCAAGTTCTCAAATAACATATGAAAACGCCGTATCAATCACAATAGGAGCAAATCTTGGAAGCACTATTACAGCTATAATCGGCTCTCTTAAAGTAAATAACGAAGCAAAAAAATTAACGATAACTCATATAATTTTTAATCTTACCACAGCCGTTTTAACTATACTGCTTTTTAACGTTTTCTTAAAAGCAGTTGATATAAGTGCCGATCTGTTTGGAATCTCTCAAGACGACAATATATTAAAATTGGCGATTTTTCAAAGTTACTTCAATATTTTCGGTGTTTTGCTTTTTTATCCTACAAGACGTTTTATGAAAATTTTTCTCGACAGATTATTTACGAAATTAAATAAAAAAGTTAAAAAAACGCAAAAAATTTATACCGCAATTTATCTTAACGATGAAGCGCTTAAATTCAGTAAATCGGCAAAAGAAGTTTTGATTAAGGAGCATATTCATCTTTTTAACAATGTCATATCTATAATAACAAAAAGCATAAGTATCTCATCAAAAGATATAACAGGCGAACTTAGCGATGAAGAAGTTATAGCTAAAAGAGATAAACCTATGCAAATAGACTTTGATGAGCTTTACAATGAAAGATTTAAAAATCTTTACAGCCAGATAATAGACTTTTCAATCAAAGCAAGCGCCATTGATAAAGGTGAAGAAAACAAATTTTTTATGGATATTCGTCGTTCAGCTCTTATTTTTGCCGAAATTTTAAAAGATATGAGAAACGCTCAACCTAATTTTTGCAGATATATGCTTTCTCAAAATGAGTTTATAAAAAAAGAATATAACTTCTTGCGCCTGAATTTGCTGAAATCAATCAGAATAATCAAACAAATTCCTGAATCTGAAAATTTTGAAACAATGCAAAAACTCTTAACGGAATTAAAACTCATAATGCAAAATTACAACATCATAGAATGGCGCGATATAGATACTTTGCTTTACGAAAGTAAAATTTCAAGCTCAATGGCGACATCTTTGATGAACGATACTTTTCTGGTTCACAGCATTGTCAAAAATTTTATCCAAATCGTAAAGATTGCATTTTCGCACTATCAGGAACGCGAAAATAAAACAAAAAATTTAAAAGCTTAAGGAGAAAAAATGAATGAAATTTTGGAAAATGCAAAATTTTCGGAAATAATGTGCGAAAATATTAAAAATTGTATAAATTTTTTACTTGATGAAAATCAGGGATTTAAAATTTTAGCAAGATTTAAATTTGTCGAGTTTGATCCGCCTTTGCCGAAAGAATTCACTGAAAATTTCGAAAATTTTATTTTATTCGAACTTGCAAATTATACATTTGAAACCGCACAAATTGTAGGCGATAATTTGACATTTGACGCGGCTTTCGGAGAAGAAAATTTTGAAAGTGAAGTTAAAATTCCGCTTTTTTCAGTAGTTCAAATTTTAGTTGATGAAGATGTGATTTTAATAAATCCGGCTAAAACAAAAAGGCTGAATAACAAACAGGTGATGGAAATGTTTAAAAAATCATTAACCTGAATTTCAATAAATTTTTGATAATATAAAAGAAAATTTATCACACAAAAGAACAACATAAATGGACATTTTAAAAGATTTAAACGAAAATCAGAAACTTGCCGCTACTCATATTGACGGTCCGATGCTTATTTTAGCAGGAGCCGGAAGCGGCAAAACAAAAACGATAACTTCAAGGCTTGCATATCTGCTATCAAATGGCGTAGATCCGGCTTCAACTTTAACTTTAACTTTTACAAATAAAGCGGCAAGCGAAATGAGATTAAGAGCATATTCACTTATAGGAGATTTAAAACTTCCGCTTTCGCCGCTTCTTTGCACATTTCACAAATTCGGACTTTTGTTTTTAAAATTTTACATAAATAAACTCAATAGAAAAAATAATTTTATAATTATCGACACGGACGATAAAAAAAAGATATTGAAAAGCTTTGATAGCGATATTCCGACAGCACTTATAGCAAGTGAAATTTCAAAATATAAAAACGCGCTTTTAAAACCCGATAAAATTTTGCAAAATATCTCAATTATTGGCGATGAAGTCGCAAACCGCGCAAGAGATTTTTATCAAAAAATTTCACTTATTTATAAAAAATACTGCGATTATGAAGTTGAAAACAATCTTGTGGATTTTGATGATCTGTTGGTTTTAAGCTATGAAATTTTAGATAATTTCGACGAAATAGCAAACGAGACCTCATCAAGATTTAATTTCATCACGGTTGACGAATATCAGGATACAAATGAAATTCAGTTTAAACTTTTGAAAAAACTTTGCAAATTGCACGAAAATTTAGTCGTAGTAGGAGACGACGATCAAAGTATTTACGGTTGGAGAGGTGCAAGAATAGAAAATATTTTAAATTTTAAAGATGAGTTTAAAAATGTAAAACTTATAAAACTTGAAGAAAATTACCGCTCTACACCTGAAATTTTAAAAGCCGCAAACGAACTTATAGGACACAATAGAAATCGTCTTGGAAAAAATTTGAAAAGCACCGTAAAACCTGGTGAAAGTATCGCTATAATGGAATCAAACGATGAAATTTATGAAGCTAATAAAATAGCCGATAAAATTAAAACATTGTTACAAAGCGGAATAAAGGCTGAAAACATCGCTGTTTTATACCGCATAAACGCGCTAAGCAGAAGCATCGAAGAAGGGCTTAACAGAGCAAACATACCATATAAAATGGTCGGCGGAATGAAATTTTACGAAAGAGCCGAAATAAAAGACATTATCGCATATTTGAGACTGCTTATCACTCAAGATGACGATTTTTCTCTTAGAAGAATCATAAATCGCCCGAAACGCGGCATAGGCAAGGTTTCACTTGCAAATCTTGAAAGCTTCGCATATAAAAATCGCTTAAGTCTATTTGATTCAATCGGCAAAATTTCAACCAATATTGCTACAAAAAAAGTTTGCGAAGCACTTGAAGAGCTTTATAATGGAATTTTAAAACTTTCAAATATGAATACAACGGAAAAACTTGAAAATTTGGAAAAAACTTTTAAAATCAAAGAGTATTATGCGGCACTTCCGGATGGCGCAGATAAAGTCGCGAATATAGATGAATTTTACGCTACATTAAAAGACAATGCAAAAAACGATCCTGAGTTTGATTTAAATGAATTTTTAAACGAAATTACGCTGCTTAGCGAAGCTGACGCAATCACAAACGAAGCGATTTCCGTGATGAGTATCCACGCAAGTAAAGGGCTTGAGTTTGATCATCTTTTTGTAATCGGACTTGAAGAGGGATTTTTTCCGCTTTTAGGAGACAGCTGCGATATCGAAGAAGAGCGTAGACTTGCATATGTGGCTATTACTCGCGCCAAAAAATCCTTGGCTTTAAGTTATGTTGAAAGCAGATTTTTTAGAGGAAAAAGAGAAAAACTGGAAAAAAGCAGATTTTTAAGTGAAGCCGGACTTTGCGGCGGTTCGCTTGTTTTGGAAGAAAAAGGCGAGTTTAAAAAAGGCGATTTAGTAAAGCACAAACTCTTTGGAATCGGCAGAATAATCGCAACTGCAAAGGTGCGAAACGAACAAAAACTTACTATAAATTTCGGCGGAATCAAACGCGACATACTTTCAAGCTTCGTAGAAAGAGTCATATGAACAGACTTTTTGTAGCGAATAAGCCGACAGGCATAAGTTCAAATCATTTTCTAAACACTTTAAAACGTAAATACGGCGTGAAAAAAGCTGGTTTTTCAGGCACTCTTGATCCGTTTGCAAGTGGAAATTTGCTTATAGCTTTTGGAAACTATACACATTTTTTTCGTTTTTTCGATTTGGAACCTAAAATTTATGAAGCTACTATTTGGCTTGGAGCGAAAAGCGAAAGTTTGGATAATCAAAATATTGATAAAATCGATATTCTAAAGCCTTTTGACAAAAATTTATTAGAAGATGTGAGAGCTGAAATTTTAGGCGAAGTAAAATACAATCCGCCAAAATTTTCAGCCAAAAAAATAAACGGTATAAGAGCTTATAAACTAGCCAGAAAAGGTGAAGATTTTGATGTTCCGACTCAAAATATGCAAATTTTTAAAAGTGAAATTTTAAACTATTCTCACCCGTTTTTAAATATTAAAATTTGGGTTTCAAAAGGCGCTTACGCAAGAAGTTATGCGCAAATTTTTGCCGAAAAGCTTGGCGTAAATGCTACACTTTCCGCTTTAAAAAGGGTAAAAGAAGGAAGTTTTTGTTATGAAGACGAAAAAGCCCTAAATCCTTTGGAATTCCTGACGTTAAAAGAAAACTTTTATATTGACGATGAGAGCGATATTGAGCTTGGCAAAATTTTAAACGCACAAAATTTTAAAAACTCAAATGACGGAAAATATATCGTAAAAACCGCAAATTTTTACTCTATAATTGAAATTTCAAACGGCGAAGTAAAATATCTGCTGAATAGGATTGAGATATGAAAAGTTTTGCCAAAATCAATATTTTTTTAAAAATCACAGGAACAAGAGGAAATTATCACGAATTAAACTCAAGATTTGTGCTTATAAAAAATCTTTTTGACGAAATAAGTTTTAAAAGCGGAAATTTTGAAGGTTTTTGTATAAAAACCGAAACCGAAATAAATGGCGAAAACATTATAAATAAAGCTTATAACGAACTTTGTAAGGCAGGTTTTTCCCACGAATTAAATGAATTTTTTAAAAATAACTGCGTAATTTTAAAAAAAAATATTCCGCTTGGAGGCGGACTTGGAGGCGGAAGTTCAAATGCCGCCACTTTTTTAAAAATGGCTAATGAAGAGCTGAATCTTAAAATTTCAAAACGGAATTTAATGAAAATAGGCGCTAAAATAGGCGCTGACGTGAGTTTTTTTTTAAGTGATGAAATATGTGCGAATGTAAGCGGTATAGGAGAAATTATAATGCCGTTTGATGATGAAATTCCAAATTTTGAAATTTTACAAAAACCTGTTTGCTGCGATACGGCAAAAGTTTATAAAGAGTTTCGTGCGCACTTTTTTGATACTATAAATTTAAAATTTTCAGCTAAACTTTCGCGTTTAAAAAGTAGCGAAATTTTGGCAAATTTTAAAAATTATATGTTAAATGATCTGCTTGCGCCGGCACAAAAAATTTATCCAAATTTAAAAATCAATAACGATGAATTTTTGAGTGGTAGCGGCAGCAGCTGTTTTAAGGTAAAATAATGAAAGAACTGACAAAAAACAAAAAAGCGTGGCATAATTTTACGATAATAGAAAATTTTGAAGCCGGAATTGTGCTTAAAGGTAGCGAAGTAAAAGCATTAAGAATGGGGCGTGCAAACCTGAAAGACAGCTTTTGCAGAATCATCAAAGGAGAACTTTTTTTATTAAACGCTCACATCAGCTTTTTGGAAAACTTGCGAAAGGCAAAAATCTGCACGATAAAAGAGAGGCTTTAAAACGAAAAGAAGCCGAACGTGAAGCACAAAGCGCGATGAAAAGATATGCAAAAGGATACTGAGTGAAAAAAATTTTAGGAATTTTAATTTCAGCAATGATTTTTCTTGGCGGTTGCGACGAGCATAACGATACAATTTCAAGTGAACAGAATTTCGCTCCATATAAAGTTGACGAGCAAATTTCTCTAAAAAGCGTAAGCGGCGATGAAATAACAATAAAACGCACTAATGAAGGCTTTAAATTAGCAAATAGCGACAAACTTCTTATGTTTGACATTTTTGCAACTTATTGTGAGCCTTGCAAAGCTGAAGCCGCTCATCTTACCGATCTGATAAATAAAAACAAGGAAAATATGGCTTTTATAGGACTTATAACTTTTGAAGAGATTGAAAATCATGAAATAATCGAAAATTTTATGAAAAAATACGGCGCTTATTATTTCATAGCAAACGAAAAAGAAAATGACAGACTGATTGCTCAAATTTTAAACGATATAAAATACAATCACGCACTTTCAATACCGTTTAAAGTTTTACTTCAAAACGGTAAATATGTTAACTTAACGGACTTTAACGAAGGAATGCGATTTAAAAAATATTATCTTGGCGCGGTGCCTGAGGGCGTAATAGAAAATGATTTACAAAGGCTTAAATAATGGCATTTCAAAATGAATCACAAACAAAAACAAAAATTTTCATACCGAAAATTTACCGCGTAATTTTACTGAATGATGATATTACGACTATGGATTTTGTCGTAATGATTTTGATGGAAATTTTTGAAAAAACGCGAGATGAAGCAATAAATATTATGCTGCATATACATAAAAACGGTTCAGGAATTTGCGGAAGCTACATAAAAGAAATCGCTGAAACCAAAAAAGATGAAGTAAAAATGCTGGCTAAAAAAGCGAATTTTCCGTTAGTTTGTGAAATAGAGGAAGAATAATGGCAAATTTTATGTTTGGATACTATTTTAAAAACGGCGTGCGTGTGGCGCGCAAATATAGAAATAATTATCTTACGACATATCATATTCTTTTTTCTTTTTTCAGATACGACGTTTTTAAAGAATTTTTTTATTACTACGGAATGCAAAATGACGTAGGCGAAACTATCCGTCAAATCATCGAAAATTTTCCGAAATCAAAAAATAAAAAATTGAAAATGACAACCGAACTGAAATATCTGATAAATCAAATAAATGAAATCGGCACAAACAAAAATGAATATGAAGATATTTTCAGATTTATGTTTTTAGCTAGAAAAATGGATGAAAATTATAGAGAACTTTTTGATTTTATCACATCGAACGACAGTTATGAAAGTCTTTCACTGACATTTTTCGAATGGTTGAAAAGACAAAAAAGCATTCCTATGGCGGAATTTCTGGACTCTTTCGAAAATCAGGATGAAAACGAAGATCAAAGATCTCCTCTTGAAATTTGGGGACGAAATCTTTGCGAAGA